>Ga0302151_10000103_pt1 | contig 52613 bp, 45 predicted proteins | sample I_Bog_N1_3_FD_192428 | JGI IMG/M metagenome (GOLD analysis project Ga0302151, IMG submission 192428) | Peat permafrost microbial communities from Stordalen Mire near Abisko, Sweden - I_Bog_N1_3 | ecosystem: Environmental > Terrestrial > Soil > Wetlands > Peat | place: Sweden: Abisko, Stordalen...
CGTCCGACAAACCACGCGCGCCGTCACATGCAACCAAGTTGCCCAAATTGCTCTGAGGCCAATCTTGGCTCTCTTGAATTTCAAGTGGGTTGCCGGGCGTGCGGGTTGATCGCCTGGAAGTCCAGCTTGCCCGCGATCAGGAAGATGACGGTCTTGATGGTGGACAGACGCGTGAAGCCGCGCGCGCGGCGCTTGGCGGCCTGGAACAGGCCGTTGATGGCTTCGAGGAAGCCGTTGGTCTGACGGGTCTGCGCCCAGGCAACGATGCCTTCCAGATGGCGGCGCACGAGCCCAGCCACTTCCTTCATCGGCTCGACCTTTGATCGCATGACGCAGACACACCAGTGCTGGAGCGACTCGCGCATGACGTTGATCTGCTTTCCGTCGAGTAAATCGCGCAGCTGCTCCTTGTAGATCCAGGCACGAGCCGTGAGCGTGAGCTTGGGCGCGGTAATCAGCCCGTGCAGCGCCGCTCCTGCTTCTGGCTTCAGGCCGAAGACGTCCCTAAGAAGCGTCCAGCGCATGCCCTTGAGGGACTTGTCGGTGCGCTGTTCGATGCGCCGCGTCTTGTCGACGGCCGCGTTCGCATGACCGACGACGTGGAACTTGTCGAACGTGATCCGAGCGTTTGGCAGCTCGCTGCCCACGCCCTTGATGAACGCCGGCGACATGTCGATGCTCACCGAGGTGATCTGTTCGGGCGGGCAGCCGTGAGCCAGGAGATCGGCAGCCAGCGCCTCGATGGTCTTGGCATCGCGGCCCTCGGTGACGAAGATCACGCGGCGAGCCTGGGCGTCGGCAGCCAAGGTCACGTAGGCCTGGCCGCGAGCGCGCGAGGTCTCGTCGATGGCCAGCGAGGTGACGTCGCTGAAGTCGGCCAAGCCAAGCGCCATCTCGACGTAGCGATTGCAGACCTCCATGCATCGGTACGCCGACTCGCCAACGATGCGCGCGACGGCTGCGAACGGCATCTGCTGCGCCAGCATCAGCACGAGCGCCTCGAACAGCAACGTGAATCCCGAGAGCCGCCCCGCGAAGTCGGGCTCGACCAGGCGCACCGAGCCGTTGGGGAGCTTCACGCGCGGCGTGCGGACTTGCAGGCGGCATTCGTGCTGGAAGAAGTTCAAGTGCCGGTAGGTCTTGACCACCGTGTCGTGAACCGGATGCAGGCCCTCATGGCCAGACACCTTGAAGCGTGTGCCGGGCTTGAAGTCCACGGGCACCGTCAAGAGCTTGGCCGCCTCGTCGAACTCGACCGCGCCCACCGCCCACGGAGCGCTGATACCCAGTGCCGCTTCAAACAACTTGGCCGTCATGCCACTTCCCGTTTCGCTGTTCAACCAGCCGAAATCTTGCCCACTCGAATTTTCAGAGAGCCGAAATGTATAAGGGGGGCTCAAGCCTGGCACGCTGACGGAGGCGATTTAGGGGCCGGCGAGCAAGTTGTGGTGCCTGATAGCGGTCATCCGCGACCGGCTGGTTTTGGCCGGCTGCAGGCACTCGAGGTGAAACCAACTGGCGTGGCTCAGGCGGCCAGCGCAAACGGCTGGATCTCTTTGGCGATGGCTTTGCCGTTCTCCATCTCGGCCACTCGCAACTCGTAGGCTGCCTGAAGGTTCAGCCAGCCCTTGGCCTCGCTGCCGAAGTACCGCTCCAGGCGCAGTGCCGTATCAGCCGACACGCCGCGCTCGCCCTTGGTGATCTCGCTGAGGCGCGAATAAGGCACATGCAGGGCAATGGCCACGGCGCGCACGCTGACGCCCATGGGCTTGATGTAGTCCTCCAGCAGGATTTCACCTGGGTGGACAGGACGCATACCGTTCTTGAACATGATGCACTCCATTGCTGTTCAGGATTTGAATGCCAGTCGGGCTGGGTCAGTGTGGGTCTTCAATGAGCACGTCATAGGGGCCGCTCTCACCCCACTTGAAGGTCAGCCGCCACTGGTCGTTGATTCGCACATGCCAGGCACCGTCGTATTCCTTCAGGTCGTTCCCTGGCGGGGCCTTCATGAAACTCACCGAGGGCGCCGCGTCGAGCTGGGCCAGTTTGCGCTCGGCCACGCTCTTGATGTTGACGAACCGGCGACACTTGCCTGTGGTGAACAGGCCCTCCGTGTCGGAGCAGGCGAACGACTGGATCGGCATGGGAGAGAGCTTACCCGTTAACCGGTTAACAGTCAATTCGACAGGGATGAAAGCTTCGCGCAAGACGCGCCAACGACACGCGGTTTGTCCCGCTCGGTGGACTGCCCGGAACCTGCCGTTCGCGAACCGCAGGCAATGTCCGGCAGAAACGGCCACGAGCCAGCGTCTTACCTCTCCGAAGCCGACCTACGTAACAGACCGGTATTGGCCGACATGCGCCTCAGGCATCCAACACGCGCCGGTGGACCTTGAACGGGACCATGGCCTCGGCCGAGGATCCCCGAAGCAGCCGCTCGTGAATGGCTGGTCGGGTCGCTGCCATGCGCCGGTCGCCTACGCAGATCGGAGATCAAGCCGACAAGCCGGCCTCGTGACCCGACGCGCGCGCGAACAACTGTCCGCCAGGCTCACTGAAGCTGAAACTTCGCCACGGCCACATGCAGGCGACTGCCTTGATCCTTCAGGCTCTCGGCAGCCGCGGCGCTCTGCTCCACCAGCGCCGCATTCTGCTGCGTCATCTGATCGAGCTGGGTCACGGCTTCGTTGATCTGGTCGATGCCTGATGTCTGGGCGGACGCGGCCAACGAGATCTCGCTGATGATGTCGCTCACGCGCTGAACCGAGCCGACGATTTCGCTCATCGTCTTGCCCGCCCCTTGAACCAGCTTCGCGCCGGTCTCGACTTTCTCGACGGAGGCGCCGATCAGCGTCTTGATCTCCTTGGCAGCCGTAGCCGATCGCTGGGCAAGCAGACGCACCTCTGCCGCGACGACCGCGAAGCCGCGACCCTGTTCGCCTGCGCGCGCTGCCTCGACGGCGGCATTGAGCGCCAGGATGTTGGTCTGGAAGGCGATGCCATCGATCACGCCGATGATGTCGACGATCTTGCGCGACGCCCCGGTGATTTCCTCCATCGTGACGATCACTTCCTGCACGGCGCCGCCGCCGCGGACGGCGATCGCCGACGCGCTGCGTGCCAACTCATTGGCCTGGCTGGCCGATTCAGTGTTCTGGCGGATGTTCGACGCCATCTGGTGGATGGCCGAGACGGTCGCCTGGAGGCTGCTCGACTGCTGCTCAGTGCGGTTGGACAGGTCCAGGTTGCCCGAGGCGATTTCCGACGACGCCTCCGCGACGGATTCCACCCCCTCGCGCACGGTATTGACCAACTCGCGCAGCCCAGCCTGCATCTCGGTCAACGCGGCGAGCAGGCTCCCGACCTCGTCGTTGCCTCCGCGCGGAATGGTGCGCGTCAAGTCGCCCTTGGCGACCGCGCGCGCGCTGCGAGATGCTTCGCCCAGGGAAGCGGCGATTCGTCGCGCCATGACGATGGACAGGGCCAAGCCCATGGCAACGGCGACCGCGACGGCCACCAGGATCACGACGCGGGTCTGTGTCGCGGTCTGCTCGGTCGCCTGCACCTGCGCGTCGGCGCTGCGGTCGTTGAGCTGAAGGATCGCCGACAGGCTCTCGTTCATCGAGTCGAACAACTTGCGATAGTCGCCGTCCATCGCCTTCGTGCCGAAATCACCCGTCAAGGACAGCACCCTCTCGTTGCCCGTCAGGTAGTCGTTCCAACGCTGGGCGAACGTCTCGTAAGCGCTACGTTCCGCCGCGGATGCCACGAGTGGCTCGTATTTCTTGCGTGTGGCTGTCAGTGTGTCGGCAAGTCCCTTGATGCGGGCCTTCAGTACCTTCTGCTCGTCCTCCGAGTCCGACAGCATGTGAGCGTACTGGGCGGCACGCATCTCGAGCACGGCAGCACGCATGGCAGAGACCAGGCGCACTCGCGGCAGCGCGTTGTTGGCCAACAGACGCGCGTCGTCACTGACATGGTCGAGTTGCACGACCGCCAAGCCCCCGACGAGAACCGTGAAGATCAGTACCGAAGTCAGCACGGTCAGCAGTTTGTTGCCGATCCGAAGATTGTCAAACCAGTTGAACATGGCGAATCCTTTGGACGTGCAACATGATGAAAGGACGAACCCGTCGTCAAGACGCGAAAAGGCCCGCTGCAACACGCCTATTCGGCCATTTGGTCGTCAACTTGAATCGCCTCGCTGCGTCAGTCATGCCCGCCTGTCGCCGGCAGCGACGCTGACGTCCTCGCTTCGATAGACCTCCATGCGGCGGCACGGCCAATGAAAGTTCCATTGGAGGCAGTCGCTAGCCCGTCAGTCGTGCGGACCGCCGGGAGTGTCGCCGAACCTACGCAGATCGTCGTATGGCAACGAACCGATCGACAGGCGCCAGCTGCAAACTGGAGTGGCTTTCTCCGCTCGCTCGAGCCGCGGCGGCCGAGTGCTTCGCCTCGTACATCCGCTGGTCGGCCAGTACGCAAAGCGGCTCGACCGCGGTTGCGTCGTCGGGGAACATCGCCAGCCCGATGCTCGCCCCGACCTGCGCACGCTGGCCGTCAATGTCGAGCGACTCGTCGAGGCGACGGCTCAGCGCGGCGGCCACGCGTAGCGCATCCTCGCGCCCGATCGGGCCCTCGAGGACGACGCAGAACTCGTCGCCTCCAGTGCGCGCCAGCGTGTCGATGCGACGGATGCACTGGCCAAACAGCGCCGCGACTTCCCGCAGCACGTGATCGCCGGCCTGATGGCCGAGCGTGTCGTTGATTCTCTTGAAGCCGTCCAGGTCAATGGCCAGGAGGGCCATCTGCACGCGGTCGCGACGCGCACGCTCAACCGCGCCGCCGAGTCGATCCTCGAACAGCCGTCGGTTGGGCAGCCCGGTCAACGCGTCATGCTGGGCCAGGTGCTTGTTTTGGCGCAATTGCTTTTCCAGAAGCAGCAGGATCATGCCAACCGCCACCAGGTACTTGGGCAGATTCCAGACTTCCGCGTCTACATGCACCTGGGGCAAGAACACGTCGAACGCCATGCCCAGCGGAAAGACCAGCGACCAGGCGATCAAGCCGAGCAAGGTGATGACGAAGCCGCCGGTGCTGCGCTCGAACGAGAGCCAGAACTGCAGGCAGCAGCCGAGGTAGACGACGTGCAGGGGGAGCACGAACATCAGGTCTGACCCGTGCGGGCCGAACTGCCAGACGAGCAATGCGGCCGCCAACAAGCCGTTGAGCGAGACCCAGATCCAGCGCGCCGCCGGCCGGATTTCTCGCGGCGTGGACATCAAGATCGCCAGCGGAACCAGGGCGAACAGGCTTGCCACAGCGACCATCAGCGTCTGCGGAGGATGTTCGAGCGAGGCCAACCCGAAGTAAAGCGTATAGACCACCGCGAGGGAGCCGAACAGCACGTGGCAGTCGCGCTGGCAGAGCCGTGCGTCCATGGACCAGGCGAACAGAAGGGCGCACCAGGTCAGCGCGGACGCCCCGACGATGTTGGCAGCCAAGCCCCAGGCGCCCGGCAATTCGGTGAACGAAGCCGCGAAGAAATGCACTTCGATGCAGATCCACCCGGCGAGCCACAGGCGAGTCGTCGTCGTGCCGTCCGGACGCGAAACGGTCACGAACGCGTAGATCAGCAGCGCGACGGCGAGTAGATCGGGAAGCTCTTTCCAGGTCATGTTGGACGCCCAGATTGTTCGGACGGAGATGCGGACGCGGCCTGCTCGCTCCTAACAGGAAGCGACGGCTGCGCGTCAGATCATCGCGGGAGCCGCCTGCGACGTCTTGTCTTCGTCCAGCCATGGCAAAAAATTATCCGCTCGCGCAGCAGTTCGTCACGGTTTGCTGCGAGAAGCCGCCTCCAAACCAGTCATTGGCGAGCGGCGGCCGCTGGCCGGCGCCGCCAGCTCCATGTGTGCAATCGGACCGCTCCGAAGCCGACCAGTACAACAGCCGACCGCGGTCATTGGGCGCCGCGTGCGGGCTCGACAGGAGTTCAAGAATTCTCCCGTACGCAACCGGACGCAGGCCCTCCCGGATTCGCCACTCCCGCCCGACCCAGAGAAGTTCGCGAAGGCCTCCTCCACTGAGAAACCGAATATGAACCCTGCGCTGCTCTCCCGGAGCAACTTCATCGCCAGTAGGGTCGCCCGGCCGGTGTCGCATGTCATCTCAAGCGTAACGACGGCTGCAGCCCCGACCTCAATCGCGAAATGGTGTAACTAACGTTCGGCAGCGTACCGAGTCCCTGCCCGAGTCGGCCTATCGTGCTGAACTCGCTCGTCTGTGCTCCTTCTCATTGCGAGCGAGAAGCCCTGCTTCCCCTTCACAGATCGGAGCGACGGTCTTGGAACGAATTCGAACTTCGAGTCCCGGGCGGGTTGCAACGGGCGCCGCTCTCTATGTCATTGCGACACTGCAATATGCAATCGCCCAGTTGGTGGCCGCGTCCGCCTGGGATCCGCCATACGACTGGGCCAACAACTACATCAGCGATCTCGGCAATACGCGATGCGGGATGTTCTCCATGCCCCACGCAGCGCCTGAACTTGTCTGCTCGCCCTTGAACGCAGTCATGAATGCCTCGTTCATTCTCTCAGGGCTCCTCATCATCGCCGGCACGCTGCTGCTCTGGATGTTTTGGTCGCCGCGCAAGGTCGCAATCACCGCGCAGGTACTGTGGCTGATTGCCGGAGTCGGGAAGGTGGTGGTGGGTTGGGTTCCCGAGAACACCGACATCGGCCTTCACACTTCGGCCGCCCTCAACATCCCGGTTGGTAACGTCGCCATACTCCTGTTGAGCATCGCGCTTTTTCGTCGGCACAGGATGCTGGCTGTCACCGGCATCTTCGTCTCTGGCGTGTCGTTGATCGCTCTGTCGCTCTCCATCGCTGCGCAGTTCGATCGTCCCGATCTGCTGCTTGGGTTGGGCGCGGGCGGCATGGAACGGTTGTCCGGATATCCAGCGAATTTCTGGCTTCTCATGGCGGGGATTCTTGTCCTTTCGAACACCATTCGGCCGCCGAAATCGATCCCTCGATGAACCGCCCGGAAGCGGGCGGGCGTGACGGGCAGCTCCTGGCCGACAGCAGCACTCATCGGCTGGTGACGGCCGGCGCTTTCACTGCACAGATTGCATCTTGGCAGGAAGCCTGCGCCCGTAGGAGCCTTCGCCAACGCTGAGCGGCCGAGCCTATACGAAAGCGAAAGCGACCAACTCGTTCAAAATCCTGAGCGATGTTCTCCAATTCTGTCCTGAACGGCGCGCCGATCCTGTACTCGTTTCGCCGCTGCCCCTACGCCATCCGGGCCAGGCTTGCGATCAAGGTTTCGCGCGTGCGCGTGGCCCTGCGCGAGGTGGTGCTGCAGGACAAGCCTGCGGCTCTACTGCTCGCCTCGGCCAAGGCAACGGTACCCGTTCTGCAGCTGCCCGATGGCCGCGTGCTGGAGCAAAGCCTGGAGATCATGCGCTGGGCGCTCGACCAGCACGACCCGCAAGGATGGCTCCACCTTCAGGAGCAGGATGAGGCGCTCACGTTGATCGGTCTTAACGACGGGCCCTTCAAGGAGGCGCTCGACCGCTACAAATACGCGCCGCGCCATCCCGAGCGCCCACGGAGCGTGTGGCGCGACGAGGCCGTCGATCTGATGTTGGCGCCGCTGAACGCGCGTCTCGCGGATCGTCGTTTTCTGCTTCGAGACACGGTCTGCCTGGCTGACATGGCGATCGCGCCGTTCATCCGCCAGTTTGCGGCGGTCGAGCCTGACTGGTTCAATAGCGCGCCGTTCGAGCTGCTGCGAGCGTGGACGAAACGCATCATGTCCACCGAGCTATTCGACTCGGTGATGTCGAAGTTCACCGCCTGGCAGCCCGGCGACCCCGAAACCTTCTTTTGAAGGCAGTTCCCGCTCCGCCCCAGATTCGACGTGCTCGACGTCTGAGCAGGACGAAGTCACTTGGAAGCCGCAAGCCGACACCAACCGCCTCTGGCCGGCAGGAGCCGTTAGCATGGCAGGTCTCGGTCAACACGTGCCAGCAAACCATGCAAGTCAGGAAGATTCTGCCCGAGGAGCACGAACGGGCGCGACTGCTCTTGGCGGCAAACGACTGGGGACCGCGCGTTCAGGATCCTGAGCTCTTCGCCGAGCTCGTTGCGCGCTCCCACGTAGCGCTGGTGGCGGTCGAGGACAACTTAGTCGTCGGCTTCCTTCGCGCGATTTCGGATGGCATCTTCAATGGCTACATCTCGATGGTCGTCGTGGCAAGCGAGTACCGCGGGCGAGGCATCGGTACCACCCTGGTCCAACAGGCCATGGGCGACAACGACCGCATGACCTGGGTGCTCCGGGCAGGACGAACCGGCGTGTCTGCCTTCTACGAGAAGCTCGGCTTCTCGCAATCCGAAGTGGCCATGGAACGTGCCGGCAAGCGCCGGTAGCACCCTGGGTAGCCCCTTGGCGGACGGTCGCGAGCGCCCGCTGCTGCCCGGCTGCTGCCGACTAGCGGCGCTGAGAATTGTCGCTGCCCCTATCTGTGGGCTCAAACGCTTGGATTTCGGGGCGGCTCGCGTAGCGTGCTCTTGCCGCATGCTTCGCCTCGATCGCTCCCTTCACGGACGTGAACTGAGCACGCCACCCTTTGACGACACCGACGAAGCCGGTTCCAACACCGACCGCGACGACCACAAAGCACCCGACTGAGAGCGCCATATTCTGCGGGCCGTAGTCAATGAGAAATGCCACCCCGACTCCCACAGCAGCGATACAAAACCCGATGAAAGCAAGCTTCAGCGACGGCCACGAAGACCCCGCCATCTCTTTGATCTCCGCAAGCAAACAGGCTCCTTCAGTCTCGAATTGTCTGCTCAAAAACGGACGGTGGCGACCGGCCGCGCATGGCCGAACCCAGCCCTCCGCCATCACGCTCAAAGCCACATCCGCATACGAGGCCAGGCCCCGAAGTCCGCGCACGCCCCCGGACTACGCCAGCGCGGCCGGAGGCGTCGCCGACGCGGGCGTGGGCACGACCACCGCGGACGCCGGCGGCGCCAGGCTGGCGCGCAGCGCGTCGGCCGTCAGCGGCTCGGGCACGTGGTACAGGAAGCCCTGGGCCCAATCGACGCCCAGCTCGCGCAGCAGCGCGGCAACGGCCTCGGTCTCCACGAACTCGGCCACGACGGGCTTCTTGAGCAGGCGCGCCATCTCGGTCATCGAGCGCACCATGCCGGCGTGCACGAGATCGGCGTCCATGTCGCGCACGAACATGCCGTCGATCTTGATGGTGTCGAACGGCAGCTGGCGCAGGTAGGTGAACGACGCGAAGCCCGAGCCGAAGTCGTCGAGCGAGAAGCGGCAGCCCAGGCGATGCAGGTCGTGCATGAACTCGCTGGCGCTCTGCAGGTTGACGATGGCCTCGGTCTCGGTGATCTCGAAGCACAGCAGGCGTCCCGGCACGCCGTGCTCGCGCAGGGTGTCGGCCACGAACTGGGCCAACCCGGGCTCGCGGATGGAGACGGCCGACAGGTTGATGGCCACCTGGTCGATGCGGTCGTGCGTATCGGGCAGCGTGCCCAGCAGCGAGACCACCTCGCGGATCATCCAGCGATCGAGCTCGCCGATCAGGTGGTAGCGCTCGGCCGGCGCGATGAACAGGCCCGGCAGCACCAGCTTCTTGCGGCGCGGATCCCACAGCCGGATGAGCGTCTCCAGGTGCAGGCCCGGCGCGGCGCCGTTCGCGGCCGCGGCCAGCGGCGTGAGGCGCTGGAAGTAGGCGCGGAACTCGTTGCGCTTCAGCGCGTCGACCAGCACCAGCGCCCAGTTCACCGATTCGCGGTGGCCCTCGCCCTCCAGCAGCGACGAGTCGTGCACGCGGATCGTGCCGCGGCCTTCGCGCTTGGCCAGGTAGGCGGCCTCGTCGGCCACCAGCATCAGCTGGTCGAACGACACGATGTCGCGCGCGATGCGCACCACGGCCACGGCCGCGGCCATCTTGAAGCTGCGCTCTTCCCAGTGGAATTCGAATTCGGCCAGCTGGTCGAGGATGCGGCGGGCCAGCGCGGGGCCGCCGTCCGGGCCGACGTCCTCGACGACCACGCCGAACTTGTCGCCGCCCAGGCGCGCGAAGAAGTCGGTGCGCTTGAGCAGGCCGCCCACGACCTCGCCGAACTGGCGCAGCAGCTCGTCGCCGGCGATGCAGCCGCAGGTCTCGTTGACGACGCGGAACTGGTCGATGTCGATCAGCAGGAAGACGGCGTCGCAGTCGGTGCGCTGCACGCGCGCCAGCAGCTCCGACACGTGCGCGTCGAGCGCGCCGCGGTTGTACAGCCGGGTGACGAAGTCGTGCGTGGCCAGGTAGTTCAGGCGGTCCTGCATGTAGCGCCGCTCGTTGATCTCCTGGCGCAGGTGGCGGTTGGCGATCGTCAGTTCGGCGGTGCGTTCGCGCACCTTCTCCTCGAGGTCATGGTTGAGCTCACGCAGTTGCTCCAGCAGGTTGCGGCGTTCCAGCTGGTAGCGCACGCGGGCGCGCACCTCGTCGGCGTTGATCGGCTTGGAGATGTAGTCGCTGCCGCCGACGGCGAAGCCCTGGCTCACGTCGTCGGTGCGGGCGGTGACGAAGATGACGGGGATGTCGGTGGTGGCCGGATCGGCCTTCAGGCGGCGACAGACCTCGAAGCCGTCCATGCCCGGCATCATCACGTCCAGCAGCACCAGGTCGGGGTAGCCGCGAACGGCCAGTTCAAGCGCACGGGCGCCGGAGGTGGCGGCCATCAGCTCGCAGTGCTCGTCGCTCAGCGTGGCGCTGAGCACGTCGATGTTGTGCGGCGTGTCGTCGACGATCAGTATTTTCGAGACTCTTGCGGTCACCACGCACACTCCCGTTGTCCGGGATGGCCCGGGCTGAACCTTGCGCAGTCCCGAGTGTAATCATATGCACGCGGCTGCTTCAGCTGGATTTGTACGCAGAATCGTGGAATGCGACACACCGACGCCGACCCGCGGCGCGGCGTATCGCCGCTGCCTCACGTAGATGCGGACAAACCCGCGGCGTCCATCTGTGCGAGCAGCGTGGCCACGCGACGCTCCAGCAACTGGAAGTCGTAGGCCTGGGCCGCCTCGTCGAACGCGCGCCAGCGTTCCGCGCCGATCGCCTCGGGCAGGAGGCCCTCCATCAGGTGCGCCACCCTGGCCAGCTGTCCGCTGGAGGCGGCCGTCGCCAGTGCGCGCAGGCGGTCGCGCACGCCGGGCGCCATGCCGCCGGCGAGCGGCGCCGGTTCGACCTCGGCGTCGAGCTCCGACGTGGCCGGCCCGGCGGGCCGCAGCCGGACGCCGGCATAGTCCACCAGCGCGCGGTAGACGTCCTGGAACGGATAAGGCTTGCCTATGAAGTCCTGGAAGCCGTTGTCGATGTAGAAGCGCCGTTCGTGCTCGAGGCTGGACGCAGAGACCGCCACCACCGGCAGCTTCGCGGTGAACGGGTCGGCGCGCAGGCGCTCGATCATCTCCACGCCGTTCATGTGCGGCATGCGGATGTCCGAGAACACGATGTCGAAGCGTTCGGCGCGGCAACGCTGCAGGCCCTCGAGGCCGTCGAAGGCCTGCATCACGGTGCAGCCCACCTCGCGCAGCAGGTTCACCAGCACGTCGCGGCTGTCGGGGTCGTCCTCGATGACCAGCACCGTGCACGGCGTCGCGTCGTCGAGCACCTGCGCGCCCGTGCCCACCGGCGCACCGGCGACCGGCAGGCGGCTGGCCGGCAGCGGGAGCCAGAAACGGACCTGCGTGCCCACGCCCGGCGTGCTGGCCACGCTGAGCTCGCCGCCCATGGCGCGCGCCATGTCGCGCGACAAGGCCAGGCCCAGCCCGGTGCCGCCCTTTTCCTGGCCCGATGCGCCCTGGCGGAACGGCACGAACAGGTCGGACAGTTCCTTCGCCGCGATGCCCGGGCCGGTGTCGTGCACCTCGAACCAGATGCGGTCGGCAGCCGCCGTGTCGCGCCACGCGTGCAGGCCGATGTGGCCGCGCTCGGTGAACTTGAGCGCGTTGCCCAGCAGGTTGGCGACGATCTGGCCCACCTTGTTGCGGTCGCCCTCGACCACCGTGGGCGGCGCGAGCGCGAGCTCGCTCTGCAACTCCAGTCCCTTGGCCCGCGCGTGGGTGCCGTACAGCGCGTCGACGTCGCGCAGCTCCTGCAGCAGGTCGAACGGCGCGACCAGTACCTGCAGCCCGCCCGATTCGATCTTGGCGAGATCGAGCACGTCGTTGATCAGGCTCAGCAGGCGATTGCCCGCGCTGTGGATCACGCGCAGCCGCGACTGCGTCTCGTCGGGAAGCTTGCGGTCGGCCATCAGCAGCTGCGTGAAGCCCAGCACCGCGTTCAGCGGCGTGCGGATCTCGTGGCTCATGTTGGCCAGGAACACGCTCTTGCTGCGGTTGGCGCGCTCGGCCTCTTCCTTGGCCACCTCGAGCGCCTCCATCATGCGGCGGCGTTCGCTCACGTCGCGCAGCACCGCCTGCATCAGGTTGTGGCCGTTGTCGCGGAACAGGCTGATCGTGATCTCGGCGTCGAACTGCGAGCCGTCGAGGCGGCGGCAACGCCATTCGAAGGTCTTCATGCCACCGCGCTTGACGTCGGCGACGTGCAGCGCGGCCAGGCGCCTCGACGACTCGCCATCGGGCTGCATCTCCGGCGCGAACTCGTCCATCGCCCGGCCCAGCAGCCCGCTCCGGTTGCCCGCGCCCAGCAGTTCGGCGGCGCGCCGGTTGCAGTCGATGACGGCCGCGTGCCGGATGATGAGGATGGCGTCGCCGGCGGTCTCGAACGTGGCCCGGAAACGCGCCTCGCTGGTCTTCAGGGCCAGGTTGGCGGCCTGGATCTCGGTCATGTCGCGCGCGATGCCCACCACGCCGATGACCGTGCCGCGGTCGTCGCGCACGGCGGTCTTGGTGACCTCAAGCTGGCGCTCGCCGCCATCGCTGGCACTGCGTTCGGTCTCCTGGAACACCAGCGGCTCGGACGCCGCCAGCGTCGCCTGGTCCTGCGCCGCGTAGTGTTGCGCCTTGGCGAAGGCCCCCATCTGGGCGTCGGTCTTGCCCAGCACGTCGATCTCGGCGATGCCCTGGAAGCGCTCGAACTCCGCGTTGACGGACAGGTAGGCGCCGGCGCGGTCCTTCATCCACACCTGCTCGGGCAGGCTGCGCAACAGGGCGCGCAGGCGTGCCTCGTGCACCAGCAGGTACTCGCGCGATTCGCGCAGCAGCACCTCGGCGCGCTGGCGCTCGGCGACCTCCACCGACAGCTTGCGGTTGGCCTGGCCGATGCGCCCCACCGCGTCGAGCACGCTGCGGCGCGCGCGCCAGCCACCCAGCCCGGCGGCGAACAGCGCGATCGCGCCGATGCCCGCCAGCGCGAGCAGCGCGAAGTTGGCGCCGCGGTCGCGGGCCATGGCATCGATCTGCGGCACGGGCTCGGCCACGTAGACGTCCAGGCCGTCTCGCTCCATCGAGTGCCGCACCAGTACCTGCGGCACCGGATCGTCGCCGATGAGCCGCAGCGAAGGCGACACCTCCGGATCCCAGGGCGCGATGCGCAGCGGCACCAGGTCGGGCTTGACGTACATCAACTCGCGCTCCGCCGGCGTCAACGATCCGGCGCGTCCGCCCGGCAGCGCCTGCAGCAGCATCCGCGGGTCCTGCGACATGATGACCACGCCCATCGCATCGACCACGAACGCGCCTTCGTGGCTCACCAGGGCGGCGAGGGAGCGCGTGTTGCGCTTGACGAAGACGGCGCCGGTGAAGACGCCCTCCTCGTAGATGGACGCCGAGAAATACATGCCGGGGATGCCCGTGGAATGTCCCACGGCGAACAGCCGCGCGCCGTGCTGGTCGCGCGTCTGCTCGAAGAACCGGCGGTCGCTCAGGTGCTGGCCGACGATGCTCGTGGCCGTGCCCGCATCGCTGGAGGCCACGCAGTTGCCCTGGTCGTCGCGCAGGTAGATGAGGTCGGCGCCGAGCTCCTCGGCCGACGAGGCGAGGAAGTCGTCCATCGTGGCCAGCTCCGGCTGCGCCTGCAGCATGCTGCGCAGCACCGGCGTCGACTCCAGCGAGTTCTGCGCGCCGGGGCCGGCCGCCGTCACCGCGTGGCGCACCGTGGGCAGCCGCGTCAGCATGTGGGCCACGCCGTCGAGCTGCGCCAAGCCGTTGCGCAGCCCGTCCTCCACCAGCGCGCGACGCGTCTGCGCCTGTGCGGTGGCGGCCTCCACCGTGCGAGCCACGCGCTCGCGGTACCGGTGCTGGTTGATGCCCCAGGCCATCACCGTCCACGCCCCCATCAAGAGCAGCACCACCACCGCCCAGCGGCGCGCCCAGGGCGTGCGCAGCACCTCGTGCACACCCTCGTCCTCGGGTGGAACCCAGGGCGGGATCGAGGCATCGATGCGTTCGCGCGGGACACCGGGATCGGTCATGCGACGGCCCCCTGGAGCGCGACGGCGCCGGTCGCCCAGGCCAGCGCGATGGCGAGCAGCAGGTTTGGTCGCACCGGCTTGAGCATCACCGGATCATAGATTCATTGGGGTCAGGTCCTTGCCTCTTGCGCGCTAGGCTCTTCCACTTCGGCAAGACTTTGCCGCGCAAAAGGCGAGCCCTGACCCCAGCAGATCAAGGAGTCTGCTAACTTGAGGCCGGATCCGCCAAGGGAAATGCCATGTCCGACGATTTCTTCGCACCGCCGCCGTTCGACCCCGCCACCGCACGCGCGACACTGCAGCGCGCGCTGCGCGACCTCAAGCTCACCGAGCGCAACGGCGCGTTCGAGATGAACGGCCAGCCGGTGGTCAAGGCACGCGTCGAGGGCGCTGTGCTGAAGGTGGAGGTGGCGAAGAAGGCCTCGCGCTCGCCGGACTGGGAGCAGGTCGAGGCGAGCGACCACGCCCGGCTGCGGCGCGTCATGGACGATGTGAAGCGGCGCGTGTCGCGCTGGGCCGAAGGACGCGAAGACTAGGCCACGTCATTGCGCGCGCAGTCGCGCAATCCACCCGTGCCGAGGCGTCATTCGCGCGCGTGGATCCTGTGACTGCGCGCACGATGACAAATGCATTAAGCAGCGGCGGCCTGTGGCCCGACCACTATCACGAAGTGCTTGCGCAAGGTCTCCAGCACCTCGAACGAGCCCGCGAAGCCGGCCGGGATCACCAGCGCCTCGCCGGGGCCGGCCTCGGTGAAGCCGCCGTCGACGGCGTGCAGGCGGCAGCGGCCGGCCAGCACCACCATGTACTCATGCTCGGTCGGATCCATCTGGATGCGCCAGCGTCCCGGCTCGCATTCCCAGATGCCGGCCACCAGGCCCGCGGGCGCGCTCTCGTAGAGCACCCAGGTGCGGCGCTCGGGCGCACCGATCTCGCGGCGTTCCTCGCGCGGGAAGTCGATGTCGGGCGGGGTGGACGGCTTGTCGAACTTGACGATGGCAGACATGGGATGGGCTTAGTGTCGTGATTGAGAAATTCGTTGAAGAATCCTGCCCAGAACGGCCGCATCCGTCGTTGCGCCCGCTCGCGAGGCCGCCCAGCATCGTGTCGCGGGCGCGCCTAGTCTGCGACCGTTCTGGACAGGATTCGGTACCGTCATTTCTTCGCTCCAGACCTATTCAACGAATTTCCCGATCACGACACTCTAGGCCGCCGGCTCGTCGACGTAGGCCTCGACGTCGGTGGGCAGCAACTGGATGGACGTGCGCAATCCCGACACGTCGCGCATCAGCGCGCGCTCGACGTCCGCGCGCAGCGACGCGGCCCGGCCCAGCGTCCACGCCGCCGGCACGTGCATGTGCAGGTCGACGAAACGGCGCTGGCCGGCGCGCCGGGTGACGACGTGGTCGAAGCGGATGGTCTGCGCGCCGAACGCGCTGAGCGTCTTCTCGATCTGCGCCAGCACGTCGGGCTCGACGGCCATGTCCATGAGCCCGTCCGCCGAGCGCCAGACCAGCGCGACGCCCTCGCGCACGATGTTGCCTGCCACGCAGACGGCCACCACGGGATCCAGCCACAGCCAGCCGGTGAAGTGCACGCCCACCAGGCCCACGACCACGCCCACGGACGTCCACACGTCGGTGATCAGGTGCCTGGCGTCGGCCTCCAGCGCGATCGAGCGTTCGGTCGCGGCCTTGCGCAGCATCGCCACCGCCAGGCCGCCGTTGAGCGCCGTCGACGCCAGCGACAGCGCAATGCCCAGGCCCACCGCCTGCACCGGCGCCGGATGGAACAGCCTTTCGCCGGCGGCGCCGACGATGGCGATCGCGGCGGCCACGATCAGCACGCCCTCGAAGCCGCTGGAGAAATACTCGGCCTTGTGGTGGCCGTACGGATGCCCCTCGTCGGGCGGCTGCGCGGCCCACGACACCATCATCAGCGCGAACAGCGCGCCCACGAGATTGACCAGCCCCTCGATCGCGTCCGACAACAGGCTCACCGAGCCGCTGACGTACCAGGCGCCCGCCTTCAACGCGATCGTCGCCACCGCGATCACCGCCGACACCTTCAGGTAGGAACTCACTTGCATGGCGGCATTGTCGCCGCCCGGCGCGGCCCGGACAGGCGCAGCCCGACGACGACCGGGTCGTGATCGGAAGCGCGCCATGGCGTGGCCGTCCAGGACACCGCCGGGTCGGCGCCGGGCATCCGCGACGCGAACGCGTAGTCCAGCAGCTCGGGCTCGTCGGCATCGACGTGCCACGTGGTGACGCCCGTCACGCGCGCCGCCATCGACGGGTTGGCGAACACGCCGTCCAGGCGGCCGGCCGCGCCGTCGTAGACGTAGGAATAGGCCCCGGGTTCGAAACGCGCGACCTGGTCGGCGAAGCCGCTGGCCGCGAGCGCCACGGCCGGATCCTCGCGCGCGTAGGCGTTGAAGTCGCCCACCAGCAAGGTGTCTTCGATGCCGCTTTCGCGCGCGGACGCTCGCGCGAAGCGCGCCAGCGCGCGGGCCTGCAACAGCCGGCGGTGGCCCCAGCAGCCCTGCAGGTCGCCACGATCGCGGTCCACGCCCCCGGCCCCGTCGCAACGCCTCGACTTGAAATGGCTTGCGATCACGGCGAAGCGGGCGACGCCGTCGAAGGCGGCGAAGGCCTGCGCGAGCGGCGGCCGGCCGTGCACGGGATCGCGGTCGGCGCGCGGCGGCCCGAGGGGCGCGACGCGCGCCGGCTTGTAGATCATCGCCACGCGGGTCGCGTCGCCGCCGCCGCCGGCCGGCGGCTCGCCGACGGCGGCCCACGTCGCGGCGCCGGCGTGGGCGTTCAGCGCGTCCACCAGGCTTCGCAACGCCGGACCGCCGTCGTTCTCGATCTCCATCAACGCGACGACGTCCGCGTCGATGGCGGCGAGCATCGCCACGAGCTTGGCGCGCTGGCGCTCGAACTCCGCCGCGCTGCGGGCGCCGCGGCAATCGCCTGCGAGCTGGCGCGGGCCGCAGCGCCCCGGGCCATCGGCCAGGGTGGCGAAGAAGTTGTCGACGTTGGCCGAGGCGACGCGCAGGTCGCCGCCCACGTCTGCCGGCGCGGCGCCGCGGGGATTCGCGCGAGCGATGCGCGGCGGTCGCACCGGATGGATCCTCCAGGTGCCCGGCCCTTCGGCGCGCGCGGTGGCCAGGCCATAGTCGACCACGCCGATGATCTCGTCCACCGTGTCGCCGGCGCGCACGGTGCCGTCGTCGGCGAGGTAGGGCACGGGCGTCGGGAACTGGCGCGCCGAGGCGTCGTCCAGCACCAGGCGGCGCCGCGCGTTCGCGCGCGCCAGTGCCCGCGCCGTCGGCCCGGGTCGCGCGACGTTGGTCGGCGCCTGCAGCCGTCCACCGCTGGCCAGCGTGAGCTGGCCGAAGCGGCCGAGGAAGAAGTTCTGTTGCACGGTGAAGGGGCCTGCCAGCGTCACCAGCATCCCCTCGTGGCGCTCCAGCGTTTCGCCTTCGGGCAGCGGCCACGCGAGCGCCACGGGCGCGATGTCGCAGTCGCCTCGCAGCACCTGCAGGTCGGAGACCTCGTGCAGTTCGGTGACCGGATGCGCCAGCGTCTCGCGGTTGCCCGCGGCGCCGACGTTGAACTCGACGACCCGGCCCGCCAGCCGCACGCATTGGCGCGCCGCGACGGCCGGCGCGTCGGCGGTGAACACGAAGAGGCCGCGCGAGGCACGCCCCGTGTCCGCGCCCTCCGTCTCCTGCAGGAAGAAACCGTTGCTCGTGACCAGGGTGACCGCGCCCTCCGTGACGACGCGCCGGCCGACGAGCGGACTGCGGGCGCCCGGCCCCTGGATCGCACGGACCGGCACGAGCGCAGCGGCGTCGGCGCACGCGGCCGACGCCATCAGCGCCAGCGCCACCAGCCAGCGCCGCCCGAAGTGAAGAGGCGTTCCCATCCGTCCCATGTTGCCTCACGAGGCGTCGGGAGCCGACCCGCGGACTCCCGCAAAAAGTCGACTTCGGCGCTTCGGAGAGGGTGCGGTGGGCTCGCGTTTCCTGCGACCGCGCGCAGGATGGCCCTGATTCAGGGCTTGTCGAACATCGGCAATACCGCCGAGATCAGCGCCGTCGTCACCGTCACCCCGACGAACAGCGGCAGCAGGCTGCGGAATTCGCCCGGCAGCAGCTTCTCGAACGCGGCGCGCAGGCGGCCCAGCCCGGTGCGCGGCGCGACCGGCTCGGCGCCGGGCCCGGCCGACCCGGCCTGTTCCTCGGCGCGGCGTTGCGCGGCGATCACGGCACGGGCCTGGTTCGCGGCCTCGTGCGCCTTCGCTTCCTGGGCGGCCACCCATTGCGACGTGACCCAGGATTGCGGGATGACCGGCTCGCCGGAGTCGGCGGGAGCGGCGGCGGTCACCGCTGCGGCACGCTCCAGCGCCGTGCGCGAGGTGCTGGCGGCGGCGTGGGCATCGGCCGGCAGCGACGCATGCGCCGGGTCGTCCTCGTCGAACATCTGCGTGGGCGCGAACCCGCTGTAGTCGTCGTCTTCGGCCTGATGCAGGAACTGCGTCTCGGCAAAACCGGCGGCGGGGCGTTTGGCGTTCTTGGCGTTGCGGGTCAGTGGCTTGAACATGTTTACTCCGGGGCCGGTCCGTTGCGGGAGAACCGCGTCGTTGCAGTCTTCCCTTCACCGAACTTCGGCGCGACCCGGGATCCAGGCAACGCGGCGGGCGTGGGGCCAGGAGGCTGGGTCGGGACGGCTCGTCGAAGCGAACCGGCCTTTTCCTGCAGATTTTCGGCTTTTCGTGCCCGACTCGACAGCAGGCTTACTACTTAGTGAAAGAAGTTTCGCCGAACTGGACGACGCGCGCGTCCCCAAAAGGGGGGGCCAGGCACCCCTCTGCCGGGGGAGCCCCGGTTTTGGCCGCGCAGGTCAGTGCGAGGACTGACCCGGGATATCGCTGTCGGAAGCGATCCGGCCCTGCGCCAGGGCCACCACCCGGTCGGCCATCGCGATCGTCTCGGGGCGGTGGGCCACGATTACCCGGGTCAGCGCCATCGCGCGCACGGCTTCGTTGACGCTGGCCTCGTTGCGCAGGTCCAGGTGGCTGGTGGCCTCGTCGAGCACCAGGATGCGTGGGCGCCGGTACAGCGCGCGCGCCAGCAGCACGCGCTGTTTCTGGCCGCCGGACAGCCCCGTGCCGACGTCGGTCACCAGCGTGTGCAGGCCCATGGTCATCGCGCGGATCTCGGCGTCGACAGCGGCCAGCCGCGCGCACTGCTCGATCCATTCGAGCTCGGGCTCCGGATCGAAGAAGCAGATGTTGTCGGCCACCGAACCGGAAAACAGGCGATCCTCCTGCATCACCGTGCCGATCAGCGCCCGGTAGTGCGACAGCCCCAGCCGGTGGATGGGCGTGCCGTCGAACAGCACCTCGCCCTCGGTGGGCGGCAACAACCCCAGCAGCACCTTGACCAGCGTCGTCTTGCCGCAGCCCGACGGCCCGGTGATGGCCAGGCTGCGGCCATCCTCCACCACCAGGTCGACGCCGCGCAGCACCCACGGCTCGGTGGAGGCGTAGCGGTAGCCGACGCCGCGCAGCTCGATGCGCGCGGGACGTCCGCTCAGGTCGACCTCCACGGGTGCCGGCGCCTCGCCGGCCTCGGCCTGGGCCAGCGCGATGTCGGCCACGCGCTCGCCGTGCAGACGCAGCATCGCCAGCTCGGAGGCGGTGTCGACCAACGCGCCCACGCGCATGGAGAACAGCTCCTTGTAGGCCAGGTACGCGAACAGCATGCCCACCGTGAAGCCGCCGGCCAGCACCATGCGCGCCGCCAGCCACACGACGACGACACGCTCCAGGCCGAACAGCAGGGTCTGCGCGCTCTCGTGCGCCACGTGCACGCGGGCCACGCGCAGGCCGGCGTTGAACTGGTCGGCCAGCATGTTCATCCAGCCGGCGCGGCGCTGGTCGCCGCGGCCGAACAGGCGCACGCTCTGGATGCCGCCGGCCGTCTCCAGGAAGTGGGTCTGCTGGCGCGCCGCGTGGATGATCTCTTCGGCGCTGGCGTCGCGCAACGAGCGGAACACGCTCCAGCGCAGCAGGCCGTACAGCACGGCCGCGGCCAGCGACACGGCCATCAGCGCCGGGCTGTACAGGCCCATCATCAGCAGCGTGCCCGCCACCATCAGGCCGTCGACGAGCGCCTGCACGAGTCCCGTGGTGAGCGTCTTCTGGATCACCGCGATCGAGCCGAAACACGACACGATGTGGCCCACGTGGCGCTTCTCGAAGAACTCCAGCGGCAGCCGCACCAGGTGCCCGAACACGTTGCCCAGCCACTGGAAGTTCAGGCGCGCGCTGAGCGTGGCCACCCACCAGCTGCGCACCGCGCCGATGCCGGCCTGCAGCAGCACCAGCAGGCCGAAGCCCAGCGCGAGCACGCCCAGCAGTTCGCGGTCGGCGGCCAGCAAGGCCTGGTCGACCACCCACTGCAGGTAGAACGGCAGCGCGATCACCACCACCTCCAGAGCAAGCGCCAGCGCGAGGATCTGCGCCAGGCCGCGGTTCAGGCCGGTGATGCGGCCCATCAGGTCGCGCAACGTGAAGCGCAGCCGCTCGGACTGCGGCGCGAAGCCCTCGCCCGGCGACAGTTCCAGCGCGATGCCGGTGAAGTGCGGCGCGAACTCCTCCAGCGTCAACGTGCGCACGCCCACGCGTGGATCGTGGATCACCAGGCGGCGTGCCGAGACCGACCTGAGCACCACGAAGTGGTTCATGTCCCAGTGCAGGATGCACGGCAGCTGCAGCTCGCGCAGGTTGTGCAGGTCCAGCTTCAGCGGACGGCTGGCCAGGCCCAGCGCTGCAGCGACGCGCACCAGGCCCTCGAAGTTGGCGCCCTTGCGCGACAGGCCGAAGCGCAGGCGCAGCGAGGGCAGGTCGGTGTCCAGGCCGAGGCTCACGGCCACCATCGCCAGGCAGGCCAGCCCGCACTCGGTGGCCTCCGTCTGCAGGATCACCGGCAGGTGGCGGCGCAGGCCCAGCCGGCGCGTGACGCCGGCGGGCACGGGGTCGTGCTGCATCGCGTCGCTCATCGCGCGGCCACCCGCCAGGCCACCAGGGGTTCCAGCGCCCATTCGACCAGCGTGCGGCGCTCGGCGACGAGGCTCGCCTGCACGTGCATGCCGGCCTTCAGCGAGGCGCGCCAGGCCAGCGCGGCATCGGCGGGCACATCGGGGTCCAGCGTGACGAGCACGCGAAAGACGTTGTCCGACGCATCGGACGCCGTGCCGGCCGGCGCGCCGGCGTCGCCCAGGTCGCGCGCCGCCACCGCGCTGCGCGAGACCTCGCGCACGTGCGCGGGCAGTTGCCCGTAGCGCGCGTACGGGAAGGCGTCCACGCGCAGCCACACGGGCATGCCGGCGCGCACGAAGCCGGCCGAGCGCGTGGGCACCCACAGCTCGGCCTCCAGGGCGGCCCCGGCGGGCAGCAGCGTGGCCAGCGTCTGGCCGGCGGCCACCGATTGGCCAGGCGCCGCCAGCAGCGCGGCGATCTCGCCGGCCTGCGGCGCCAGCACCTGGGTGCCGCGGCGCGACTCGTTCTCGGCCTGCGCCTGCGCCAGCGCCTGCACCTCGCGGCGCATCTGCGCGCTCTCGCGGCCGGCCTGCAGCGGCAGCGAGGCGCGGTCGGCGCGCAGCGTGGCGAGCTCGGCCTGCGCGGCACCCCGGGCGCGCTCCATCTCGGACAGCCGCGCCTGCTGGTCCAGCAGCTCGGTCTGCTTCTCGGCCGCCTCCACCGGCGACACCGCGCCGCTGCGCACGAGGTCGGGGTAGCGGCCGGCGACGTCGCGCACGAGTTGCACGCGCTCGCGCTGCAACGCGATCTCGCGTTCCTGCTGCCCCAGGCCGGCCTCGACGGCGCCGACGCGCGCGTCCAGCGCCACGGCCTGCTGGCGCACCTGCAGGCCCTGCTGCTGCAACTCGTCGCCGAGGCTGCCCTGGCGCAGCGCCAGCGAGCGCGCGACGGCCTCCTGCGTGGGCCCGCTGGCACTCGACTGCTCGGCCGACAACGCCACCACGGCCTGGCCCGCCGCGACGCGACTGCCCTGGGCCGCGGGCGTCGCCACGACGACGCCGGCCTGCGGCGCCACCAGGCGGAGCACGCCGCCCGCGGGCATCAGCACGCCGCCCACCGACTCCTTGCGCGCGAAGCCCTGCGTGCACGCGAACACGACCAGCGCCAGCACCAGCAGCACGAAGAACGCGGCGACGGCGGTCTGCCACGGGCTGCGCGTCAACACGATCGCACCGTGGAATCTCTGACGCTGGTGATCGACGGCCTGGCGGCGGAACAGCTCGGTCATGGGGAGGGTTGGGGCGACTCGCGCGACCGCGAAGCGTAGCTCAGAAATGGGGGGTTTCCATTCGCGGGAGCCCTGTGAGCATGTCCCGCACGCATGGTCTCGATGCACATTCGTCATCCGGGCCTGCCGCGCGCCCGGCTACAGTCGACCCTCCCCGTCCACCCGAGCGTCCCGGAGCCCCGCATGAAGCTGTTGATCGGCAACAAGAACTACTCCTCCTGGTCGATGCGGCCATGGGTGATGCTCACGCACTTCGACATCGCGTTCGAGGAGGTGATGGCGCGCTTCGACGGCTTCGAGGCCGACTCGACGTTCAAGGCCACCGTGGGAGCGCTGTCGCCGGCCGGCAAGGTGCCCATCCTGGTCGAGGACGACGGCTTCGCCGTGTGGGACACGCTGGCCATCGCCGAATATGTGGCCGAGAAGTTTCCCGCCAAGGCCTTGTGGCCGCGCGACGCGAAGCGACGTGCCCGCGCCCGCAGCGTCTGCGCCGAGATGCACAGCGGCTTCGGCGCGCTGCGCAACGCCTTCGGCATGAACATCGAGGCCTCGCTGCCCGAGGTGGGCGCGCGGGTGCTGGCCGAGAGCGCCGACGCGCGCGCCGACCTCGCTCGCATGACGCAGTTGTGGCAGCAGGCGCTGGCCGAGTCCGGCGGCCCGTTCCTGTTCGGCGACTACTCCATCGCCGACGCCTACTTCGCCCCCGTCGTCATGCGCCTGCGCACCTACGCGCTGCCCGTGCCGGCCGACCTCACCGCCTACATCGAGCGCGCAATCGCGGCCAAGGGCACGGCGGCCTGGATCCGCGACGCGCTGGCGGAGAAGGACTTCCGACCGTTCGAGGAGCCTTACCGGACCACGCGCGACTGACGCGACGGCGCGACGCGGCCGCGGTCGTCGACGCCCGCGAGGGCGGCCGCGCAGGCTTCCTTCGGTATATTGGACGCACATGTCCGATTCCCGTTTCCCGGCGCTCGCGCCCCTCGTGTTCGCCGCGCTCGCGCTGCTGTCCGCCATTCCCGCGCAGTCCCAGACCAATGCCGCGTCCGCTGCGGCCGCGGACGCAGCGCCGGCGCCCACTGGAGCGCCTGCCGTCGTTGCGCCGACGCTCCTCGCACCCGAGCCCGCCGCCCTGCCGCCGGTCACGCCGGCCGATGCCCCCATGGGTAACGCCACCAATGCCAGCGGCGACCTCATCCGCGACGCCCGCGACGCGTTCCAGCGCCACGACCGCGCCCGGCTGGCGCTGCTGCGTGCCACCGCGGTCGTCAACCGCCTGCCGCTGGCGTCCTGGGTGGACTACTGGGAGCTGACCAACAGGCTGTCCGAGGTGAGTGCCGACGAGGTCGAGCAGTTCTACGCGCGCTGGCCCGGCAGCTACGTGGAAGACCGGCTGCGCAACGACTGGCTGCTGGAGGTGGGCCATCGACACGACTGGGACGCGTTCAAGCGCGACTACCCGCGCTTCCGGATGAACGACGACCGCAGCGTCGCCTGCTACGCGACGCTCGTCGACCACCTTGCCGGCAAGGAGGTGCACGACGTCGCGCTGGCGCAGTGGCTGGCGATGAAGGACATCGACGGCGGCTGCCAGCTGCTGGCCCAGACGCTCTACGACGACAAGGTGTTCGCGGACGCCGAGGTGTGGCGCCGCCTGCGCCAGGCCGCCGACTTCAGCGCGAAGAGCGCCGAGCGCGCGATGCGCGGCGCGGCCCAGATCCTGGGCAAGCCGGCGGTCAAGGAGATCGGCACGCTGCTGGACAACCCGGCGCGCTTCATCGCGCGCAAGGGCGACATCGACACGACGCGGCGCAGCGACATGGTCGCGCTGGCGCTCGTCCGCATGAGCGCCAGCGATCCCGCCGCCGCCGCGCTGCAGTTGCAGGAACGCTGGCAATCGTCCATCGGCTCCGACAACGCTGCCTGGGCCTGGGCCGAGATGGCGAAACACGGCGCGCAGGCGCTGTTGCCCGACGCCGTGGACTGGGCCGACCGCGCCTGGGCCCAACGCAAGCCCGCGCGCAAGGGCGAGTCGCCGACGCCGCCCGACTGGGGCGACGACGTGCTCGCATGGCACGCTCGCGCCGCCTTGCGCGCGGGCACCGGCACCCAGCGCTGGAAGAGCGTGGAGCGCGCCATCGACGCGATGAGCCCCACCGAGCGCGCCGCCGACAACTGGACGTACTGGCACGCCCAGGCCGAGCTCGCGCTGGGCATGCTGGCGGCGGGCGCCGAGAACGACGCCGCCACCGCCGCGGCGCGCCAGAAGCTGGCGACGCTGTCGTCCAACGTCAGCTTCTACGGCCTGCTCGCCGCGGAAGACCTGGGCGGCCAGTTCGCCCTGCCGCCACGACCGCTGCCCATCACGCCGCTGGAACGCGGCCTGGCGCACGCGAACCCGGGGCTGCAGCGCGCGCTGGCGCTGAGCACGCTGGACATGCGCGACGAGGCCCGCCGCGAGTGGAACTACACGCTGCGCGGCATGAGCGACCGCGAGCTGATGGCCGCCGCCCAATGGGCCTGCGACATGAGCGACTGGCAGCTGTGCATCAACACCAGCGAGCGCACCAGGGTCGAGATCGACATCGCGCAGCGCTACCCGATGCCGTTCCGGCGCGACATCGTCGAGGCCGCCACCAACGCCGGGCTCGACCCGGCCTTCGTGTTCGGCATCATTCGCCAGGAGACGCGCTTCATGGGCAACATGAAGTCGGCCGTCGGGGCCAACGGCCTGATGCAGCTGATGCCGGCCACCGCCAAGTGGGCCGCGAAGAAGGCCGCCATTGCCTACCGGTCGGACCTCATCACCGACCCGTCCACCAACCTGCGCATCGGCAGCTTCTACCTGAAGCTGGTGCTCGACAGCCTAGGCGGCTCCGACCCGATGGCCGCCGCCGCCTACAACGCCGGCCCGGCGCGCCCGCGTCGATGGCGCGGCGGCACGATGCTGGCGCCGGAAGTGTGGACCGAGAACGTGCCGTTCTTCGAGACGCGCGACTACGTCAAGAAGGTGATGACCAACGCCGCGATCTACGCCGCGCTGCTGGGCAACAAGGGGCCGCAGCTGCGCCCGCGCCTGGGGCCGCAGATCGGCCCGCGCGACGCCGAGCAGCCACTCGCGCCGGACATGCCGTGAAGACGTTCATCGTCGGCGGCGCGGTGCGCGATCGCCTGCTCGGCGAGCCGGTGAACGACCGCGACTGGGTGGTCACCGGCGCCAGCCCGCAGGACATGCTGGACGCCGGCTACCTGCCCGTGGGCAAGGACTTTCCCGTGTTCCTGCACCCGCAGACGCACGAGGAATACGCGCTGGCCCGCACCGAGCGCAAGACCGGCCCGGGCTACCGCGGCTTCGAGGTCCACGCCGCGCCCGACGTCACGCTGGAAGACGACCTGGTGCGCCGAGACCTCACGATCAACGCGATCGCGCAGGCCGGCGACGGCACGCTGATCGATCCGTACGGCGGCCAGCGCGACCTCGCCGCGAAGGTCCTGCGCCACGTCTCCGCGGCGTTCGCGGAAGACCCGGTGCGCATCCTGCGCCTGGCCCGCTTCGCCGCGCGCTGGCCCGATTTCAGCGTCGCGCCCGAGACCACCGCGTTGATGCGGCAGATGGTGGACGCCGGCGAGGCGGACGCGCTGGTGGCCGAGCGCGTTTGGCAGGAGCTCTCGCGCGGGCTGATGGAGCGTGCGCCGGCCCGCATGTTCGAGGTGCTGCGCGGCGTCGGCGCGCTCGCCAGGCTGCTGCCCGAGGTGGACGCGCTGTTCGGCGTGCCGCAGCCGCCCGCGCACCACCCCGAGATCGACACCGGCGTGCACACGCTGATGGTGATCGATCGCTGCGCCGCCACCGGCCAGCCGCTGCCGGTGCGCTGGGCGTGCCTCGTGCACGACCTGGGCAAGGCGACGACACCGGCCGACGCCCTGCCGCGCCACATCGGCCACGAGCAGCGCGGCGAGAAGCTGATCCGCCATGTCGACGAACGGCTGCGCGTGCCGGTGGACTGCGGCGAGCTCGCGCTGCTGACCGCGCGCGAGCACACCCATGTGCACGCCAGCGCGACGCTCGAGGCCGCCGCGCTCATGCGCCTGCTGGAGCGCTGCGACGCGTTCCGCCGGCCCGAACGCTTCCTGCAGATGCTGGCCGCGTGCGAATGCGACGCCACCGGCCGGCTGGGCTTCGAGGATCGGCCCTATCCACAGCGCGCCCGCCTGGCGCAGGCCCTGCGGATCGCGCAGGACGTCGACGCCCGCGCGGCGTCGGCCCAGGCCATCGAGCGCGGCCTGAAGGGGCCGGCGATCGCCGACGCGATCCGGCAGGCGCGCGTGAACGCGCTCAAGACCGGCATGCCTCGCGCGGATTGATCCGCACGGCGCAGGAGTGTCCTCAGCCGCGCGTCCATTTACGCCGGGCCGCGGCCGGGCGATGATGGTCCCATGCAGATTCCCGCCCGCGAGACCGCCCTTGTCGTCATCGACATGCAGGCCAGCCTGTTCGAGCCCGCGCCGGCCGAGGCGCAGGAGGTGGTGGCGCGCATCAACGGCCTCGCGGCGCGCGCGCGGGACGCGGGCGTGCCCGTGGTGTGGGTGCAGCACGAGAACGCCCGCGACCTGCGGGCCGACTCGCCGGGCTGGCAGCTGCATCCCGGACTGGTCACCGCGCCGTCGGACTTGTTCCTGCGCAAGACGATGTCCGACGCGTTCCTGGGCACGCCGCTGAACGAACTGCTGCGAGCTCGCGGCGTGCGCCACATCACCGCCTGCGGCTACTCCAGCGAGTTCTGCGTGGACTCCAGCGTACGCGGCGCGGCCTCGCGCGGCTACGCGGTGACGCTGGCCGCCGATGCGCACACCTCGCACGACAAGCCGCACGCCAGCGGACTGCAGATCCGGCTGCACGAGAACGAGACGCTGCGCAACATCAGCAGCTTCGGTGTCGTCATCGATGCGGTGCCGGCGGCCGAGATCGAGTTCTGCTGATCGCGGGCCGGGTCGGCCGGCATGGATCAACTTCGCGCAGGATGACTCAGGCGCAGTCACGGCACAATCGCCGGCCATGAAGGCACAGCGCGTCGGCTTTTTCCATCCCGCCCGCGGCTACGTGCGCGTCAAGACCGGCTTCTCGTGGCCCGCGTTCTTCGCCGGCGGCCTGTGGGCCTGCGCGAAAGGCCTCTGGTGGCCGATGCTGGCGATGTTCGTCGTGGACGCGCTGATCTGGTTCGCCGGCGGTGTCGGCGCCGCGCGCGGAGACGTCACGCTGGCGCTCGGCACGTTCTCGATCGAGATCGCCTACTTCGTGGTGCGCGGGCGGCTGGCCAACGGGCTGTGGCGCGCGCAGCTGGCGCGCGAGGGCTGGCGGCCGACGCGCCGCGCCGTCACTTGATCCAGGCGACCGCGCTCGCGATCAGGAACAGCAGCAGCGCGCTGCCCACCGGCACGAAGATCTCCCGGCCCGCGATGCGAAAACGCAGGTCGCCGGGCAGGCGGCCGAAGCCGTGGCGCGTCATCCAGTCGCCGAAGCGGTTGAAGACCAGCAGGCACAGCACGAGGACGAGGAGCCACCTCACAGCATGTGCGAGCGATCGCCCGATCGGAAGCCCACGGGATCCAGCTCGCAGTTGCGCGCCAGCGCGATCACCTTGAACAGCTCGCCCATCTCGTGCTCGTTGACGAGCTTCTGCGCGTTGGCGCGCTCGGCGACGCTGGCGGCGGCCAGCAGGTCGACCAGGCCGCAATTGATCAGGAAGCGCGCCTGCGAGGTGTAGCCCAGCACCGTCAGGCCGGCCTCCTGCGCCGCCAGGGCGATGCCGGAGAAGTTGACGTGCGCGGTGATGTCCTTGGCGCCGATGTCCACCAGCGGATCGCCATCGGCCAGGTGGGCCTGGTGGCACATCAGCGTGCCGCCCGTGCGTTGCGGATGGTAGTACTCGTGCTCGGGAAATCCGTAGTCGACCAGGAAGGCGACGCCGCGCTGCAGGCGGTCGGCCAGGCTCGCGACGAAGCTCTCGGCGATGGGGTGGATCTCGGTGACGCTGCCGTCGGGGAAGAAGCCGTCCATCAGCGCGGAGGCCGCCTGGGTCTCGCCTTCGAGCGAGAACGTCGCGTCCAAATCCGCGAATGCGAAACGGTGGCTGCCGTCGTTGGCCGGATCGATTGCGCGTGCGGCCGAGGCCGGGTCGGCCAGGTCCACCACGCCGCGCTCATGCCAGCGCCCGCCGGACCGGTGCAGCAGCTTCACGGGCATCGCATCGAGCACCTCGTTGCCGATGACCACGCCCTCCATCGTCTCGGGCCAGGCGTCCAGCCACCGCACGCGCGGCGAGAAGCGGGCCAGCCGGGCCTGCTGGCGTTCGCGCAATGGCCCGGACAATTCGATGATCGTGAGATCGAACGGAATGCGCAGCATGCCGTCGTCGTCGGCATCGTCGGCGTCCAGCGCCTCCAGCAACTGCTCGGCCAGCGCGCCGGAGCCGGCGCCGAACTCGTAGACGCGCCCGGTGCCGGACGCCGCCAGGGCCTCGCGCACCTGCACCGCCAGCGTGCGGCCGAAAAACGGCGACAATTCGGGGGCGGTGACGAAATCGCTGCCGCCCTCGGGCCCGAGGCCGAAGATGCGGCGTCCGCCGCTGTAGTAGCCCAGGCCTGGCGCGTAGAGCGCCTCCGCCATGAAATCGTCGAACGGCATCCAGCCGCCGGCCGCCGCCACGCGCGAGGCGATCCGCTCGACAAGCGGGCCGCCAAGGGTCGAGGTCGAGGAATCTGAGTTGGCGCCCGCGATATCGGGCCTGGAATTGCGCTGCATCGAATCAAATTGTAGGGATCATGGCCCACCCTCACCATCCTGACGCCGAAAAGCCGTCTCCCGTCCGCGCCGTGGCGCTGGTCACGGGCGCCGCGCGCCGCATCGGCCGCGTGATCGCGCTCGAGCTGGCGCGGGCCGGTTTCGACATCGCGCTGCACCATCGCGGCTCGGGACCGCAGTCGTTCGACGAGGCCACGGCCACCGCGGCGGACCTGCGCGCCGCAGGCGCCCGCGTGGAGTTGTTCGCCGCCGACTTCGCCGACCCGGGCGCCACCGCGGCGCTGCTGCCGGCCGTGGCGCAGGCCTTCGGCCGCGTCGATGCGGTGGTCAACAGCGCGTCGCGTTTCGAGTACGACAGTCCGGCCACGTTCGACCCGGGCCTGCTGGAGTCGCTGGTGCGCAGCAACACGGCTGCACCGGTGGCGCTCGCACAGGCGCTCGCGGCGCAGGTGCGCACGCAGGGGCCGCACGCGCGCGTGACGCCCTGCGTGGTCAACCTCCTCGACCAGAAGCTGCACAACCCGAACCCCGACTACTTCTCGTACACGCTCACCAAGGCCGCGCTGGCGCACGCCACCGTGCTGCTGGCCCAGGCGCTGGCGCCGGCGGTGCGGGTGTGCGGGGTGTCGCCGGGCATCACGCTCGTCTCCGGCCCGATGGACGAGGACGAGTTCGCCAAGGCCCACAAGCTCACCGCGCTGGGCCGCTCGTCCACGCCGGAGGACATCGCGCGCGCCGTGCTTTTCCTCCTCGAATCGCCCGCGATCACCGGCGTCGACCTCCCTGTCGACGGCGGCCAGCACCTCGTCGGCCAGCCGCGCGACGTCCTCTTCCTTGCGCGCGACGTCTCATCCGAATCGAATTGAGTCCCCCCGACCATGCACAGCCTCATCCACCACCCCACCCTCATGGACTGCCGCCGGCTGTTCCTGCGCAACTACGAGGTGTGGATCAACATCGGCGTGCACGAATTCGAGAAGAAGGGCGAGCAGCGCGTGCTGATCAACGTCGACCTCTACGTGCCGCTGGCCACCTCCACGCCCAAGGCCGACCAGTTGAACGAGGTGCTGGACTACGACTTCATCCGCTCGACCATCGCCAACCGCATGGCCAAGGGCCACGTGCACCTGCAGGAGACGCTGTGCGACGACGTGCTGGCGCTGATGCTGGCGCATCCGAACGTGCGGGCGGCGCGGGTATCCACCGAAAAGCCCGACGTGTACCCCGACTGCGAGTCGGTGGGCGTGGAGGTGTTCGGCCTGAAGGAGACGGCATGACCACCGTGTTCGACGAGCAGCAGACGGCCGCCGCGCGCAAGGCCGCCTTCGAGATCAACAAGCTCTCGAAGCGCCTGCACCGCCAGGTGGGCTCCGCGATCATCGACTACAACATGATCGAGGAAGGCGACAAGGTCATGGTGTGCCTGTCCGGCGGCAAGGACAGCTACGCGATGCTCGACATCCTGCTGTCGCTGCGCGAGCGCTCGCCGGTGAAGTTCGAGATGATCGCCGTCAACCTCGACCAGAAGCAGCCCGGCTTCCCCGAGCACGTGCTGCCGGACTACCTGCGCACGCGCGGCGTGCCGTTCCACATCGAGGAGCAGGACACCTACTCGATCGTCACCGAGCACATCGGGCCCGGCAAGACGATGTGCTCGCTGTGCTCGCGCCTGCGCCGCGGCATCCTCTACCGCGTGGCCGGCGAGCTCGGCTGCACGAAGATCGCGCTGGGCCACCATCGCGACGACATCGTGGTGACGATGTTCATGAACATGTTCTTCGGCAGCCGCATGAAGGGCATGCCGCCGAAGCTCGTCAGCGACGACGGGAAGAACGTGGTGATCCGCCCGCTCGCCTACGTGGACGAGACCGACCTCGTGCGCTGGGCCGGGCACCGCCAGTTCCCCCTCATCCCGTGCACGCTGTGCGGCAGCCAGGACAACCTGCAGCGCGTGCAGGTCAAGGCGATGATCCGCGAGTGGGAGAAGCAGCACCCGGGCCGCATCGAGAACGTGTTCACCGCGATGGCCAACATCACGCCGTCGCACATGATGGACCGGAACCTGCACCCGTTCACGACGATCCGGGCCACCGGCCGCGCCGAGCCCGACGGCGACATCGCGTTCGACGAGGACGAGTCCTGCGCGACCCCGAAGCCGGGCGTCATCCGGATCGTCTGAACCCGATCGGTGGCGGGCGGGATGGACCGACGAAAGGCCGAAGTCAGCCTCTGGAAAGCGTCCAGGCGGGTGCGCCGCGTGCCGGTACATACTCGAGTTACATGCGAGCCTGAAGCTCGCGAATACGGTGCCGCCGTCGGCACCCGGGAGTTCGACATGACCATCCTCCATCGCACCCAACGCCTCTTGTCCGTCGTCGCGCTCGCGGGCGCGTCGCTTCTCGCCGGCTGCGCCAGCCTGCACGCGGTCGACACCTCCGTCGCCACCTTCGGCGCCTGGCCGGCCAACACGGCGCCGGGCACCTATGCCTTCGACCGCCTGCCCTCGCAGGAAGCCAACCCGCAGCGCCAGCAATCGGTGGAGAACGCCGCCGCGCAGGCGCTGGCCGGCGCCGGCTTCCGGCCCGCGGCCGAGGGCACGAAGCCGGCCGTGATGATCCAGATCGGCGTGCGCACCGAGCGCTTCGAGCAGGCGCCCTGGGACGACCCGTTCTGGTGGGGCGGCCCGCGCCGCTTCGGCTACGCCGGCTGGGCGCCCTACGGCGCGTACGGCCCCTGGGGCCCGTACGGCTTCCGGCGCGGCGTGTGGGCGCCGTTCCCGCCCGCCGACGTCTACCTGCACGAGGTGGCGCTGCTGATCCGCGACGCCAACACCGGCAAGGCGCTGTACGAGACGCGCGTGAGCAGCGACGGCTACAGCTCGGGCGGCGACCGCCTGCTCGCCGCGATGTTCGACGCGTCGTTGAAGGACTTCCCCAACACCAACGACAAGGCGCACAACGTGCGTGTCGAGCTGCCGATGGTGCCGTCCGCCGTGACCCCGGCACCCGCCGCGAGCGCACCCACCGCCTGAGTTCCCGCGCCGGTCGCGGCGCTTGCGATAATTCCACTGACTTATAACGAAGTGGAATTTCTATGTCGCTAAGTGTCGTGATCATGGCCGCGGGCAAGGGCACGCGGATGCGCTCGGGGCGACCGAAGGTGCTGCACACGCTGGGCGGCACGCCGCTGCTGGGCCACGTGCTGCATACCGCCGAGTTCCTCGAACCCGCACGCTGCATCGTGGTCACCGGCCACGGCGCCGAGGCCGTGGAGGCGGCATGCGCCAGCGACGAGCGCGTGTTCGTGCGCCAGATGCCGCAGCTGGGCACCGGCCACGCCGTGCAGCAGGCCGTGCCCGTGCTGCCCGACGACGGCGTCACGCTGGTGCTCAACGGCGACGTGCCGCTGATCCGCGAGGCCACGCTGCGTGCGCTGGTGGACGCGTGCGCCGACAGGAACCTGGCGCTGCTGACGGTGGATCTCGACAACCCGTTCGGCTACGGCCGCATCGTGCGCACGGCCGAAGCCGGTGACGCCGACGGCATCGGCGCCGTACAAGCCATCGTGGAAGAGAAGGACGCCACGCCGCTGCAGCGCCAGATCACCGAGGTCTATACGGGCATCCTGGCCGCGCCGACGAAGCAACTCAAGGAATGGCTCGCGCGCCTGACCAACCAGAACGCCCAGGGCGAGTACTACCTCACCGACGTGGTTGCCCACGCGGTGGCCGACGGCGTCGAGGTGTGCACGGCGAGCGCCAGGGACGAGACCGAGGTGCTGGGCGTCAACAGCCCCGCGCAGCTGGCCGACCTCGAGCGCCGCCTGCAGCGCCGCCACGCCGACGCGTTGATGGAGGCCGGCGTGCGCCTGGCCGATCCGGCGCGCTTCGACCTGCGCGGCACGCTCGCCTGCGGCATGGACGTGGAGATCGACGTGGGCTGCGTGTTCGAGGGCACGGTCACGCTGGGCGACGGCGTGCGCGTGGGGCCGCACTGCGTGATCCGCGACGCGCAGATCGCCGCGGGCGCCGTGATCCATCCGTTCACGCACATCGAAGGCGCCGCGGTCGGCGCCGGCTCGCTGATCGGCCCGTTCGCGCGCCTGCGGCCCGGCGCGGCGCTCGGCGAGGAGGTGCACATCGGCAACTTCGTCGAGGTGAAGAACTCCACGCTGGCCAACGGCGCCAAGGCCAACCACCTGGCCTACCTGGGCGACGCCACGGTGGGCGAACGCGTCAACTACGGCGCCGGCAGCATCACCGCCAACTACGACGGCGCCAACAAGCACCGCACCACCATCGGCGCCGACGTGCACGTGGGCTCCAACTGCGTGCTCGTCGCGCCGGTGACCATCGGCGACGGTGCCACGATCGGCGGCGGCTCCACCATCACCAAGACCGTGGCGGCGGGCGCGCTGGCGATCGGGCGCGCGCGGCAGGTGGCGTTCGAGAACTGGGCGCGCCCGAAGAAGCAGCCCAAGTAAGGCTCAGGCGGCGTCGGCCGTCGCCCTGGCCAGGCACAGGTCTTCCCACGCCTTCGCCTTCTCCGGCAAGTTGCGCAGCAGGTAGGCCGGGTGGTATGTGACGATCACCGGGATGCCTTCGTAGTGGTGCACGCGGCCGCGCAGCTTGCCGATGGCGTCGTCCGACTTCAGCAACTGCCTGACCGCGAAGCGGCCCATCAGCAGGATCAGCTTGGGTTGCACCAGTGCCACCTGGCGCTTGAGGAAGGGCTCGCAGCGGGCCATCTCGTCGGGCTCCGGATTGCGGTTGCGCGGCGGGCGGCACTTGAGCGTGTTGGCGATGAAGACGCGACGCGCAGGGTCGCCGGCCTGGTCGTCCTCGCGGCCCTCGCCCGAGGCGGCACGGCGCGACTGGCCGACGGCGCGCAGCATCTGGTCGAGCAACTGGCCGGCCGGACCCACGAAGGGTTCGCCTTGCTGGTCTTCCTGTTCTCCCGGCGCCTCGCCCACGATCATCCAGTCGGCCTGCGCGTGGCCCACGCCGAACACCGTCTGGCGTCGGCTCTCGCACAGGCCGCAGGCGGTGCACGACGCGACGGCGTCCTGCAGCGGGCCCCAGGCCAGCGTGGCGATGGTGGCGGCGCGTTCGGCGAGCACGGGGTCGGACGGCGCTTCCTGTGACGCGGCGACGGCCTGCGTCGCGCGCACGGGCGCAGGTGCCTGCACCGGCGCGCGCGCAAGCTCGGGGACGGGCGTGCGCGCGACCGGCGCCTGCACCGGCCGCTCGGCCACGGCGGCGATGACGGGCGCCGGCGCCTCGACCGGTACCGCGGCAGCGGCGGGTGCAGGCGACCACAGTCGCACGCCCATGGCGCCCAGCATGCGGCGCTGGCGTTCGCTCCAGCTCATGGCGCGTCCCTCGGCGAATGCAGCAGCCGCGTCATCAGGATCGCGTCCTCGCGCCGGCCTTGCGGCGCCGGATAGTAGTCGCGCCGCTGGCCGGCCTCGCTGAAGCCTTCGCGCAGGTACAGGGCGCGTGCGCGGGCATTGCTCTGGCGCACCTCCAGCCACAGGGCCGTGGCGGCGAAGCCCGAACTCAGCGCGTAGAGCTCGGCGAGCAACCGGCGCGCGTGACCCTGCCCCTCGTGGCGCGCGGCCACCGTCACGTTGAGCAGGTGCATCTCCTCGAAGCCCGGCATCGCCACGAAGTAGCCGATCAGCTCGCCGTCGTCGGCCACCAGCGCACGCGTGAGGTAGCCCGCGGCGATCGAGTCGATGAAGTTGCCGCGCGTCCACGGGAAGGCGTAGGCCTGCACCTCGATCGCGAGCACGGCGTCGAGCATGCCGACGGTGAGCTCGCGCATCGAGGGCGCCGGGCCGCCGCGAGGAGCGAAATCGGAGCGGACGGCGCTCATCGTGGCGCTCCCGCCCCATCGCGCAAGGCCTTCGCGGCCTCACGCTCGGCCGTGGTCTGGGCCACCTTGTCGCGCAGGTAGACCGGCAAGGCCTGGTCGGCACGCACGCCATCTCCGCGCGCGAGGCCTGCGGCGGCGAGCCAGCCGAGGGCCGCGGCGCGACCGTGTTCCCGGGGTGCGCGCCGCGCCGTGCCGGTCTGCAGGCGATCGCCGAATGCGACCAGCGCCGACCCCGCGACGAACACCGGCGGGGCGTCGCGCCACAGCGCGTGCAACGCATCGGGCGTCGTCAGCGCCGGCTCGACGATGGCGCGCCAGCCGGCGTCACCGTCGTCGCGATAGCAGCCGGCGTAGATCTCGTCCATGCGCGCGTCCATCGCCACCCAAACCGTCGCGCCCGGGGCCAGCCCGGCGTGGCGCGCGGCGTCCTCGGCGACGATCGCGAGGCTGTCCACGGGCACCACCGGCACGTCCTGGCCGAAGGCGAGGCCCTGGGCCACGGCGCACGCCGTGCGCAGGCCGGTGAAGCCGCCGGGGCCGCGTCCGAATGCGATGGCGTCGAGGTCGGCGAAGGTCCAGCCCTGGCGCTGCAGCAGCGCCATCAGCATCGGCAGGGCCTGCGCGGACGCGGCGGCGCCGCCATCCAGATCGAGCGGATCGATGCGGCAGGTGGCGCGCGCAAGCGACGCGACGGCGCCCGGGGCGCAGCCGTCGTCGACCGCCGCGAGCGCCAGCCGCTCGGTGGCACTGTCGATGGCCAGCAGCTTCACGCGCGCATCCCGGCCCGCAGGCAGGCAGGCGGCGTGGGCGAGACGTCGCGACACGGGAGGCGGTGGGGCTGGCGGCGCATGGCAAAGAGTGTAGCCGTGCGATCATCGCCGCCGAGTCTTCCGACACGCCCACGCCACCATGATCCGGCTCGCCACCCTCGCCCTCGCCGCCATGCTTGGCGCCTCCATCGCGCCCGCGCAGGCGTGGACGTTGCCACCCGCCATCGCCGCCGCGCTCGCCAAGGCCCACGTGCCGAGCAACGCACTCGCGCTGTGGGTGCAGCCGGTGGACGCGGCCGCGCCGTCCTGGGGCTGGAACCCCGACTTCGGCGTGAACCCGGCCTCCGTCTTCAAGCTGGTCACCACCAGCGCCGCGCTCGACACCCTGGGGCCCGCGTGGACGTGGAAGACCGGCGTGTACCTCACCGGGCCCGTGCGGCGAGGCGTGCTCCAGGGCTCGGTGGCGATCGTGGGCACCGGCGACCCCAGCCTGGTGATGGAACGCGTGTGGCTGCTGCTGCGCCAGCTGCGCGACGCGGGCGTGCGCGACATCCGCGGCGACATCGTGCTCGACCACACCGGCTTCGCGGCCGACGCGCGCACGGCCGCCGATTTCGACAACGCGCCGTCCGAGCCCTACAACGTGCTGCCCGACGCCCTGTTGATGAACTATCGCTCGGTCACGCTGAGCTTCCAGCCCGATCCCGCGGGCCGGGTCGCCCGCGTCAGCTCCGAGCCGCCGCTGGCCGGCCTGCGCGTGGACGCCACGGTGCCGCTGGGCCAGGGCGGCTGCGGCGACTGGCGCGGCGGGCTGAAGCTGACGTCCGACGACCCGGCGCGCTGGCACTTCGCCGGCACGTATCCGGCCGCGTGCGGGCCGCGCAACTGGCCGCTCGCCTACCCCGAGCCGGCCAGCTATGAACGGCGGCTGGTGGGCGCGCTGTGGCGCGAGCTCGGCGGCAGGTTGTCGGGCCAGGTGCGCGACGGCGTCCTGCCGCGGGACGCGACGCTCGCGTTCACGTTCGAGTCGCCGCAGCTCGCGCAGATCGTGCGCGACATCAACAAGTTCAGCAACAACACGATGGCCGAGCAGCTGTTCCTCACGCTGGCGTGGAACGCGAACGCGGAGCTCCCGGCGCCGGCCACCGACGTGCGCCAGGAGCAGGCACGCACGCTGCTGTCGCAGTGGCTGCACCAGCGCCTGGGCGCGGACGCCGACGGCGTGGTGGTGGTCAACGGCTCGGGCCTGGCGCGCGAGACGCGCATCAGCGCGCGCACGCTGGGACGCTTGCTGCAATCGGACTGGGCCGGCCCGGCGATGCCCGAGCTCATGAGCTCGCTGCCCATCGTCGGCGTGGACGGCACGCTGCGCCGAAGCACGGCACCGCCGGGACGCGCGCACCTGAAGACCGGCTCGATGCGCGACGTCCTGGCGGTGGCCGGCTATGTGCTGGCCGACAGCGGCAAGCGCTACATCCTCGTGGCGATCGTCAACGACCCGAACGCCGGCGCGGCGCGGCCCGCGCTGGACGCCGCGATCGACTGGGTGACGCACGATCCCGCGACGGCGCCCTGAGCGCAGTCGCGTCGCGGCGCTTGCAGGCAGCGTTGGCCGGGGTGGATCCTGCGACTGCGCGCAGGATGACAACCTTTTTCCCGAACCGCGCCAGAGCGGCGTCGCGTCGCGGCGCTTGCAGGCAGCGTCGACCGGGAACGCTCAGGTCAGAACGCGTAGCCGATCGACGCGTTGATCGCGATCGGGTTCAGCTTGGCCGAGGTGCTCTGGCCGGTGGACAGCGTGGCCTTCGTGCTGATGAAGGTCTTCAGGATCGACGCATCGACGAACCAGTGCTTGTCGATCTTGTAGTTCGCGCCGGCCTGGAGCGTGCCGCCCCATTCGGTGTCGCCGCCGATGGTGGTGGGCGGGCCGCCCGGGTTGGTGACCGCGGTCAGCGCGGCCGAGCCCTTGGTGCCGTAGAACTTGGCGAACGTGGGGCCGGCACCGACGTACGGGCGGAACGGCGCGTCGGCCGCCAGGAAGCGGTACTGCAGCAGCACGGTGGGCGAGACCTGGTGGATGCTGCCGATCTTGCCGACGCCGGCCACGGCGCCCGCGCCGACGATGTCGTGCTTGTACGGCAGGCCGCCGAGCGCTTCCACCGAGATGTCGTCGGTGACCATGTACGTGGCCGTGAAGAACAGGGCGCTGGCCGACTTGATGTCGATCTTGGAGTCGGGCAGCGAAGGCGCCGAGAGGTCGCCGCTCTTGACCTTGGGCATGATCTTGTTCCAGCCCAACTTGACGAGGATGTCGCCAGCGACCTGGGCCTGCGCCGCGCCCGCGCCGCACAGGGCGGCGGTAGCGACGAGAGCGGATGCAACGGAGTGCTTCTTCATGAATGTGTCCTTGCGTGAGTCTCGACCGCCGGCTTACAGCCAGCCCTTGATGGCGATCTGCTCGCCGACGAGCTCGGCCAGCAGGCGATAGCCGTAGGGCGTCGGATGCACGTCGTCGGCGTACAGGTAGTGCAGCAGGCCGGTGGGGTCGGTGGCCGTCGCGTTGGCCGTGTCGGTGGCGATCAGCGTGTTGTTGGTGCAGAACAGCGAGCTCGCCAGCGGGATCCAGCCCACGCCCGGCACCGTCAGGCCCGTGGGCGCCGGCGTCGGGGCGGAGGCGAGCGGCGTCGCGGTGGCGGCGGGAAGCAGGCAGGCCGGGGTGGTGATGTTGGTCAGGCCGTAGGCAGACGGGTTGCTCGCCTGGGCGTCGCTGGCCGTGAACGCGTCGACGAAGTCCACTTCGGGCAGGCTGCTCACCGCGTTGCCGTTGACCGTGGTGACGTTGAGGCCGGCGGCCAGCGCGGTGTTGAACGCGTTGGTCATGTCCAGCGTCAGGTGCGGGTGGATCGGATCGACGTAGTAGCCGGCGCCCGTCGTCAGCCACTGCGTGTTGTCCGGCGTCAGCGAGACGTCGGGCAGGTTCACGACCACGACGTGCGTGCCGCCGTTGGCGATGATCTGGCCCGTGATGAGCGTCGCGAGCTGGTTGCCGGCGAGCGTCATCTGCGCCACGGCCGTGGAGGCATAGCCGGCGATGAGGGCCGCAGCGGCGGTCGGGGTGATCTGGCCGGCCTGCTCGGCCTCCAGCGCGCCCTGGGTCTGCGCGTCGACGGTGAGCGCGCGATCGATGAACAGGTCGTTGCCGCCGGCCAGCACGGTGATGATCTGGCTGTCGCTGAACGCCGTGTGCGCCGCGAGGTAGGCCGCGATCTGGTCGTGCACCGGCTTGGTCAGCTGGCCGAGCTCGCCACTGGTCGAGCCGTATTGCGTGTACAGGTAGGCATTGCCCGGGCCGTACGGGTTGGTGACTTCGGCGCCGCCTTGCGCGTAGTTGAGGCAGGTGCTGGAGTCGGTCGTGGCCTGCGCCAGGAAGAACAGGGCGCCCACCGAGGCGAGGCCCGTCTCGGCCGCGCACGGCTGCGTCAGGTGCAGCGTGGCCGCGAGGTATTCGGTCCAGTTCGTGTAGGGCAGGCCCGCCGCGCTCAGGTCGCCGTTGATAGAGTAGTGGCCGCCGCCGTTGGCGCCGATGATGGCCGTCTTGTAGGTGCCGACGTCGCTCAGGCTGTCGCCGAAGTTGACCATCTGCGTGAATGCAACGCGCGGCGACTGGTCGCCCGCGTCATTGCCACCGCAACCGGACAGGAAAGCCGCAGCCGCCAGGGCCGTGGCCAGAACGTGGAATTTCTTCATGTGCACCTCGCCAAACGAAGAGTCAGAGACAGTAATCGAACGGTCGTTCGATTTTGTTAAAAACTATACTCACCCAGGTGTCGCCGAGCCTTGGGGACTAACCCTGTCGACGGCACCCAAACAACAAGCCGAGCAAGCGGGGAGGCCCACGTTGGACGGTGGCATGCAGGCTGTGGAGCGCAAAAAAGCCCTCGGACGACGGTCTCGTCGTCCGAGGGCCACATGGTGCGATGCAGCATCCGCTGCGATGCCATGTCATTCCGCGCACAGTCGCGGAATCCACCCAGGCCGCAACGTCATTCGCCGGCGTGGGTCCTGCGACTTCGCGCAGGATGACATGGACGCCTGCGAACGTCAGAACGGATTCGAATGCGCGCGGTTGACGGCCTGGCTGCCGATCTGGGTTTGCAGCACCGAGCCAAGGTGGGTCGAGTCGGCCCACAGGAAGCTGGCGTTGGCGGGCTGGCCCGTCGACGGGTCGTTGTTCAGCGTGTCGTTGGTGCACGTGGGCAGCGGGGCGGTGACGAGGCAGCCGAAGCTCTGGTTGTCGAGCGAGATCAGGCCGTACGAACCGGGGCTGCGCACGGCGTTGCGCACGAGGTCGTCCACCAGCACGAGGCCGATCTTGCTGCCGTCGTTGAGGATGTTGCTGCGCAGGCCGAGGTTGAACTGCGTGCTCATGTCCGAGAGGAGCTGGGCGCGGTCGAAGTCGCCGCGCTGCTGTTCGACGTACGCGAAGGGCGTGTAGCTCATGTCGGGAATCGTGAGCAGGATCACCTTCGCGCCGGCGTTGGCCACCGTGTTGACGACGCCCGCAAGCGTGGCGCCCTGCTGCTTCATGTCGGTCAGGATCGCCGTCTGGTCGCCGGTGCCGTTGGCCTCGTACTCGTTGAGCACGTCGTTCATGCCCACCCAGATCGTGACGATGTCGTTGTAGTTGAACGTGTCGCCGGCCTGGAACGCCGCGACCTTGTTGACCACGTCGTCCACCGTGCCGCCGACCGTCGTCTCGTCGATGGCGCTGACGTTGTTGGAGGCATTGGGGTTGCAGTTGCCGAACACCAGGCCGTAGGACGAGGCGAGCGCCTGGTTCCAGATCGGCGACAGCGTGCAATCGACCGTCAGCGTGGTGGTGGAGATCTGGTTGATGCTGTACTTCAGGCCCTGCCCGCCTTCGAGGCGGCTGCTCTCGTCGCCGAAGCTGATCAGGCGCACCGGCGCGAAGACGGTGACCTGGTAGGTGCCACCGCCGCAGGACGCCAGTGCGGCCAAGGCGCCGACGGCGACCAGCCCTGCTGCCGCTCGCGTCGCGATGCGGCTCAGGTGTTCTCTAGAAAACATTCGCTCTCCTGTTGGATTCGGCTGGACTCCGGAGCGCATCGGGCATGCCGGCATCCTTCATTGGACTTGGACTTCTATGCAGCGGCCGCGCGCTGCAAGCGGTCGCGGACGCCATCCCATGCCGGGGCATCGGGGGGCGTCTCGACCCAGATCAGAGGGGTTCCGGTAGCGTCGAGTTCACGCAACGCAGAAAAAAGTTCGTGCGCCGCGGCGACCGGATTGTCCGGCATGGCGCGGTACGCACGCACCGACCGATCGGGCGTGACGGTGCGGAAATATACCGCCACCGGGTTAACGCTGGATTTCCCGAGTACGCGAAGTGCGGCGCGCAACTGGTCGGCCGGCATCAGGCGCAGCTTGGCGCGCGGCGCGTAATGGGCCTCCAGCGTGCCCGAGGCCCGGGGGGCGCCGTGGCCTGCCTCGCGCAGCGGATGGCCGAGCACGGCCTCGATCTGCTCGCGCGTGAGCACGCCCGGGCGCAGGAGCGCTGGCGCCCCGCGGCTGCAGTCGACGATGACCGACTCGATGCCGGCCTCGCACTCGCCGCCGTCGACGATGGTCATCGAGTCGCCGAATTCCTCGTGCACGTGCGCCGCCGTGGTGGGGCTGATGCGGCCGAAGCGGTTGGCGCTGGGACCGGCCACGCCGGCCACGCCCAGCGCCGCGGCCGCGGCCAGCAGCTCGAGCGCGACCGGGTGCGACGGGCAGCGCAGCCCGATGCTGGTCTGGCCGGCGGCCGAGGCGGTGCCCATGCCCGAGCGGCGTGGCACGATGACGGTGAGCGGCCCGGGCCAGAACGCCTCGGCCAGCGTCTGGGCGGTGGCCGGCCATTCGCTGGCGAACGCGCGCGCGCCCTGGACGTCGCCCACGTGGACGATCAACGGATGGTCGGCCGGCCGGCCCTTGGCCGCGAAGATCTTCGCCACGGCCGCGTCGTCGTCGGCGCGGGCGCCCAGGCCGTAGACCGTCTCGGTGGGAAACGCCACCAGCCCGCCCGCGGCCAGTTCGGCCGCGGCGAGCTGCAGCGCCGCCGAGTCGTTGCCGCCCACGATGGCCATCAGAAACCCTGCAGCCCCAGCACGGCGGCCGCCGCGTTCGCGCGATCGCGGGCGAGCGCCGGCGTGGCGGCCGTGACGGTGAGGTGGCCCATCTTGCGGCCCGGCCGCGCCTGGGTCTTGCCGTACAGGTGCAGGTGCATTCCCGGCAGCGCCAGCAACGCGGCCCAGTCGGGCTCGCGCTCATGGCCGGTGGCGAACCACAGGTCGCCCAACAGGTTGACCATCTCGCACGGCGAGTGCTGGCGCGGGGTGACGAGCGGCAGGCGCGCCAGGGTGCGCACCTGCAGCTCGAACTGCGACAGGTCGCAGGCGTCGATGCTGTAGTGGCCGGAGTTGTGCGGCCGCGGCGCCATCTCGTTGGCCACCAGCGAGCCATCGTGCAGCACGAAGAACTCCACGCACAGCACGCCGACGTAGTCCATCGACTCGGCGATGGCCGTGGCGCGCGCGATGGCCTGGTCGGACTGCGGCTGCGTGACGTCGGGCGCCGGCACGGTGGTGAGCGCGAGGATGCCGGCGCGGTGCAGGTTCTGCTGCACCGGCAGGTGCACCACCTGCCCGTCGGCGCCGCGCGCCACGATGATGCTCAGCTCGTAGGCCAGCGGCAGGCGCTTCTCGAGCACGCAGGGCACCTGGCGCAGGTCGGCCCACGCGGCGGCCAGCGCGGCGCGGTCGGCGACCACGACCTGGCCCTTGCCGTCGTAGCCCAGCCGCGCGGTCTTGAGGATGCCGGGCAGCAGGTCGTCGGCCACGTCCGCGAGCTGCCCGGTCGTCTCGATGACCGCGTACGGCGCGCACGGCACGCCGGCGCGCCCGAAATGCGCCTTCTCGGCCGCCCGATCCTGGCAGATCGCCACGGCGGCGGCGGACGGCGCCACGGGGATGTCCTGCGCCAGCGAGGCCAGCGACGGCGCGGGCACGTTCTCGAACTCGGTGGTGACGGCGTCGCAGCGCCCGGCCATCTCGGCCAGCGCGCGCGCGTCGTCGTAGGGCGCGCACAGCTGCGCGTGGGCGGCGGCGCCGGCCGGGCTGTGGCCGTCCGGGTCCAGCACCAGCGTGTCGAAGCCCAGCGTCTGCGCCGCGTGCACGAACATGCGGCCCAGCTGGCCGCCGCCGAGCACGCCCAGCGTGGCGCCGGGCGCGAGCGGCCGGGTATTGCTCACTTGAGCTCCTGCGTCATGGCACGGGCGACCTCGGTCTGCCGCGCGCGGAACGCTTCCAGCTTGCCGCGCAGCGCCTCGTCGCGGCTGGCGAGCATGGCCACGGCGAACAATGCCGCGTTGGCCGCGCCGGCGGCGCCGATGGCGAAGGTGGCCACGGGAATGCCCTTGGGCATCTGGACGATGGAGTGCAGCGAGTCGACGCCGTTCAGGTACCGGGTGGCGCAGGGCACGCCCAGCACGGGCACGACGGTCTTGGCGGCCAGCATGCCCGGCAGGTGCGCGGCTCCGCCCGCCCCGGCGATGATCGCCTGGAGGCCGCGCCCGACGGCGCCTTCGGCATACGCGAACATGTCGTCGGGCATGCGATGTGCAGAGACGACGCGCGCCTCGAAGGGAATGGCGAACTCGGCGAGAATGTCGGCAGCCGCCTTCATCGTCTCCCAGTCGCTGGCCGACCCCATGACGACGCCAACAGCAGGCGAGGCACTATTCAAGATCACTCCCGGTAAAACGACGATTTTAGCCGGGGGCACGGACGAAGCCCCACATGATAGATATCACGCTCCAGAATTTCGAGAACGACCTGCTGCAGGATTCGATGCAGCAACCCATTCTTCTGGACATCTGGGCGCCCTGGTGCGGCCCCTGCCGCAGCCTGGGGCCGATGCTGGAAAAGCTCGAGACGGCCTACGCCGGCCGGTTCAAGCTCGCCAAGCTCAACAGCGACGACCAGCCCGAGATCGCAGGCCAGCTGAGCCAGGCCTTCGGCGTGCGGTCCATCCCGTTCTGCGTGATGTTCAACCAGGGCCAGCCGGTCGACGGCTTCGTCGGCGCGATTCCCGAGAGCGAGATCCGCGCCTTCCTCGACAAGCACGTGCCCGGCGAGGACGAGGCGCTGGCCGAGTCGGATGCCGAGGCTGCCGAGGCGCTGCTGGCCGAGGGCGACACCGACTCGGCGCTGGCCAAGCTGCAGGAGGCCGTGGCGATCGACCCGGCCAACGAATCGGCCCGCTTCGACTACCTGCGCCTGCTCATCGAGACCAGCCGCAGCAATCCCGAGCTGCTCGTGCAGGCGCGCCAGGCCTACCAGCCGGTAGCGCAGCGCGTGCTGCCCAACGCCCGCTTCGACGCGATCGGGCACTGGCTGGACGCCAGCGAGAAGGCCGCCACGGCCCGCTCGCACGACGAACTCGCCGCCGCCATCGCCGCCAACAAGCGCGATTTCGGCGCCCGCTTCGAGCTCGCGCAGACGTACTTCGCCGCCGGTGCGTTCACCCAGGCGCTCGACGAGCTGCTGGAGATCCTGATGCGCGACAAGTCGTGGAGCGACGAACTGGCGCGCAAGGCCTACGTGGGCATCCTCGAGCTGATGACCAAGCCGGCGCCCAAGCCCGTGGCCGACAAGGCCGCGGCGGACAAGCCCCAACTCGAGCTGACGGGCCACTCCACGGCCGTTGGCGCGGATCCGGTCGTCGACCAGTACCGCCGCCGGCTGAGCATGACCGTTCTCAGCTGACGGCTCGGGCGGGCGCGGCGCGCCCTCCAAGCCCTCAACGCGCGCGACGCGGACATGCAGTCATCCTGCGCGCAGTCGCAGGATCCACCCCGGAGCAAGCGCCCGCCCCAACGCGTGGATCCTGCGACTGCGCGCAGGATGACACGTGAGCCCAACGCGTGGATCCTGCGACCGCGCGCAGGATGACGGCCCTCCGGGCCTACGTGAAGTCGACCGCCGCCAGCGCCTCGGCCCAGACGCGCTGCTCGGCGCGGTGACGCTCCAGCGCGGCCCGGGCCTCGCTTGCGTGCGCGTCCGCCTGCTCGGGGCGCCCCAGCGCGCGCGTGGCCACGGCCAGGCGTGCGTGGGTAGCGGCCACGTCGTCGTGCTCGGACATCAGCGGCAGCGCGGCGTTGACCGCGCGCAGGCGCTTGACGGCCTCGTCCAGGCGACCCAGCTTCACTTCGGCGAACAGCGCGTCGGCCAGGAAGCGCGCCTCGCGGTGCACCTGGCCTTCGGCACGGGCGCGCGGCAACTGGGCGTCGAACAGCACGACGGCCGCCTCGTACTGGCCCAGCACCGTCATCAACTGCGCGCGCAACAGCGGCACCTCGGCCATCAGCTGCCCATTGCCGACGCCGGCGTCGTAGTTGCCGGTGGACTCGGCCTCCAGCAGCACGCGCTGCGCATCGGCCAGGTCGGCGCGCTCGAACGCGCCCTCCAGGCTGATGCGGCCGACCTGGAACGCCGCCATGTTGTGCAGCAGCACGCTCACCAGCGACACGTCGCCTTCGGTGGCCGCGTGCTGGCGCGCCACCTTGTACCAGGGGATGGCGCGCTCGTCGTCGCCGGCCACGCGCCAGGCGCTGGCCACCACGAGGGCGGCGCGGGCGCGGGCGGCATGGCTGTCGGCGGGCGCCATGCGCAGCGCCTCCTGCGCGTGGGCCACGGTGGCCTGCACGTCGCTCGCATTGAAGTCGGCCATCGCCAGCCAGGCGGCGCACAGCGCGTGCAGGTCGGCGTCGCCCGCGGTGGCCGCGAGGTCGTAGGCGCGGCGGAACTTGGCGCGCGCGGTGGGATTGAGCGACTCGCAGTGCTCGATCAGCCCGTCGACGAACGCCACCCAGGCCGAGAGCACCGGGTTGCGCAGGCGCTGGCTCTGCGAGCGCAGCCCCGCGAGCGCGAAGCGTGCTTCGGAAAACTGGCCATGGCGCGCGAGCACCGCGGCCCGTCGCGACTTGAGGCACTCGCGCTCGAAGACTTCCTCGGCCCGCGCGATCTGGGCGTCGAGTCGATCGAGCAGGCGGGACATGTGCTGGATCAAGACGGAGGGCAGAGTCAACCGGCCAGGCGTTCGAACGCCTCGCGGTACTTCGCCGCCGTGCGTTCGGCCACTTCCGCGGGCATCGCCGGCGCAGGCGCCTTCTTGTTCCACGGCTGGCCGTCGATGCGCACCGACTCGAGCCAGTCGCGCACGAACTGCTTGTCGAAGCTGGGCGGGTTCTGGCCCTCCACGTAGCCTTCCACCGGCCAGTAGCGCGAGGAGTCGGGCGTGAGCACCTCGTCCATCAGCGTGAGCGTGCCCTGGTCGTCGAGGCCGAACTCGAACTTCGTGTCGGCGATGATGATGCCCTTGGTGAGCGCGTAGGCGGCGGCGCGCTCGTACAGCGCGATCGAAGCGTCGCGCACCTTGTTCGCGAGCTCGTTGCCGATCATGGCGGAGGCCACCTTGAACGAGATGTTCTCGTCGTGCTCGCCGGCCTCGGCCTTGGTGGCGGGCGTGAAGATGGGCTCGGGCAGCCTGGACGCGTTGTGCAGGCCGGCGGGCAGCTGCACGCCGCACACCGACTGGCTCTCCTGGTATTCCTTCCAGCCGGAGCCGGCCAGGTAGCCGCGCACCACCGCCTCGATGGGCAGCGGCTTCAGGCGCTTGACCAGCATCGAGCGCTCCAGCACCTGCGCCACCTCGTCGGGCTGCACCACCGATTCAGGCGCGTGGCCCGTGAGGTGGTTGGGGACGATGCCCTCGAGCTTGTCGAACCAGAACAGCGCCATCTGCGTGAGCAGCGCGCCCTTGCCGGGGATGGGCTCGCCCAGGATGACGTCGAACGCCGACAGGCGATCGGTGGCCACCATCAGGATGCGGTCGTCGCCGACGGCGTAGTTGTCGCGCACCTTGCCGCGCGCGAGCAGCGGCAGGGAGTGGATGGACGTGGTGAGCAGCGCGGCGGTCATGGCGTGGGCAGGCGGGGAGAGAGGCAAAACCGTATTGTGCCTTTCGAGGTACCGCCCTGCCGGAAATGTCGCACGACCCGGCCCGTCATTCTGCGCGGAGCAAAGCGGAGTCGCGGAATCCACACCCCTGGGAAACGCATCGACGGGGGCGGAGCCTGCGCCTGCTCGCGGGATGACCGCCAGGCTCAGGCCACGGTCTGGGCCAGTTCGCCCCTGGCGTACTTCGCCGCGACGACCTGCAGGGTGTCACCCTTGATCTTGCCGGCCTGCCCCTCGCAGCCGAACTCCAGGTAGCGCTGGCGGCAGATCAGCCTGGCGGCCTCGCGGGCCGGCTTCAGGTAGTCGCGCGGGTCGAACTTGTCCGGGTTCTCGAACAGGTACTTGCGGATCGCCGCGGTCATCGCCAGGCGCACGTCGGTGTCGATGTTGATCTTGCGCACGCCGTGCTTGATGGCTTCCTGGATCTCCTCGACGGGCACGCCGTAGGTCTCCTTCATGTCGCCGCCGAACTGGCGGATGATGGCCAGCAGTTCCTGCGGCACCGACGACGAGCCGTGCATCACCAGGTGGGTGCTGGGAATGCGCCGGTGGATCTCCTTGATGCGGTTGATGGCCAGGATGTCGCCCGTGGGCTTGCGCGTGAACTTGTAGGCGCCGTGGCTGGTGCCGATGGCGATCGCCAGCGCGTCGAGCTGCGTGCGCTTGACGAAGTCGGCGGCCTGCTCGGGGTCGGTCAGCAGCTGGTCCATCGTCATCGTGGCGTCGGTGCCGTGGCCGTCTTCCTTGTCGCCCTTCATCGTCTCGAGCGAGCCGAGGCAGCCCAGTTCGCCTTCGACGGTGATGCCGCGCGCATGCGCCATCTCGACCACCGTGCGGGTCACGTCGACGTTGTAGTCGTAGCTGGCGATGGTCTTGCCGTCGGCCTGCAGCGACCCGTCCATCATCACCGAGCTGAAGCCGAGGTCCATCGCGCCGCGGCACACCTCGGGGTTCTGGCCGTGATCCTGGTGCATCACCAGCGGGATCTGCGGCCAGCTCTCGGTGGCGGCCTGGATCAGGTGCTTGATGAAGGGCTCGCCGGCGTACTTGCGGGCGCCGGCCGAAGCCTGCAGGATCACGGGGGCGCCCACTTCGGCGGCGGCCGTCATCACCGCCTGCACCTGCTCCAGGTTGTTGACGTTGAAGGCGGGGATACCGTAACCGTTCTCGGCGGCATGGTCCAACAACTGGCGCATGGAAACGACGGGCATGGGAGTCCTTTTGAGGATGAAGGCGAAGGGCGTTCCGGCACGCGCGAACGGTGCCATGAATTCGGGCGGCGCGGTGATGTAACCACGCCGTAACTTCTCCATTTTAGAGGGTCGGCTACCGGACCGCATAATTGGCGCTGGTCCGCAAACGCAACGACGGGTATTCGATGGTCTTTTCCTGGTTCAACACGCAAAAGGTCGACGCATTCATCGACGCCGAGGTCGCCGACCTGCTCAAGCGCGTCCCGCCCGCCAGGCTCGCGGGCGAAGGCGGTGGCGCGAAGAAGGCGGCCGAGCAGCTCGCCCGCTCGCACGACCTGCTGTTGCGCCACGCGCGCGACTTCGTGCAGCGCGACAAGCCCAACCTGTACCAGAAGGCGCGCATCGCCAACCGCATGAAGTGGGCGCTGCTGGAGGCGAAGTACCCGAAGACCTTCGTCGACGAATTCGCGTTCGCGCTGGCCAGCGTCGTGGCCGCCGCCAATTCGCAGCGCGAGATCTGATGCCGCCGCCAATCCCGAAGAAGGCGCCGCCGTCGGCGGCCGCGGCCCTGTTGAACCAGGCGGTCGCATTGCACCAGGCGGGTCGCCATGAAGAGGCCGAGGCGGCGTACCGCAAGGTGCTGGATCTGGCCCCCGGCCAGTTCGACGCCACGCACCTGCTGGGCGTCATCGCGCTGCAGCGCGGCGATCTCGCCACCGCGGAAAGGCAGATCGTGCAGGCCCTGGCCGTCAAGCCCAAGGACGCAGCGGCGCTGAACAACCTCGGCACGACGCTGATGCGCGCGAAACGGCTCGACGAGGCGCGCGCGCAGTTCGAGCGCGCCGCAAAGGCGAACCCGGCCTTCGCCGACGCGCAGTCCAACCTCGGCAACGCGCTGCGCCAGCTCGGGCGCGTCGCGGAATCGGTGGCGCCGCTCAAGCGCGCGTTCGCGGCCAATGCCAAGTCTGCCGCGATCGCCGACCTGCTGGGCGCCTCGCTGCTGGATACCGGCGACGCCCGCGGCGCGACGGCCGTGTTCGAGTCCAGCGTCAAGGCCCGTCCGCGCGACGCGGCGGCCTGGCTGCACCTGGCCATCGCGAGCCAGCGGGCCGGCAATCACAGGCGGGCGCTGGAAGCCGCCGACGCGTCGCTGGCGCTCGCGCCGGACTCCGCCGGGGCGCTCGGCGCGCGCGGCCAGGCGCTGGCCGGCCTGGGCGAACTCAGGGGCGCGCGCGACGCGTTCGCGGCCGCGGTGAGCGCCGCACCCCAGGACGCGGAGGCCCACCACAACCTCGGCGTCTTCCTGCGCGAACTGGGCGACCTGGACCCCGCCATCGAGCACCTGCGCCAGGCGGTGCAGCTCGACGCGGCCCTGGCGCCCGCGCACGAGACGCTGGTGTACGCCCTCGTGGACGCCGGCCGCGCCGACGAGGCGATGAACCATGGCCGCGCATTCGCCACGTCGAGCCCCGACAGCTCCGCCGCCCTCGCGATGCAGGCCGCGGCGCATTTCGCCCAGGGCCGCGTCGAGGAATCGGCGCAGTTCTACCAGCGCGCCGCCGCTGCACCGAACCCCGAGCCGGCCCTGTTCCTCGCCTGGGGCAACGCGCTGTTCGCCGGCGGCGACGCGGCCGGGGCGACGAAGCAGTTCAAGCGCGCGGTCGAACTCGATCCGCAGAGCGCCCGTGCGCGCCTGTCGCTCGCGATGTCGCACCTGCACCCGATCTATGACAACGTGGAGCAGATGGACGCGTCTCGGCGCGACTTCGCGCGCGCGCTGGCCGATCTCGACGCGTGGTTCGCACCTGCGCGCGCGAGCATCGGAGCGCCGGCCGTCGGCAGCGCGCAGCCGTTCTACCTGGCCTACCATCCGGTCGACGCGAAGCCGCTGCTGCTGCCCCACGGCAAGATGGCGGCGCGCCTGATGGCCACCGGCATCGAGGCGCCTCTTGCTCGCGCGCACGTCGCGGCGCCCGGGCCAGGCCCGCGCAAGCTGCGCGTGGGCATCGCCACCGCGCATGTGCGCGACCACTCGGTGTGGAACGCCGTCACGCAAGGCTGGGTACGCCACTTCGACCGCGAGTGCATCGAGCTGACGCTGTTCAAGCTGGATCGCGCCAGCGACGACGAGACGGCGCGTGCGCGCCGCGAGGCGATGGCCTTCGTCGATGCGCCCACGACGCTGGCCGAGTGGGTCCGGGCGATCGCCGACGCCGGTCTCGACGTGCTGATCTACCCCGAGATCGGCATGCACCCGCTCAGCGGCCGCCTGGCGGCGATGCGTCTGGCGCCCGTCCAGGCGACGACTTGGGGCCAGCCGCTGACCAGCGGCCTGCCCACGATGGACCTGTTCATCTCGGCACAGCGCCTGGAGCCGGCCGGCGCGGCCGCGCACTACTCGGAACGCCTGCTGGCGCTGCCCAACCTGGGCGTCTGCCTGCGGCCGATGATGGTGGACCCTGTCGCGCCCGACTTCGCCGCGCTGCGCCTGCCGCCCGACGAGCCGCTGCTGCTATGCCCGGGCTCGCCGTTCAAATACACGCCGCAGGGCGACGCCGCGCTGGTGGCGGTCGCCGCGCGACTGCAGGCCCATGGGCGCGGGCGGCTGGTCTTCTTCCGCAGTCGGCGCCCGGCGATGTCGGTGCAGATCGAGCAGCGCATGCGCCAGGCCTTCGCCCGGGCCGGCGTGGACTACGACCGCACCATCGCCTGGATCCCGACGCTCAGCCGCGGGCGCTTCTTCGGCCTCATGCAGCGCGCGACGGCGCTGCTCGACACGATCGGCTTCTCCGGCTTCAACACCGCGGTGCAGAGCCTCGAATGCGACCTGCCCGTGGTGGCGTTCGAAGGCGAGTTCATGCGCGGCCGCCTGGCCAGCGGGCCCTTGCGCCACCTGGGCCTGGACGAGCTGGTGGCCGGCACGCCCGAGGCGTTCGCGGACATCGCGATGCGGCTGGTCGAGGACGCGCCGTGGCGCGCGCACATCGAACGCGAGATCGCGCAGCGCCGCCACGCGCTGTTCTTCGACCAGGCGCCGGTGCGCGCGCTGGAAGACGCGCTGTTCGAGGCGGCCGGCGTGACGAAGCCAGGCTGAGAACTCGGCCGGTTTTCCGGCCCTGTTCGACGGGCTCGGCGGCCCCGGGTCCGGGAAACTTGGCCGGGTTGAGCCGCCGTTCCGAGGCGGCCCGGAGACCCCTGATGGCCCGCATCGATTTCTCGACCCTCACCCGCACGATCACCGCCGACGCGCTCGCGCATCCCACCGACCTGGGCCCGATGCTGGCCAGGCGCCATTCGGTGTCTCGCGGCACCATGACCAAGCAGCTCAAGCGCCTGGTCGACAACGGCTGGCTGGAACGCAACGGGCTCACTCGCCCCCATTTCAAGCCCGGCGTGCTGCGCGAGGTCACCACCGACTACGCCGTCGAAGGCCTGGACGAGCACACGCCCTGGCTGCGCGACGTGCACCCTGTGCTGCAGCTGAGCCCGGCCGTGTCGCGCATCGCCCAGCACGTGTTCGGCGAGCTGCTCAACAACGCGATCGACCACGCCGCGGCCACGCGGGTGACGGTGTCGGTGCGCCAGACGCCCACGCACCTGCACATCCTGATCGGCGACGACGGCCTCGGCGTGTTCAACCAGCTCGCGGCCAAGGCCGCCCTGCCCGACGCGCAGCGCGCCGCCCTCGAGATCTCCAAAGGCCGGCTCACGACGCAGCCCGAGTGCCACGGCGGTCGCGGCCTGTTCTTCGTGGCCCGCATGGTCGACGCGATGAACCTGCAGTCCAACGGCCAGGTGCTGCAGTGGCGCCACCGCGGCGAATCGGTGCAGTTCCGCAGCCACCCGCTCAAGCGCTCGGGCACGACCGTGTTCGTGAGCCTCGCGCTGGACTCCACCACGCGCCCCACCGACACCTACAGCGCCTACGGCTCCGAGGAGTCGCCGCTGGACTTCAGCCGCACCCAGGTGCCGTTGCGCCTGCTCACCGACAACGGCCTCACGCTCGACTCGCGCGCGCAGGCGCGCTGGGTCGTCTCGCGCCTGGAGCTGTTCGCCACCGCCGAACTCGATTTCGAAGGCGTCGA
>Ga0302151_10000112_pt1 | contig 51029 bp, 37 predicted proteins | sample I_Bog_N1_3_FD_192428 | JGI IMG/M metagenome (GOLD analysis project Ga0302151, IMG submission 192428) | Peat permafrost microbial communities from Stordalen Mire near Abisko, Sweden - I_Bog_N1_3 | ecosystem: Environmental > Terrestrial > Soil > Wetlands > Peat | place: Sweden: Abisko, Stordalen...
ACGTCTTCCGGCGTGCCCTCGACCACCACGCGGCCGCCGCCGGCGCCACTATCGTGAGGTTCGGATCGTTGCCGACTCACTCGGCCAACAGCCGCGCCAGGTACAGCCCGGTGTGGCTCTCCGCGCAGGCCGCCACGTCTTCCGGCGTGCCCTCGACCACCACGCGGCCGCCGCCGGCGCCACCCTCCGGCCCCATGTCGATCACCCAGTCGGCCGTCTTGATGACGTCCAGGTTGTGTTCGATGACGACGATGGTGTTGCCGGCGTCGCGCAGCTGGTGCAGCACGGTCAGCAGCAGCTGGATGTCGGCGAAGTGCAGGCCCGTGGTGGGCTCGTCGAGGATGTACAGCGTGCGGCCGGTGTCGCGCTTGCTCAGCTCCAGCGCCAGCTTCACGCGCTGCGCCTCGCCGCCCGACAGCGTCGTGGCGCTCTGGCCCAGCGTGATGTAGCCCAGGCCCACGTCCAGCAGCGTCTGCAGCTTGCGCGCGATGTTGGGCACCGCGTTGAAGAACTCCAGCGCGTCCTCCACGGTCAGCTCCAGCACCTGGGCGATGTGCTTGCCCTTGTAGAGCACCTCCAGCGTCTCGCGGTTGTAGCGCTTGCCGTGGCAGATGTCGCAGGGCACGTAGACGTCGGGCAGGAAGTGCATCTCCACTTTCAGCACGCCGTCGCCCTGGCAGCTCTCGCAGCGCCCACCGGACACGTTGAAGGAGAAGCGCCCCGGGCCGTAGCCACGCTCGCGCGCCGCCGGCACTTCGGCGAACAACTCGCGGATGGGCGTGAACAGGCCCGTGTAGGTGGCCGGGTTCGAGCGCGGCGTGCGACCGATGGGGCTCTGGTCGACGTTGATCACCTTGTCGAACGCCTCCAGGCCTTCCAGCGCGTCGTGCGGCGCCGCCTCGGCATGGCTGCCGTACAGCGCGCGCGCGACCGCGGTGTAGAGCGTGTCGTTGACCAGGGTGGACTTGCCCGAGCCCGACACCCCGGTGACGCAGGTGAACAGGCCCACGGGAATGTCCACCGTGACGTTCTTCAGGTTGTTGCCGCGCGCGCCGCGCAGGCGCAGGCGATTGGCGTTCTGCGGATCGTCGTCCCCGGGCTCGTCGCGCCACGGATGGCGTTCGGCCGGTATCTCGATGCTGAGCACGCGCGAGAGGTACTTGCCGGTGAGCGAGTTCGGATTCGCCGCGACCTCGTCGGGCGTGCCCTGCGCGATCACCTGGCCGCCGTGGCGACCCGCCCCGGGTCCCATGTCGATGCAGAACTCGGAGGCGCGGATCATGTCCTCGTCGTGCTCCACCACCAGCACCGAATTGCCGAGGTCGCGCAGGTGGCGCAGCGTGGCGATCAGGCGGTCGTTGTCGCGCTGGTGCAGGCCGATGGACGGCTCGTCGAGCACGTACATCACGCCGGTGAGGCCCGAGCCGATCTGCGACGCGAGCCGGATGCGCTGCGCCTCGCCGCCCGACAACGTGTCGGCGCTGCGGTCCAGGCTCAGGTAGTTCAGGCCCACGTTGTTCAGGAACGTGAGGCGGCTGCGAATCTCGCGCACCACCTTGTCGGCGATGTCGGCGCGCGCGCCCTCCAGGTGCAATTGCTCGAAATAGCGGAGGCAGTCGGCCAGCGTGGAGTGCTCGATCTCGAAGATCGGCTTGCGCTGCTGCGCCGGGTCGCCGCCCGAGCCCACCAGGAACACGTTGCGCGCCTCGCGCCGCAGCCGCGTGCCGTGGCAGGACGGGCAGGCGCGTGCCGCCTGGTAGCGCGCGAGATCCTCGCGCACCGCGGCCGAGTCGGTCTCGCGGAAGCGGCGCTCGAAGTTGGGCAGGATGCCCTCGAACGGATGCGCACGCTTGACCGTGGTCTGCTTCTTGGCCTTGCCGCTGCCTTCCGAGGTGTAGATGAACTCGATGGCCTCCTCGCCGGAGCCGTTGAGCAGCACCTCGCGCGCCTTCTCGGGCAACGTCTCGAACGGTGCGTCGACGTCGAAGCCGTAGTGCTCGGCCACGCTTTCCAGCATGGAGAAGGTGTAGCCGTTGCGGCGATCCCAGCCCTTGACCGCGCCAGCCGCCAGGCTCAGCGTGGGGAACGCGACCACGCGCTCGGGATCGAACGCGATCACCTGGCCCAGGCCGTCGCAACTGGGGCAGGCCCCCACGGGCGAGTTGAACGAGAACAGTCGCGGCTCGAGCTCGGGCAGGGAGTAGCTGCAGATCGGGCACGCGAACTTGGCCGAGAACAGGTGCTCGGCGCCGGAGTCCATCTCGAGCGCGAGGGCGCGCCCGTCGGCGATGCGCAGTGCGGCCTCGAAGCTCTCGGCCAGGCGCTGGCGCGCGTCGTCGCGCGTCCTCAGGCGGTCGATGACGATGTCGATGTCGTGCTTCTCGGTCTTCTTGAGCACCGGCAGGTCGCTCGCCTCCACGATGGTGCCGTCGACGCGGAAACGTACGTAGCCCTGGGCCTGCATGTCGGCGAACAGCTCGAGGAACTCGCCCTTGCGGTCGCGCACCACCGGCGCCAGCACCATCAGCTTGGTCTCCTGCGGCAGCGCCAGCACGTTGTCCACCATCTGCGCGACGGGCGTGGCCGCCAGCGGCAGGTCGTGGTCGGGGCAGTAGGGCGTGCCGGCGCGGGCGAACAGCAGGCGCAGGTAGTCGTGGATCTCGGTGACCGTGCCCACGGTGGAGCGCGGGTTGTGGCTGGTGGCCTTCTGCTCGATGGAGATCGCCGGGGCCAGGCCCTCGATGACGTCGACGTCGGGCTTGTCCATCAGCTGCAGGAACTGGCGCGCGTAGGCCGACAGGCTCTCCACGTAGCGGCGCTGGCCCTCGGCGTAGAGCGTGTCGAACGCCAGGCTGGACTTGCCCGAACCCGACAGCCCGGTGATCACCACCAACGCGTGCTTGGGGATGTCGATGTCGATGTTCTTCAGGTTGTGCGTACGCGCGCCTCGCACGCGAATGGCGAGCGAGTCGGCGCGGATCGCGCGCGCGAGGTAGCGACCGGCGCCTTCCTCGACCTGGAGCGGCGGCGCGGCGTCAACGACCGCGGCAGCCTCGGGCGCCTTGGCGCGGGGTTTCTTCGGGGCGGGGGCGGGGGTCTTGGAGGATGGCATGGAAATCGGCGGGCAACCGACCATGATAAACAAGCCGTCAAGTCCTTGCACGTTGGCGCGGGCTGAGAACCCGTGAACGACGCGCTCGGGCCCCGGCGCATGGCAGTGTCATCCTGCGCGAATTCGCGGGATCCACGCCGGCGAACGACGCTACCCCAGCGGCACGGCCTCGCGTCGCGGGCCAATCCACCCCGAATGCCGCGAGCGCGGCATTCGGGGTGGAAATCGAGCCGCTCGCGCCGGGCAGTTTTCGCCATCCGCCCGAACATGGTCGACAGCCGCTTCAACCCGTCGTCCCATCATGCTGCACTTCGATACCGCCCAGATGGCCGCCATCACGCAGGCCCACTTCTTCTCGCGCGTGGCAGAGTTCATCCGCGACCAGACCGGCGTCGCCGCCTACCGCCACGCGGCGATGGACACCATGCTGCGCACCGAGCTGTGGGCGCCGCACTGGCCCACGCTGCGCGACTCGTCCGAGCACGACGCCGCCCTCTTCATGTGCTTCCTGCTCGCCTGCGCCACGCTGGGCGTGGACGGCAACCGCGCCGCGCAGGCCGTGCGCCAGTCCTCGCAGCCGGAGATGAGCATGAAGCTGTTCCTGTCCGAACGCGGCCTGCTGCGCTTCTCCGCGTTCGACGTGCCCCACCTCACGCGCCCGGGCGCCGCGTCCTGAACCATGGGATGCTTCTCGCGCTCCTCGCCGGCCTCGGGCAAGGCGCCGTGCGTGGCCTGCTGCCGGGCCGACCATGCCCGGGACGGCCAGCTGTCCCAGGCGAGCTCGGCGCGCATCGCGGCCCTGGCCGGCCGGCGCGGGCCGGTCGATGGCGCCGCCGCGCCCGCACTGGCAGCCGCGTCACCCGGTGGCCGCGTCGACAGCGACTGCGCCGCCAAGGCCCGCAGGCTGGCGCCGGTGGTCAAGCGCTTCGATCGCTACCGCGAGGCACTGCCATCGGCACGGGCCGCGGCCGACCTGAACGAACTGGGGGACGAGCCGGGCGACGAGCCGTCGACCAAGCCGTGCCTGACGCGACTGCCGGTGCGGGCGGACAGGCTCAATGAGGCGCTGGGGTTGAAGCCCGGGGCGATCTCGGACACCGACCTGCGCAACGACGACACGGGCTTTCGCGCCGCTCTTTATCGCGACGAGGGCACGGGACAGACGATCCTGGTGCCGCGTGACACGCAGCCGGACAGCCTCGTCGATTGGCAAGCCAACACGCGCAACGGGCTGGGCGAGGACACGCCGCAATACCGGGCGATGCGCGGCCTCACGCGAAAGCTGGCCGTCAACGACCAGGTCTTCGACATCGCCGGCTACTCGAAGGGCGGCGGCCTCGCGCAAGAAGGCGGACTCGTCAGCGAGCATTCCCAGGTGCGGCTGTTCAATTCCGCCGGCCTCCCCGATGCGGCCCTGGCCCGTACGGGACAGTCCGACTTCGGCGACCTGACCGCGCGCACCAGGCTCTTCAGCTCCGACGGCGACTTCCTGACCTTCATGAACACCACCACCGATCCCGGGCAGAACATCATCAACGCGCACTTCCTGCGCAACGAACTTGCCGGCGAGGGCAGCTTGATCGCGCCAATCGAAATCACGACCGCGAATCCCGCCATGCGCGGCCACGCGTCTCCCGCCTTCGCGGCCGAGAAGGCAGCCTACCTGCAGGAGCTCGACGAGCACATCGACAGCATGCAGAGCGACTACGACACCGGCGGCACGGCATCGGGGTTCCCGCCCGTGCGTTCCTGGAGCAGGGAGACCATCGCCGACAGCTCCACCTGGATCGGCAAGGCGCTGGGATCCGGCAGCGACCAGCCGTCGCTTGGGAAGCTGAACCAGCACAAGATGCAGGTGGTTCTCGGTGCGATGGAGCGCGACGTGAACAACGACCGCCAGCAGTTGCAGGAATTCCTGAAGGCGTGCGGGTGATGGGTACCGACGAAATTTTACGCTTCCTGGTGGCCGTGCTCCTCGCAACGGCTTGTTCCCTCAGCCGTTCTTCACCAACCGAAATGACTCCCTCCAGCAAGTTCTTCCCACCAGGACCCCAGGCTGCCTTGGAGATGGCCATCCGTGCCGACGATCCCGCGCGCATCGCTCGGGCGCTCGTCGACGGTGCGCAGGCCAATGCCGTCGGCAAGTTCGACATCACCCCGCTGATGGTCGCGGTGGACGTGCAATGCCCTCGTGCGGTCGACGCGCTGTTGAAGGCCGGCGCCTTGCCGAACGCGATTGCCAAGGACAGGAACGGGCCCGTCAGCCTCGCCGTGAAAAGCGTGCGCGCCGCCCCGTATGGCCGGGAAATCATGCTCGCCCTCTTCCGGGCGGGAGGTGATCCCGACACGCGCCAGCCTGATGGCGACCCGGTCGTGATGCAATTCATCCTCGACCACGACGCGGCAGGCCTGAGGTTGATGAAGTCGCTCGGCGCCAACCTGGACATCCTCGACCGTGGAGGCGATCCCCTGATCACCAACGTCGCCATCTCGCAGGACTGGGACATGGTCTGGGCCCTCATCGAACTCGGCGCCAAGGTCGACTACGAACATGGAAGGTCGCGTCAGCCGCTGAGCCTGGCGTTCAAAGGCCGATACCCGGCCCCCGACTCCCCGTCGTATCCCTACAAGCTCAAGGTGTGGCACTTCCTCGTGGACAAGGGCATCGCCTTGCCGTCCATGGTTCGGTGAACTGCTCGCGCTGGCTTGCTCGACAGCGCGAGCACGTTTTCAACGACAATTCCCGTCCTGCAGCAGCACGCCGCGAGCGGGAAATTCCCACCGTCCGCTACCAACAGACTTCCCGATCCGTGTCTCTCTCAATCGAATTGTCGGTGGTGGTGCCGACCTACAACGAACGCTCCAACGTTGCCGAGCTCGTGCGTCGGCTCGGCGACGTCCTGCAGGGACTGCGGTGGGAGGTGGTGTTCGTCGATGACGATTCCGCCGATGGCACGGCCGACCTGGTGCGCGAGCTGGCGCGGACGGACCCGCACGTGCGAAGTCTCCAGCGGATCGGCCGGCGCGGTCTGTCGCGAGCGGTCATCGAGGGCGTCCTCAGCACGTCCTCGCCGCTCATCGCGGTGATGGACGCCGACTTGCAGCACGACGAGCAGATCCTCCCCGCGATGATCGCCCGGCTGGGCGGGCTGCGGGACGAGGCCCGGTCCTGCGATCTCGTCGTCGCCACGCGCTATGCGCCCGGAGGCGGTACGGATGGCTGGGACGCGCGCCGCGCGCGCATGAGTCGCATCGCCACGGCGCTGACGACGAAGGTCCTGGATTGCGGGGTCTCCGATCCCATGAGCGGCTACTTCCTGATGCGCCGGGAGGTCTTCGAGGCCGCCCTGCGCCGGTTGTCGGGCGAAGGCCAGAAGGTGCTGCTGGACATCCTGTCCTCGCAGCCGGCGCCGCTGCGACTGGCCGAGGTGCCCTACAACTTCCGGCCGCGCGTCGCGGGCGAGAGCAAGCTCGACTCCGCCGTGCTGTGGGAGTTCACGATGCTGCTGCTGGACAAGCGCCTGGGCCGCCTGCTGCCGGCGCGCTTCGTCCTCTTTTCGCTGGTTGGCGCCTCGGGCGTGCTGGTTCACTTCTCGGTGCTCGCGCTGGCATTCCACGGCCATCTGATGCCGTTCGCGTCCGCGCAGGCGTGCGCCACACTGGTTGCCATGACGTCCAACTACGCGCTCAACAATTCGCTGACCTACCGCGATCGGCGTCGCCGCGCGTTCGGCTGGCTGAAGGGCCTGCTCAGCTTCTACGCGGTTTGCGGCCTTGGAGTGGCCGCCAACGTCGGTGTGGCGAACGCCTTGTTCGCCCGGGAGGGCTGGGCCGTCGCCGCGTTGTGCGGTGCGCTGGTGGGCACGGTCTGGAACTACCTGGCGACCCGGGCCATCACCTGGAAGAAGCAATGAAACCGCGTGCGGCACGGGACAGGCTGGTCTTGCTGGTCGCGGCGTTGTTGTCGGTGCTTTTCGTGCTGCAGCTCAATGCCGTTCCGGTGGCCAGCAATGACCTGTGGCTGCAGATCAAGGTCGGACAACTCACGGTCGACCACGGCGCCATCCCCGCCACGCTGCTGTTTCCGTTCACGACCGCGCGCGACGCCATATTCAACTCGCACGAGTGGCTGTCCGCCGTCATGTTCCATGAGTGGGTGCGCACGTTCGGCGAGGCCGGCCTGATGCCGCTGCAGGTGCTGTTCGCGCTCGTGCAATTCGCGCTCGCCCTGGCGCTCGCACGTCGCCTGTCGGGCAGCCCCGCCCTCGGCCTGCTGATGGCGACGCTCGCGATGCTGGTGATCAACTACCGCTACGTGTTGCGGCCGGAGATGTTCGCGCTGTTGCTGTTCCTGCTGCTGCTGCAGGTGATGTGCCGGTATCGCAGCGACAACCGTCCCGCGACGTTGCTGTGGACGCTGCCGCTGGCCATCGCCTGGGCGAATTGCCACGGCTCCTTTCTGCTTGGGCCGGTCGTCGCGGGCATCTTCGCGCTGGGCGAGGGCCTGCAGGCGGCGTTCGCGCCATCGGGTGCGACCGATGGACGTCGCTTGCGCCGCATGGCACGAGCCGGGGCGGGCTATGCCGCGGCGGCCGCCGGCATGCTGGTCGCCAGCGTGGTCAACCCGCGCGGGCCGGAGCTGCTGTCGTTCGCCTTCAAGGTACAGGGCTCGCTGGCCATGAAGAGCGTCATCTGGGAATGGCTGCCGACCTTCGATCCGCGGTTCATGTCCGAACCCCCGTTCTGGATCTTCGCGATCGTTGGCCTGCTGTCGCTGGCGCTGCTGGCGGCGAGCCGGCGTGCCTTGACGCCCACCGACGTGCTGCTGTTCGTGTCGTTCGGCGCCCTGGCGCTGCAACGCAACCGGCACATCGTCTGGTTCGCGTTCGTGGACCTGGTGGTCTGCGCGCATGTCGTCGGACGGCACGCATGGACAACACGCTTTGAAATTCCCGCCCGTGCGGCGGTGCTGGTGCTGGCGCTGGTCGGTCTTTGCATCTGTGCCAGTGTCGGCAACGTCCGCGGGGACTTCATCTACGCGGCGCGTTCGGAAAACTTCACGACGGCCATGGAGGCGACGCTGTCCGAACCCGTCCTGTCCGGCAACGTCCTCAACAGCTACGAGCTCGGGGCAGAACTGATCTATCGCGACTGGCCGCGCCTGAAGCCTTCCATCGACTCCCGCATCGACTCCTATGGCGACGCCTATTTCATCGCCCACCAGCGCCTGTTCACCCACGAGTCGGAGCTGGAGAGCTTTCTCGCGGCTTATGGCGTGAACCACATGCTGCTGGTGCCGCGCGATTTCGCCGGCGTGAGCCGCATGCCCGGCATCAAGGCGGCGTGGCATGTGCGCACCAGCGACCAGAAGATGCTGCTTCTGGAGCGCAACGTTGCGCTGCCGGGACGCCCTTCCTGATCGGCGCCGCGGTCAGCCCTGCCGTCCATGGATCGGTGAGCCGCCGTTCAGGCCCCCGCTGCAACCGCCGCGGCCCGCGCCGCCACCGACGCCGCCTGGTCCGCCTTGCGATCCGCTGTCACCTTCTGCGCGCTGGGACGCTGATCGATCAGCTTGATGTAGCTCTTCCAGTCGACGCCCGCGGCCTGCAGGGCGTCTTCGCCGTAGATCACCTTGGTGGTCAGCGCCACCAGGGGCAGGCTCACGTAGGCGGCGCAATCGGCGAGCGTGAAATCGGGGCCGGCCAGGTAGGGGCCGAACTTGGCCAGGCGCTGGAAGGCGGCGATGTTGCGGGCGAGCAGCTTCTGCACGCGAACCTTGTTGGCGTCGCTCACCTTGCCGCCGAAGAAGGCCTCGGGGTAGAGCTCGCGCACGACGAGTTCGAGGTGCAATTCGACGAAGGTGACCAGTTCGCGCACCTTGGCCTGGCCCCAGGGATCGGCGGGCATCAGGCGCGGCTCGGGCTGCAGCGCCTCCAGGTACTCGACGATCACCGCGCTCTCGCACAGCGAGCCGTGCTCGGTGCGGATGAACGGCACCTTGCCCAGCGGCGAGCACATCAACGTCTCCTCGGTGGCCTTCGCGCAGTGCTCCTCGACGAACGGGATGCCCTTCTCGAGCAGCACCATCTTGACCTTGTTGTAGTAGTTCGAAAGCGTGAATCCGCTGAGCGTGATCATGGGCATTCCTGACGGGGAGTGGCGAGAAGCAGGCGCGGACGGCGCCTCCGGGGACGGTGCCGGAAGTGTAGGGGCGGCGACGGTGCGGTCGTGCCGCCTGGGCGACAGGCGCGGGCCAGCCCCGTCATTGCGCGCGCAGTCGCGGAATCCATCCCCGCCATGGCGTCATTTGCCCGTGTGGAGCCTGCGACTTCGCGCAGGATGACGGCCACTGGAAGGTGGCGAACGACGTCCCTGGGAGACCCCCGACCGCCGGTCGCCCCAGGTCGCGCCTCCGTCAGCGACCTCGCCGACCCAGTACCCGTGCGGTACCCCACGCCACCAGGCCCGCCACGATCCCGCAGCCGTGCGCCACCGGCGCCACCGAGATGCCCAGCGCGTCGCTGGCATGCGGCGCGAGGTTCCAGGGCGATTCGAGCAGCACCTTCGCCAGCGTCCCCGCGACGATGGCCACGCCGATCCAGCGCTGCGCCAACGGATGTTCGTGGACGATCGCGACGGTGGGCACCGGCTGCTCGAGCGTCGACACCGGCAGTGCCGTGAGCGCGCTCATGTCGGTCATCGCCCACGGGCCTTCGGTGATGCGCGAAGGATCGACGGCCGATGCGCGCGGCCCCCCGAAGCCGGTGTCGACGTACGAGGGCAATGCGATCGCGCGCTCGCCGGCGTGCGCGCGCGGCCACGCGAGCGACAGGCCCAGCACGATGACCCCGGCGTGCAGCACGCCCGACAGCCCGCCGTAGTGGGGCATCGCGGCGGCGACGCGATCGGCGCCGAGCGCGGCCATCGCCAGCTGCGTGAGCGGCCAGGCCGCCAGCCAGGCCCCGGTCGCGACCGTGTCCAGCCGCGCGCGCCAGCCGACGAAGGCGACCACGAGGACGCCTGCCAGGTTGACCAGCAGGTGCGCGGCGTTCCAGTGCACCCACGCGCTGGTCCACAGCCGCCAGGGCTCGCGCAGCCCCAGCGCCGCCTGCCAGTCCAGCGCGCGTGCGAGCGGCGAGTCGGCCAGCGCGCCGCCGTCCTCGGCGCAGATGGCGGTGACGAGGATGGCGCCCAGGCCCAGCAGCCCGGCCAGCAGGACCCAGGCCATGCCGTCGATGCGAAGGATCCGCCTCACGCGCCGGGGCCGAACACGGCCCGCCAGAGCGCGCGCCCCGCTGCGCGCTCTGGCGCCAGCGTTTCCTCGGGAAACAGCGTGGGCTGTTCGTCCAGCCGGGCCCGGTGCTGTGCACGCCGCAGTTCGCGGTAGGCGTCGGCCGCGGCCGCGCCGATGCCCGCGTCCAGCAGGCGCGCGTCTTCTGCCCGCTTGAGCAGCGCGATGTTGCCCAGGTTGTCCTGCAGGCCGGGATGCTCGCGCCCGTGGGCCAGCACCAGGTATTGAACGGCGAACTCGATGTCCATGAGTCCGCCTTCGCATTGCTTGGGATCGATGCGCGCGTCGCGCTGCGGGTGGGCGTCACGCACCTTCTGGCGCATCGCCGAGATCTCCTGGCGCAGTGCCTCGGCGTCGCGCTCGGACTCGATCACGGCGCGCCGCGTGGCCTCGAAGCGCGCGCCGAGATCGGCGTCGCCCGCGCAGAAACGCGCGCGCGTGATGGCCTGGTGCTCCCAGGTCCACGCGGTGTTGCTGCCGCGGCCGCGCTGGTAGCGCTCGAACGACTCGATGGAGGTCACCAGCAGCCCGGAGTTGCCGTTCGGGCGCAGCGCGGTGTCGATGTCGAACAGTTCGCCGGCGGCGGTGCGCAGCGTCAGCCAGGTGATCAGCTTGCGCACGAACGCGGCATAGACCTCCTGCGCGCGGTACGGGTCGGCCTCGCCGGTGTCGTCGTAGAGGAACACGACGTCGAGGTCGCTGCCGTAGCCCAGCTCCTTGCCACCCAGCTTGCCGTAGGCGATCACGGCCAGGCGCGGCACGTCGCGATGGCGCTGCTTCAGGTGGCCCCAGGCCCAGTTCAGGCTGCGCTCGAGGATGGTGTCGGCCAGCGCGGACAGCTCGTCGGCCACCGCCTCCACCGTGATGCGGCCCTCGACGTCGCGCACCAGCGTGCGAAATACCTCGGCGTGGTGGGCGCGACGCAGCGTGTCGAGCAGGGCGCCCTCGTCGGCCTCGCCGGAGCGCTTCCAGGCCGCGTGCCGGCTTTCCAGCTCGTCGCTGAGGACGGCGGGCTCGAAGCGCTCGATCATCGTGCGCTCGTCGGCCAGCTCGTCGATGACGCCCGGATGCAGCATCAGGTAGCGCACCGGCCAGCGCGCCAGGCCCAGCAGGCGCAGCAGGCGGCGGTGCACGTTGGGGCGCTCCACCAGCAGCGCCAGGTAGCTCTCGCGGCGCAGCAAGGGCTCGATCCAGTCGATGAAGCGCACGGCGGCGTCCACCGAGCAGTTGCCCGAGCGGATCTCCTCCACCGCGCGTTGCACCAGCTTGGCGATGCGCAGCCGGCTTTCCTCGCGCAGGGCCTGCACGCGCGGGCTGTCGGCGAAGCGCCTCACGCGCTCGCCCAGCTCGCGCGGCAGCCGCTCGAGCCAGGTCTCGCTCTCGAGCTGCGCCGTGACTCCGTTGCCATTGCCGCAGCTGCCGTTGCGGCAGCCGCCGTTGCGCGGCGGCGGCGCGCGGCCGTCGTGCAGCAGCGTGTCGAACTCGGTGGAGACGAACTCGCGCGTCTCGCCCAGCTGGTCGAGCAGCTCGCAGGCGTTCTTGCCACACGACAGCCCGAGGCTGGCGGCAATCCAGCGCAGGTCGTCGTCGTTGGTGGGCAGCAGGTGGGTCTGCTGGTCGTCGAGGAACTGGATGCGGTGCTCGATGCGGCGCAGCAGCACGTAGGCGTCGTGCAGCCTGGCAGCCGTCTCGAGCTTCATCAGGCCCGTGGCGCCCAGGCGTTGCAGCGCCTTCAGCGTGGAGCGCGTGCGGATCTCGGGGAACTGGCCGCCGCGCACCACCAGCAGCAGCTGCACGATGAACTCGATCTCGCGGATGCCGCCGCGCGACAGCTTCACGTCGTTGGCGCGCTCCGGGCGCCCGGCGGCGCGCCGCTGCGCCTCCTCGCGAATCTTGTGGTGCAGCGTGCGCAGGCCTTCGAACACGCCGTAGTCCAGGTAGCGGCGATAGACGAATGGGGTCACCAGCGAGCGCAGCGCCAGCGCGCGGCCGCTGGTGACCGCGGCGCGCGGCGCCACGACGCGGCTCTTGAGCCACGCGAAGCGTTCCCACTCGCGGCCCTGCACCAGGAAGTACTCCTCCAGCATCGCCAGGCTCACCACGGGCGGGCCCGAGTTGCCGTTGGGGCGCAGCGCGAGATCGACGCGGAACACGAAGCCATCGTCGGTCACGTCGCCGATCAGCGCGTACATGCGGCGCGCCACCTGGCCGAAGTATTCCTGCGCGCTCACGGGGCGCGCGCCGTCGGTGGACGCGTCTTCCTCGTAGACGTAGATCAGGTCGATGTCGGACGACACGTTGAGCTCGCGCGCGCCGAGCTTGCCCATGCCGACGATCCAGAACTCCACGACCTCGCCGGCGCCGTTGCGGGGCACGCCCCAGCGCGGGTCGATGTCGGCCAGAGCCTGCGCGTGGGCGCGCTCCAGCGTGGCCTCGGCCAGGTGCGTCATCGCAGCGGTGACCTGGGCCTGGTCGGCGCCCTGCTCGATGTCGAGCACGGCCAGCCGCTCCAGCACCAGTTGCCGCGCGATGCGCAGGGCGCTCATCACGGGTTTGCCTCCCGCCTCCAGCGAGGCGACGAGCGCGGTGATGGTCGCGAAGTCGGGCAGGCCCGGCGGCAGGCGGTCGAGCATCTCGGCGTAGCGCCGCCGCACACGCTGCACGAAGCGGCTGTGCGCGGCCTTGGCCTGGCCTCGCGCGAGCGGCAGGGCGGGTTCGGGCGCGTTCACGAGCGACGACGCCCCGGGGCGCCACGTGTTACGAAAAGTTCCCGGGAAGTGACGGCAACAATGCTCACTTGTCGCCCGGTTTGGCGCTTGCTGGAGGCACCTACACTGTGGTGCGAGAACCCATGAACAAATCCGACACGCCCGCTCGTCCCGCCAAGCCACGCCCGCTCTGCATTGCAAATGCTCGCCGGGGAATCGACCCCGGCTGTGCTTTGCGCCTTGATCGGACGCGCTTTGGCGATCCGCTCGGACGCGCCGGATTCGTTCATAGGTTCTGAGGCGCTGCCACCCCGTGCCGAACTTTTCATGAGATTGCAACTGAGCGCATTTTTCGATCCAGTCAGACGGCTGCGCTTCATCACCTGGCGGCGCGGACTCCAACTGGCCTGGAAAGCCGTGGTTTACGCCGGCTTGTCCCTGCTGTGCGTGCTCGTGCTCGCATGGCTGACTCTTCAGTGGGGGATTCTGCCGCACATCCAGGATTGGCGCCCCGAGATCGAACGGCATGCCAGTCGCGCGGTAGGGGTTCCGGTGCGCATCGGCTCGATCAGCGTGCGCTCGTCGGGATGGATACCCACGCTCGACCTGCGCGACGTGGTGCTGCGCGACGCCTCCGGCGCCGAGGCGCTGCACCTGCCGCGCGTCTCGGCCGCGCTGTCGGCGCGCTCGCTGCTCGTGCTGTCGCCGCGCCTGGCCCAGCTCTACATCGAGGACGCCCGGCTGCTGGTGCGCCGCGACAAGGACGGCCACCTGCACGTCGGCGGCCTCGACCTGGACGCGCGCGCCACCGTCTCCAGCGCCGACGAGGCGGCCACGCTCGACTGGATCTTCAGCCAGGACGAGCTCGTGCTGCGGCGCGGCGCGGTGCGCTGGATCGACGAGCAGCGCGACGCGCCCGCGCTGGAACTGAGCGACGTGGACATCGTGCTGCGCAACGGCCTGCGCTCGCACGACATGCGCGTCGACGCCACGCCCCCGGCCGCCTGGGGCGACCGTTTCTCGCTGCGCGCGCGCACCCGCCAGCCGCTGCTGTCCTATGCGGGCGACTGGCGCCGCTGGACCGGCACGCTCTACGCCGACCTGCCGCGCGGCGACGTCGCGCAGTTGAAGCAGCATGTCGACCTCCCGTTCGAGCTCGACGGCGGCCAGGGCTCGTTGCGCCTGTGGCTCGATTTCCAGAACAACCACTGGCGCGCGGTCACCGCCGACGTCCAGCTGAGCGGCGTGGGCGTGCGCCTGTCGCCCAACGTCGAGCCGCTGGCCATCGCCCATGCCGGCGGGCGCCTCATCGCCAGCCGCGACCCGTCCGGCGTCACCCTGGAGGCCCGGCACTTCGGCTTCGAGACCGCCGCCGGCATCGTCTGGCCGGCCGGCGACCTGCGCGTGTCGTGGCGGGAATTGCAGGACAGCGTGCTGGAGCGCCGGGGCCGGCGCGCCTGGGTCAGCTACACCCGCGAGAGGGCGCTGGCCGAGGCGAGCGGCCGAGCGATGACCCAGGCGGCGCGCGCATCGTCGGCATCCGGCAAGGTGCCCTGGGACGACCTCGCGCCCGTGACCGGCGGCGAACTGGCCGCCGACCATCTCGACCTGGCGCTGATGCGCAAGCTCGCCGCTGCGCTGCCGGTGCCGCCCGTCGCGCAGCAATGGCTTGCCGACTACCAGCCGGAAGGCGTCGTGCGGCAGTTCGCCGCACGCTGGACCGGCCAGCTCGCCGCACCCACGATGTACCGCGTCGACGCGCACGTCTCGGGCTTCTCGATGGCGGCCGGCGCCATTGCCCCGGGCGCGCGCAACGGCCGACCGGGTTGGCACAACGCCGACGTCACGGTCGCGGCCACCGAGACGGGCGGCAGCGCGCGCCTGGCGCTGGACGGCGGCAGCATCGAACTGCCCGGGGTGTTCGAGGAGCCCGTGATCCCGTTCGACCGCTTCGCCGCCAACGCCAGCTGGAAGATCGACAGTCCGCGCGAGGCCGGGCAGGCGCCGGCGATCTCGGTGGCCTTCGACGACGTGCACTTCGCCAACGCCGACGCCGAAGGCGAACTGCAGCTGCAGTGGCACAGCGGCGCGGGCGTGACGCCCGCCGCATCCGCCGCTTCTGCCGCCAGCCCGTACGGCCGCGGCCTGCGCCTTCCCGGCGAGCTCGACCTCAAGGGCGTGATGACCCACGCGCGCGCGACGCGTCTCGTGCGCTACCTGCCCCAGCAAGGGATGGACAGCACGCGCAGCTACCTCGCCGCGGCGATCGGCTCCGGCGAGATGGACAACGTCCGCTTCAACGTGCGCGGCGACCTGGCCGCGTTCCCCTACCTGCGCTCGCGCGACGGCGATTTCCACATCGACGGTCGCGTGCGCGACGTCACGCTGGCCTACGTGCCGGGCACCCGCGCCGACGACGGCACCCGCGCGCCGACGCAGTGGCCGGTGTTCACGCAGGTGGCAGGCGAGGTGGTGCTCGATCGCGGCGCGCTGGAGATCCACGACGCCACCGGCAACATGGGCGAGCTGGTGCTGCACGACGTCAACGGCGGCTTCAAGTCGCTCTACGACCAGCCCACGCTGGTGCTGCACGGCCAGGTCGCCGGCCCGATGACCGACTTCCTGCGCTACGTGGCGCAGTCGCCCGTCGGCGGCTGGCTGCACGACGGCCTGGCCAACGCCACGGCCACCGGCGACGCCGACCTCGACCTGGCGCTGAACATCCCGCTGCAGCACGCCGACCGCAGCACCGTCAACGGCGCGCTGACGCTGCCCGGCAACGACGTGCGCCTGGTGGCGGGCGCGCCCGTGCTCGCGGACGCCCATGCGCGCATCGCCTTCACGGAGAAGGGCGTCACCGTCAGCGGCGGCCATGCGCATGCGCTGGGCGGCGACACCACGTTCGATGGCGGCACCCAGGCCGACGGCAACCTGCGCTTCGCGGCGCTCGGCACGGTCAGCGCCGACGGCCTGCGTCACGTGGCCGACGAGGCCGTGCTGGCGCGCCTGGCCTCGCACGTGAGCGGCCAGTCGAACTACAAGCTCACGATAGGCATCGCCAAGGGCCAGGCCGAGTTCGCGCTCACGAGCCCGCTCACCGGCCTGGGGCTGGCGTTGCCCGCGCCGTTGGACAAGCCGGCCGACGCCACCTGGCCGCTGAGCGTGTCCACCACGGTGTCGTTCGACGAGGGTCGGCCGCGCGACACCCTGCGGGTGGAGCTGGCTGCCGCGCAAGGCAGCGTGCTGCAGGCCGAGGTGCTGCGCGACCGCTCCGGCGACGTGCCGCGCCCGCTGCGCGCCGCCTACTCGGTGGGCGCGCCGTTGCCGCCCATGCAGCCCGGCGGCATCGTGGTGCTGCACGGCCCGTCGTTCAACGGCGACGCGTGGCTCGCGTTCTGGCGCGGCCTGGGCGCCGGCATGCCCGTCGCGCCGACGCCGGCCGGCGCGTCCCCGGGCGCCGGTGAGATGGGCATCGGCTACGTGCCCGGCGCCGCCGCGCTGAAGACGCCCGACCTGCTCATCGGCGGGCGCCACCTCACCAACGTCGACGTGATGCTGGCGCAGGTGATCGCCGCGGGCGACGACGTCTGGCGCTCGAACATCGAGTCCGACCAGACCAAGGGCGTCGTCGAATACCGACCCGAGACGCCTACCCGCGGCGCCCAGCTGTTCGCGCGCCTGGACCGGCTCGCGCTCGACGCGCGCGACATGGATGGCGACGCTGCGCCGGGCTCGACGCCCCCGGAGGCCGCGCAGACCACCTCCGTGCCGGCCCTCGACATCGTCGTCGACAACTTCGAGCTGAACGCGAGGAAGCTGGGCAAGCTGGAGGTGGCCGCCACGCTGCAGTCGGGCGCCCGCGACTGGCGCCTCACGCGGCTGGCGCTCACCACGCCCGAAGCGAAATTGACGGGCAGCGGCCGCTGGAGCGGCGCGCCACTCCGCCACGTCGCGCTCGACTTCGACCTGCAGCTGGCCGACTCCGGCGCCTTCCTCGGACGCCTGGGCATGGGCCAGGTGCTCAAGCGGGGCAAGGGCAAGATGAGCGGCTCGGTCACGTGGACGGGCTCGCCGCTGGCGCTCGACTACCCCAGCCTGCAGGGCAAGCTGCGCGTGGAGATCGACCAGGGGCAGTTCCTGAAGGCCGACGCCGGCGCCGGGCGGCTGCTGGGCGTGCTGAGCCTGCAGTCGCTGCCGCGCCGCTTCATGCTCGACTTCCGCGACCTGTTCTCGGAAGGCTTTGCGTTCGACAACGTCACCGGCGACGTGCTGATCGAGCGCGGCGTGGCCACCACCCGGGACTTGCGCATGCGCAGCGCCACCGCGGCGGTGCTGATGTCCGGCCGCACCGACCTGAAGGCCGAGACGCAGGACCTGGACGTCATCATCGTGCCCGAGGTCAACGCCGGCGCCGCCTCGCTCGCCTACGCCGCCATCAACCCTGTGATCGGCATCGGCACCTTCCTCGCGCAGCTGTTCCTGCGCAGCCCGCTCACCGAGGCCGGCACGCGCGAGGTACATGTCACCGGCACCTGGTCCGGGCCCAAGGTCGACGAGGTGGAGCACAAGGCCGCCGTCGTCGCCGCCGCCGCGGCGGCGTCCGCCGCGCGCACGGCCGAGGCCGCCGCGGCCTCCACGCCGGCGCCCTGACGGGTTTGACTGGGAGTCCGGGCGGCGGATACTGGCGTCATCGCAAGGAAACCCCATGACGAAATTCGCCGCCATCCAGACCGTCTCCACGCCCGACGTCGCCCGCAACCTGGCCGCCGCCGGCCGCCTCGTGGCGCAGGCGGTCGACGCCGGCGCGCAGTGGGTGGCGCTGCCCGAGTACTTCTGCCTGATGGGCCTGCGCGACGACGCCAAGCTGGCCATCGCCGAGGCCGACGGCGACGGGCCCATCCAGGGTTTCCTCGCCGAGACGGCTCGCCGCCACGGCATCACGCTGGTGGGCGGCACGCTGCCGATCCATGCGAAGACGCCGGGCCGCGTGCGCAACTCGTGCTGCGTCTACGGGCCGGACGGAACGCGGCTCACGCGCTACGACAAGATCCACCTGTTCGCGTTCGACAACGGCAAGGAATCCTACGACGAGGCCCGCGTGCTGGAGCCTGGCGACACGCCGGTGGCCTTCGAGCACGGCGGCTGGCGCGCCGGCCTGTCGGTCTGCTACGACCTGCGCTTTCCCGAGCTGTACCGCGGCCTGATGCGCCGGCCCTGCGACGTGCTGTTCGTGCCCGCCGCCTTCACGTACACCACGGGTCTGGCGCACTGGCTGCTGCTGCTGCGCGCCCGTGCGGTGGAGAACCAGTGCTACGTCGTCGCACCCGCGCAGGGCGGCACGCACGAGAACGGGCGTCGCACCTTCGGCCACAGCGTGGTCATCGATCCGTGGGGCGAAGTGCTGGCGCTCGCGCTCGATGGCGGCGAAGGGGAGGGCGTCGCGTTGGCCGATCTCTCGCACGAGCGCATCGAGCAGGTGCGGGTGCAGCTCCCGGCGTTGCGGCATCGCAAGCTCTAGGTCCAGCCACACAGTCATCCTGCGCGCAGGATGACGGCGAGTGTCCGGGTCACGCCTGTTCGAGCAGCTGGCCGCGATCCGACCCCGCAGCCGGGCACGCCAGCCGGCCGGCTTCATGGGCCGGCACCGCGGACACCTCGATGCCGAACGGCACCACGTCCGCGGCCACGGATTGACAGAAGCCGGCGATCGAGAACAGCGTCGGCCCGCGCTGCGTGCCCGGCGCCGGCACCAGGTGGTGGATGCGCCCGGCGCCCTGGCGGCGCATCGGCTCGAGCACGCCGCGCGTGATGTTGAACAGCGCGCGCACCGACGCGCTGAAATCGCGCGGCGGCGCGGGCGCGTCGAACTCGCCCTGGGGGCTGCAGGCCGCCGCGCCGTGCACCAGCACGTCGACGGTGCCGAAGCGCGCCACCGCGGCCTTCACGGCGACGCCCACCTCGAAGGCGTCGACTTCGTCCAGCGGCAACGCGAGCAGGCGCTCGTCGGACATGGCGCCCACGCGTCGCAGCACGGCCAACGGGTCGGCGTCGGCGGCGACGACGTGGTGGCCGGCGGCGAGCGCCTGGCGGACGAGGTCGGCGCCGAGGCGCGACGCGGCGCCGGTCACGAACCAGGTTTGACGATTCATCATCTTCTCCTCGCAGGGGGATGGTCATGCCGGCGGCGGCGCGAAATGGCGCACGCCGACCGCGGCGGTTGTTCGAAGGTGGTTTCGGCGTGACGCCATGTCGGGGTCACGGCCCGCGGAGGGCGGGCGCCTGCAGGGGGCGATGCGACCCGGGCTCGCTGCAGGCGTCGAAGGGCGCGTCGTCTCTTGGCGTGGGCCGGATGCAGGGCCTCATCGCCAGGCGGCCCGGGAGGCCGCACGCGCCGATCTCTGTCGAGGCCGGGTGCATGCAGTCTAGGAAATCGCGGCGCTGCGGGGAAGTCCTGAAACTCCAGATTTGTTGCCTAAAACTCCAGACTTGGCCTGAAATATGACAGTTCAGGTGTTCAATCCTGGCCTGTTCCTTTAGAGTCCGTTCCATTGAAGAAGCCCTGGGAGGATGTGCCGTGGCGCACGACGAAGCCGCGGTCCGCGCGGAGATGACGGCCCTGGTGGCCGAACTGGCCCCCAACGAAGGCATGACGCCCTCGCTGCTGGAAGGCGTGGCCTTCGGCCGTTCGCACCGGTCGCTGCCGCGCACGCCGGTGCTGCACGACGCCTGCATCGTGATCGTCTGCCAGGGCCGCAAGCGCGGCTACTTCGGCGACCAGGTGATCGAGTACGGCGCGCACCAGTTCATGGTGGCCTCGGTGCCGATGCCTTTCGAGGGCGAGACCTTCGCGTCGCCGCAGGAGCCGTTGCTGGTCATCAAGGTCAAGCTGGACCTGGCCGTGATCGCCGACCTCGCGCTGGCCATCGACCCGACGTTCGAACCGCTGCCCGGCGCCGAAAGCGTGGCCATGGCGCCGGTGGATGCGCCGCTGGCCGACTCGGTGATCCGCCTGCTGCGCGCGCTGCGATCCCCGTTGGAGACGCGGCTGTTCGGCGCCGGCCTGATGCGCGAGGTCTGCTACCGCGTGCTCACCGGCCCCAAGGGCCCGGCGCTGCGCGCGGCGCTGGCCCAGCGCGGCCACTTCGGCCAGATCGCCAAGGCGCTGCACCGCATCCACATGGACTACCACCAGCGCCTGGACATCGACACGCTGGCGCAGGAAGTGCACCTGAGCGCCGCGGCGTTCCACGCGCACTTCAAGACCGTCACCGCCACGTCGCCGATCCAGTACCTGAAGGCGACGCGGCTGCACAAGGCGCGGCTGCTGATGATCCAGGACGGCGTCAGCGCGAGCCGCGCATCGAGCCGCGTGGGCTACGAGAGCGCGTCGCAGTTCAGCCGCGAGTTCAAGCGCCTGTTCGGCCGCACGCCGGTGGAGGAGCAACGGCTCGTGCACGCGGCGTACGCGCCTGCGCACGAGGGCCGCGACCGGCCCTGAGGGGCTCAGCGAATCCCCAACTCCGCCCTGCGCGGCAAATCGGCCCCGCGGCGTGAGCAGGTGATCGCCGCGGCCTGCGCCGCGAAGCGCATCGCGTCCAGCAGCGTCTCGGCGCCCATGTTTCGCACGCCCTGCGGCGACAGCGCGCCGAGCTCGTCCAGGCGCGTCAGCAGCGCGGCCTGGAAGGTGTCGCCGGCGCCCACGGTGTCGATCACGTCGACCGGCACCGGCGGCACGTCGACGCTGCCGCTGGCGTGCCACGCGAACGCGCCCTTGCCGCCGCGCGTCAACGCCACGAGGCCCGCGCCCTTGCCGAGGCAGTCGGCGGCGAACGCGGCGGGGTCGATGCCGGGATACAGCAGGCCCAGGTCCTCGTCGCTCAGCTTGAGCACGTCGGTGCGCGGCAGCATCCACTCCAGCGTCTCGCGCCACACGCCGAGGTCGGGTTCCACGTTCAGGCGCAGGTTCGGGTCGTAGCTGATCACCGCCCGGCCGTGCACGCGTTCGATCAGCGCGCGCTGCGTGGCGGCGGTGTCGCCCACCACCATCGTGTACGAGCCCACGTGCAGCACGCGCGCATCGGCGGGCATGCGATCGAGCGCGGCCAGCGGCAGCGTGCGGTCGGCGGCGCCGGTGCCGTAGAACGCGTACTCGGGCACGCCCTTGGCGTCCACGCCGATCAGGCTGATCGTGGTGGGCGCGGCGCTGCGGTGCAGGGCGTCGAGCGACACGCCCTCGGCGCGCAGCGCGTCCACCAGCCGGATGCCCAGCTCGCCGCTGGAGATGCCGCCGAGGAAGGCCACCTTCTGCTCCATGCGCGCGAGGCCGAAGGCCACGTTCAGCGGCGAGCCGCCGATGCGCGCGTCGAGCGCGATGCCGGTCGGCGTCGTCGCGCCGGTGAATACGTCCATCAGGGCTTCGCCCGCGACCACGAACATGGGTGTCTCTCTCGGATTCGAATGAAGGGGTTCAGCGCCAGCCGAACATCATCTGGCGCGCGAAGGCGCGCTTGAACGGCGGGATGGCCTGCAGCGCTGCCAGGCCCAGGCCGCGGGCGGCGGCCAACCCGGGCGCGTGCCACGTGAAGCTGCGCGCCAGGAAATCGGTGGCGCCGATGACGCTCCAGCGGTCGGGCGCGCGTGCGAACGCGAGGCCGCTCAAGGCCCGCGAGATGCCGGCATCCGTGGACCGCGCGCCTTCCGCCAGCCGGTCGACCAGCAGGAACGCGTCGCGCAGCCCCAGGTTCAGGCCCTGGCCGGCCACCGGATGCAGCGTCTGCGCCGCGTTGCCGATGCGCACGACACGGCCGGCCACCAGGCTCGCCTCCGCGTTGAGCCCCAGCGCAAACGACTTCAGCGGCGAGATGCCCACGGGCGTGCCCACCTCCGTGGGCAGGCGCGTGGCGAGCACGGCCAGGCGCTGCGCGTCGTCGAGCGGCGCGACCGGGTCGTCGGCCGAGTCCACGCACCACACCAGCGCCGCGCGCGAGGTCTTCGGATCGTCGCCGGGCAGGGCCGGCAGCGGCAGCAGCGCCAGCGGGCCGTCCCGCGTGAAGCGCTCCATCGCGAGTCCGGGGGTGGCGCCTTGCAGCGTGACGGTGCCCACCCAGGCGGTCTGCCCGTAGTCGTGCGTGACGGCCTTGCGCGACTGCTCCGCGAACACCCCGCCCTCGGCGATCACGGCCAGGTCGAAGCGTTCGCCGACGCTGCCTTCGGGCGTCACCAGCACGCCGTCGCCGTCGGTGGCGACATCGGCCACGGGGGTGCCGAAGCGCGCGTGCAGGCCCGCGTCCAGCGTGCCCAGCGCGCCCTCGCGCGTGGCGCAGGCGTCGAAAAAGACCTGCTGCAGCGGCGCCAGCAACGTGCCGTAGCCGAGCACGGCGCCCAGCATGGGCACGCCCAGCTCGTCGGCGCGGATGTGCACCACCGGCTCGCCGAAGGGCGTGGACAGCGTGGGCGGCGCCTGCGACACGTGCACCTGGCGGATGGGCGCGGCCTTGGCGCCGGGCCAGGCGTTCAGGCGCTCGAGCATCTGCACGCTGCCCAGGGACAACGCCAGGGTGCGCGGGTCGCCGGCGACGTCCTTGTGCGCGTCGCGCGCGTCGAACACGCTGATCGACCATCCCGGACAGCGCTGGCGCGCGAGCAGCGCCAGCGACAGGCCCACCGGGCCGCCGCCGATCACCGCCAGCCGCGGCGGCACACTTCGTTGAGTGTCGTGCGTTGTCACCATGGATGCGAAGGTCGGGGAGGGAATGCTATTGTGGCGCGATGCCTGTGATCGCGTCGATACGCAGGCGACGACATGGAGATACGTCAATGCAATACCGCCGACTGGGCCGCGCCGGCCTGCAGGTGAGCGAACTGTCGCTCGGCTCGTGGGTCACCTATGCCAACCAGGTGGACGCGAACGCCGCCGTCGAGATGATGGCCGCCGCCTACGATGGCGGCGTCAACTTCTTCGACAACGCCGAGGCCTACGCCGGCGGCAAGAGCGAGGAGGTGATGGGCGCCGCGCTGAAGAAGCTCGGCTGGGCGCGCCTGAACTACACGGTGTCCACCAAGTTCTACTGGGGCCTGTCGGATGCCGTCACGGTCAACCGCAAGAACACGCTCAACCGCAAGTACCTGATGCAGGCCATCGACGGCTCGCTGCAGCGCTTCGGCCTGGATCATCTCGACCTCGTCTACTGCCATCGCTCGGACCCGAACACGCCCATCGAGGAGACCGTGCACGCGATGAGCGACATGATCACCCAGGGCAAGGCGCTCTACTGGGGCACCAGCGAATGGTCGGCCGCTGACATCCGCGCCGCCTGGGACATCGCCGACCGCCACCACCTGCACAAGCCGGTGGTCGAGCAGCCGCAGTACCACCTGTTCCACCGCGAGAAAGTGGAAAAGGAATTCGCGCGCCTGTACGACGACATCGGCCTGGGCCTGACCACCTGGAGCCCGCTGGCCTCGGGCCTGCTCACGGGCAAGTACAAGTCCGGCATTCCCGCCGACAGCCGCGGCGCCATGCAGAACCTGGCGTTCCTGCAGGAGGGCCTCACCGACAAGGCGAAGAACGAGGCGGTGGCCAGGCTGGAGCCGATCGCGCGCGATCTCGGCGCCACCACGGCGCAGCTGGCCATCGCGTGGGTGGCGAAGAACCCGCGCGTGAGCACGGTCATCACCGGCGCGTCCAGCGTGAAGCAGCTGCAGGACAACCTGAAGGCCGCGGAGATCATTCCGAAGCTCACGCCGGACGTCCTGAAGCGCATCGACGAGATCACGTCGCCGCTGGCGAGCTGAGCCACCTGTCATTCCGCGCGCAGTCGCGCAATCCACGTGCGCTCAGGCGTGGATCCTGCGACTGCGCGCAGGATGACGGGGATTCAGGGCGTCGTGTTCAGCGAGGCCAGCCGCTCCATCGTCCCGACGTCCGTCCAGCGGCCATCGTACTTCGAGGCGAGCAGCCGGCGTTCATCGATGGCGAATTCCAGCTTCGGCCGCAGTGCCATCTTCGTGCCCACCGCGATGTCCTGGAACAGCGCCGCACGGAACAGGCCGATGCTGGCCCAGGTGAACTTCGGCTCGGTGCCGCGGCTGGCGAGGCCTTGCGCATCGATGCCGAAGTCGCCGTTCGGGTGATGCGGCGCGTTGTCCACCAGCCAGAGCCGGCCCAGTGCGTCGCCGTCGGCGAAGCGGCGTGCATCGTCGGGGTCGAACGCGAAGTCCGGGACGAAGACATCGCCCGACACGACCCAGAAGGCGTCGCCCAGCAGCGGCAATGCCTTGGCGATGCCGCCCGCGGTCTCCAGCGCGCCGCCGTGGTCGCGGCCTTCGGGCGAGTACGTGATGTGCAGGCCGTGGCGCGATCCGTCGCCCAACGCCGCAGGGAACTGCTCCTCCAGCCACGCCGTGTTGACGACGACCTCGCGCACGCCCGCCCGAGCGAGCGCCTCCAGATGCCAGTCGATGAGCCGCCTGCCGCGGACCTCGATCAGCGGCTTGGGCGTGGTGTCGGTGAGCGGTCGCATCCGCTCGCCGCGGCCCGCGGCCAGGATCAATGCCTTCATGGCGGCAGTTTAAGAGGACAGTGGACGGGTTTTCCCCGCGCCTGCCGGGCTCCCGTCTAAAATCGTCGGTTCCGCCCCCGCTGCCTCACGTCCAAAAAGAGCCGTCCATGCCCGAGATCTCGAACGTCGTCCCTGCCGCAACCCCCACCGCCACGCCGATGCCCACGCTGATGGCCAACGCCATCCGCGCGCTCGCGATGGACGCCGTCCAGGCGGCCAACATCGGCCACCCGGGCGCGCCGATGGGCATGGCAGACATCGCCGTCGCGCTGTGGTCGCGCCATCTGCGCCACAACCCGGCCAACCCGCACTGGGCGAACCGCGACCGCTTCGTGCTGTCGAACGGCCACGCGTCGATGCTGCAGTACGCGCTGCTGCACCTGACCGGCTACGACCTGCCGATGGCGGAGATCAAGCGCTTCCGCCAACTCCACAGCAAGACGCCGGGCCACCCGGAAGTCGACGTGACGCCGGGCGTCGAGACCACCACCGGCCCGCTCGGCCAGGGCCTCGGCAACGCGGTCGGCCTGGCGTTGGCCGAGAAGCTTTTCGCCGCCGAATTCAACCGCCCCGGCCACGACATCGTCGACCACCACACCTACGTGTTCCTGGGCGACGGCTGCATGATGGAAGGCATCAGCCACGAGGTCAGCGCGCTGGCCGGCGCGTGGAAGCTCAACAAGCTGGTCGCGGTCTACGACGACAACGGCATCTCCATCGACGGCCAGGTCAAGCCCTGGTACATCGACGACGTGCGCGGCCGCTTCGAGGCCTACGGCTGGGACGTGATCGGCCCGGTCGACGGCCACGACGTCGATGCGGTCGACGCCGCCATCAAGAAGGCCGGCGAAAGCGTCACCAAGCCCGTGCTGGTCATCGCCAAGACCATCATCGGCAAGGGTTCGCCCAACCGTGCCGGCACCTCCAAGGCGCACGGCGAGCCGCTCGGCGCCGAGGAAATCGCGCTGACCCGCCAGGCGCTGGGGTGGAACCATCCGCCGTTCGAGATCCCGGCCGACATCTACGCCGCCTGGGACGCCAAGGCCGCCGGCGCGAAGCTCGAGAGCCAATGGACGAAGGAGTTCGCCGCCTACGAGGCCGCGCACCCCGAGCTGGCCAAGGAATTCCAGCGCCGCATGCTCGGCGAACTGCCGGCGAACTTCGCCGAGATCGCCGCCGATGCCGTGGCCGCCGCGCACGACAAGGCAGAGACCGTGGCCAGCCGCAAGGCCAGCCAGATCGCGCTGGAGGCCTTCACCGCGGCGCTGCCCGAACTGCTCGGCGGCTCGGCCGACCTGACCGGCTCCAACCTCACCAGCACCAGGAGCACGCCGGCGCTGCGCTTCGGCGACCAGGGCCAGGTGATGACCACCGAGGGCAAGATCGGCCGCCACATCAACTACGGCGTGCGCGAGTTCGGCATGGCCGCCATCATGAACGGCGTCGCGCTGCACGGCGGCTACGTCCCCTACGGCGGCACCTTCCTCACGTTCAGCGACTACAGCCGCAACGCGATCCGCATGGCCGCGCTGATGAAGCGCCGCATCATCCACGTGTTCACGCACGACTCCATCGGCCTGGGCGAGGACGGCCCCACCCACCAGTCGGTGGAACACGCCGCCAGCCTGCGCCTGATCCCGGGCCTGGACGTCTGGCGCCCGGCCGACACCGCGGAAACGGCGGTGGCCTGGACGATGGCGCTGGTGCAGAAGCACCGCCCCAGCGCGTTGCTGCTGTCGCGCCAGAACCTGCCCTACCTGCCCAAGGTGGACGCCGACGTCATCACGCAGGGCGCCTACATCCTGGCCGAGCCGAGCGAGGTGGGCCTGAACAAGAAGGCCCAGGTCGTGCTGATGGCCACCGGCTCGGAAGTGCACCTGGCGCTGCAGGCGCAGGAGGCGCTGGCCAGGCTGAAGATCCCGGCGCGCGTCGTCTCGGTGCCGTCGACCAGCGTGTTCGACCGCCAGAGCGAGTCCTACAAGGTGCAGGTGCTGCCGCGCAACGTGCCCCGCGTGGCCATCGAGGCCGGCGTCACGGACCTCTGGTGGAAGTACGGCGTGGCCGCGGTGGTGGGCCTGGACCGCTTCGGCGAATCGGCGCCCGGCCCCGAGCTGTTCAAGTTCTTCAACATCACGGCGGACAACATCGTCGCCGTCGCCCGCAAGGTGGTCGGCAAGTGATGCGCGTGCCGCGGTCGTGCCTGCTGGCCACCACCGCGGCCCTGGCAGTGTTCCTCGGCCTGGCCGAATCGGCCGTCGCGACGCCGCCGGCGCAGGTGACGGCAACGCAGACGGCAGCCGAGAGCTGCCTGTTCCCGCCGCTCGACCAGCGCGCGAAGCCCGAATATCCGGAGGATGCGCTGAGGCGCAAGGAAAGCGGGCAGGTCGATGCAGAGTTCACCTTCTCCGCCCCCGATGCCGCGCCCGACGTCCGTTTCAAGAGCGACAGCAGCGCGGAAATGCTCGCGTCGGTCACGACCTATGCGAAGCAGCTGCGCGTGCCTTGCATGGCCAAGGGGGACGAGCCGGTCACCTTGAAGCAGACATTCGACTTCGTGCCCAACGACGGCCGGAAGGTGGCGTGGACGTCGCCGGTCGAGCCTCCGAACGGGCGCCGCAAGGCGGCGTTCGAGTGCATGACGAGCGACGCCGCGCTGCGGCCCGAATACCCTGCAGAAGCGCTGCGCGCCAACCGCGAAGGGACGGTTGTCGCCCGCGTTCGATTCGTCGCGCCCGACAAGCCGCCCGAGGTCGAGTTCCTGGACAAGGGCGGGGACGCTCGGTTCCCGGACGCGGTCCGCCCCTTCGTGGCGAGCATGCGGGTGCCGTGCCTGCACGGCGAGCCGCTGGAGACGATGTTCCACTATCGGTTCCTCATCGAGGGCAACCCGAGGCACCTGCTGAACGACCTCGATCTGCCGCATTTCATCGCTCTGGTCAGGAAGGTGCCACCCGGCTCGGCCTACTTCGACACCCGGCTGATGAAGTGCCCGTTCGACGTCCGCATCACCTTCCAGCAGCCCTGGGAGCCGAACCTCGTGCAGGAACTGGAGGAGGACGTGCTGGCGCGCCACGCCTTCATCGACTGGATGAGCCAGCGCCAGTTCGATCTGCCGGAGCGCGCCGGCAATGCCTTGCTGGGCCAGCAGATGGTGGTGCACGTCCCGTGCGTGATCGTCGATCTGTAGCCAGCGGCGATAATCCGGCACTGGCGCGCCGCAGCATCGAAAGTTCCCCCGCGGTAACTTCCGGCAGGCAGACTTCGCACCGCCCACCTGGAATTCCTTTACTTCGAGCAAGAGAGACATCGACATGACCATCAAGATCGGCATCAACGGCTTCGGCCGCATCGGGCGCATGGTGTTCCGCGCGGCCGTGCAGAACTTCTCCGACATCGAAGTCGTGGGCATCAACGACCTGCTGGAGCCGGACTACCTGCTCTACATGCTCAAGTTCGACTCGGTGCACGGCCGCTTCAAGGGCGAGGCCTCCGTCGACAACGGCACGCTGATCGTCAACGGCAAGCGCATCCGCCTGACGGCCGTCAAGGATCCGTCCTCGCTGGCGTGGGGCGAGATCGGCGCCGACGTCGTCGTCGAGTCCACCGGCTTGTTCCTCACCAAGGAAACGGCGCAGAAGCACATCGACGCGGGCGCGAAGAAGGTGATCCTGTCGGCCCCGTCCAAGGACGACACGCCGATGTTCGTGTTCGGCGTCAACGACAAGACCTACGCCGGCCAGGCGATCATCTCCAACGCCTCGTGCACGACGAACTGCCTGGCCCCGGTGGCCAAGGTGCTCAACGACACCTTCGGCATCAAGCGCGGCCTGATGACCACGGTGCACGCCACCACCGCCACGCAGAAGACCGTCGACGGCCCGTCCAACAAGGACTGGCGCGGCGGCCGCGGCATCCTCGAGAACATCATCCCGTCGTCGACGGGCGCGGCCAAGGCCGTGGGCGTGGTCATTCCCGAGCTGAACAAGAAGCTCACGGGCATGTCGTTCCGCGTGCCGACGTCCGACGTGTCGGTGATCGACCTGACCGTCGAGCTCGTCAAGGAAGCCAGCTACGAGGACATCTGCAACGCCATGAAGGCCGCGTCGCAGGGCGCCATGAAGGGCGTGCTGGGCTACACCGAGGAGAAGGTGGTCTCCACCGACTTCCGCGGCGAGCCGATGACCTCCGTGTTCGATGCCGACGCCGGCATCGCGCTGGACAGGACCTTCGTCAAGGTCGTGGCCTGGTACGACAACGAGTGGGGCTACTCGAACAAGGTGCTCGAGATGGCCCGCGTCGTCGCGGGTTGATCGATTGCCCCACGGCGGGGGCAACCCTGCGCCGAGCTGAACGAAAGAGGCCCGCGAAAGGGCCTCTTTTCGTTTTCTTTTCCGAGACTTTCGCTCGGCTGTCGTGCGGATACTTCAGCTTTCCATTTGGGTCTGTGAGTGTCGGTGCGGATGCAAAGTCGCAACGTGTTTGCAACGGGAACGCAACTAGACTCGAGACAACAACGAACGACGCCTCGCGCAACGGGGCGAACCCAACCTTTCGGAGAGTGCGATGGCACGGATGAGTCGACTGCTCAGCGCGGTCTGTCTGGGGATCGCGGCCACGGCCGCCATAGGGGCCGCCACGGTCGCCCTGGAACGCGCGCCGGTGCACCGGTCGCCCAGGAACATGGTCGAGTCGAGCGCGCACGCGCGCGTGATCGTGAAGCTGAAGGAGAAATCGAGCACGATGTCCGTCTCGCGCCTGAGCACCGGCGCGGGCCCGCAGGCCGCCGCGACGCTTGGCGCACGGCTTGGCCTGGCGCTGGCCGACGGCCGCACGCTGGGCACGCGCACCCAGGTGCTGCAGGCCAGCGGCATCAGCTCGTCCGCGCTGGCGGCCGCGCTGAGCGCCGACGCCGACGTCGAATGGGCGGTGGTCGACCAGCGCCGCTTCATCCAGGCGTCCCCCGTCAACGACCCGCTCTACCCCGACGGGCAGTTGATCACGACAAGCCAGGATGGCCCCGTGTCGGGCCAGTGGTACCTGCGCGCGCCGGGCACCGATTCCCAGGGCAACGACCTCGTGGCCAGCATCAACGTCGCACCGGCCTGGGCCATCACCACCGGCCTGAGCAGCGTGGTGATCGGCGACGTCGACACCGGCATCACCGAGCACCCGGACATCGGCGGAACCACCCCGGGCGCCACCGGCAGCAAGCTGTTCGCCGCCACCTTCTCCGGCACGACCTCCGCCACGCCCTACGGCTACGACTTCATCGGCTACGGCGGGTCAAGCACAAGCGGCGACGACGAATCCACCGCCAACCTGATCCTCATAGCCAACGACGGCAACCTCGACGACCCGGATCCGTCCGATCCCGGCGACTACGTCACGGCAACGGAGAACTCGACGGGCAACAGCAACACGAACGTGTTTTTCGGCTGCAACGACAACGGCGCCGGGGGCCAGGTCGCCGAGGACAGTTCCTGGCACGGCACCCAGACCGGCGGCATCCTGGCCGCGGCCACAAACAACGGCCAGGGCATGGCCAGCGTCGGCTACAACACGATGCTCGTGCCGGTGCGTGCGCTCGGCAAGTGCGGTGGCTTCGACTCCGACATCATCGCGGCGGCCGAGTGGGCTGGCGGCGTCCTGCCGTCGGGCAGCGTGGGGGCGTCGGGCACGACGATCCCGACCAACACGCACCCGGCGCGCGTCATCAACATGAGCCTGGGCGGCACCGGCGCGTGCGGCAGCGACTACCAGGAGGCCCTCACGACGCTGCGCAACGCGGGCGTCGTCGTGGTGGCCGCGGCAGGCAACGACGAAGGCCTGGCCGTCGATGCGCCGGCCAACTGCCAGCCGGCGACCACCGACACCGACCAGACCCCCATCGTGATCGCCGTGGCCGGCCTGCGCCACGCCGGCGACAAGGTGGGCTATTCGGACGTCGGCCCGGAGGTGACCATCGCCGCGCCGGCCGGCAACTGCGTCAACACCGCCGCCGACTCGCAGTGCCTGTACCCGATCCTGACCGCGCGCAATTCCGGGGCGACCACGCCGGTGACCAATGGCGGCACCTACAGCGACGGCCTGAACAACCCGAGCCTGGGCACGAGCTTCGCCACGCCGCTGGTCGCCGGCACCGTGGCGCTCATGCTGTCGGCCAACCCGTCGCTCACCAACTCCGAGGTCGTCTCCATCCTGCAGAGCACCGCGCGTCCCTTCCCCAGCTCGGCGGTCGGCAACGCCGGCATCACCGCGGGCACGGTCGCGTGCACGGCGCCCTCGTCGACGACCCAGGACGAGTGCCTGTGCACCACCTCGACCTGCGGCGCCGGCATGCTCGACGCCGGCAAGGCGGTGGCCGCGGCCGCGGCCCTGGCCACGCCCACCGTGAGCATCAGCGGCGGCAGCACGGTCGCAGCCGGCAGCACGTTGACGCTGACGAGCTCGCAGGCCACCGGCATCCTGGTGACCGGCTATGCCTGGAGCATCACCAGCGGCGGCAGCTTTGCGACGCTCGGGTCGGCCACGGGCAGCTCCGTCGTGCTGACCGGCGTGTCCGCGGGCACCGTGACGGTCCAGCTGCAGGCGACCAACGCGCTGGGCAACACCGAGACGGCGACGACCTCCGTCACGGTCACCGGCACGTCGTCGACGGGCTCTGGTGGAAGCAGCAGCGGCTCGTCGAGCTCTGGCGGCGGCGCGGCCAATCCCGCCTGGCTGGCGGCCCTGGCCCTCGCCGGCCTGCTCCTGGGCCCGCGCGCGCGCCGCACGCGCCCGTAACGCGCGCGCCCCGCGAACGACGAAGGCCGCTGCAGCGATGCAGCGGCCTTTCCTTTTTGGCGAGCCTCAGGCGTTGGAGGGCGGGTCCGCCGGGCAGGTGTCGAAGCGCTGCGTGCCGGTGGTGTGGTGCCAGGCCGGGTCGGCGGCGCGCACCTGCAGGTGGCGCAGCACGACGGGGGCCGTGAGCGTGACCACCTTGGCGCCGTGCACGCCGTGCCGGCCCAGTTCGTCGAGCTTCTTCGTGGCGTCGGGCTGGCTGGAGAACTGACCCAGCGACAGCCCGGGCGCGAGCGTCGTGGGCGCGTTCACGCGCTGGAACGCCACGTCCAGCTTCTTCAGCTCGTCGGCCTTCTGCTGCCAGCTTTGCGAGTCGGCGAAGCGGCCCAGGTAGACCATCCAGGTGCCGCCCTCCGTCTTGCGTCGTTCGGTGACGGCCTCGGCCGGCACGCCGGCCTTGGCCAGCGTGGCCTTCAAGGCCCTGAACTGCGCGTCGTCCAGGGGTGGCGTCTCGGCGCACTCGATGTCTGCCGCGCGTGCCGCGGGGTCGGAGATCAGCGACACGTCGGCCGCACTGGCGGCCTGCGGGGTCGACGCTGCGGCGGAAGCCGCGGCCGCGCCGCCGTGCACGCCGGAGGCCGGCAGGTCGGGCAGCACCTGGATCGCGTCCGGGGCCACCTGGCGGTCCAGGCGCTGCGGCTCGCGATCGGCCTGCAGCGCGTGCGGATCGGACTGCAACCACCAGTACAGGACGCCATTGACCACCAGGAACAGCAGCACCAGCGCGCGCAACATCGTCTCAGCCCCTTGCGGACCGGAAGCTACCGGCGGCGCGGCGCGTCACGGCGTGCCCGCCAGTCGCACGCTCACCTCGCCGCTGACCACGCGACGCACGTGGCCGGCCAGCGTCACCTTCAGCGCGCCGTCGCTGTCCACGCCGGTGGCCACGCCCTCGGCCATCGCCGCATCGTTGATGCGCACGGCGCGGCCCTGCAGCGCGTCGCGGCGCGCGTAGGCCGCTTGCAAGGGAGCGAAGCCGTCGTGCTCGAACGCCAGCAGGGCGCGCACCAGCGGTTCACCGATGCGCGCGAGGGTGTCCTGCGGCGTGGCCTCTGGCCACAACTCGGTGAGCGCGGCCGTGCCGTAGTCGGCGTCGACCGCCGGCTGGGGCAGCACGTTGATGCCGATGCCGATCACGGCGGCCCGCTGCTCGCCCACGGATACCGATTCGATGAGGATGCCGCCGAGCTTGCGACCCATTCCCTGTGCTTCGCCCGCCGGTTGGTCGGCATCCGCGACGACGAGGTCATTGGGCCATTTCAGGCCCAGCCGGCGTCCGTCCGGCTCCAGGGCCTCGGCCAGCGCCAGCCCGACGGCCAGCGACAGCCCGGACCAGTCGGCGCGGTGCAGCGGCAGGGCCAGGGAGAACGTGAGCGACGAGCCCGGCTCCGAATGCCAGCGTCGCCCCAGCCGTCCGCGGCCGGCCGTCTGGTCGATGGCCACGAGCAGCTGCGGGTACAGGTCGTCCACCCGGCCGCCTTGCCGGGCCTGCTGCACGCGTCCCGCATTGCGGAGCCGGTCGGTGAGTTCGCTGTTGGTGGAGTCTAGCGTCTGCACCACTTCGATCGACAGCCCCGGCAGCAGGGGAACCAGGGCCTGCCACAATGACTCCGCGCCCCAGTGCGGGCGGACCGGCCCGGCCGGCTGGCGGGAAGATGCCTGTGGATAGCTCATGAATATTGGAAAAAGGAGAGCCGGCGGCCGCCGCGTTCGCTCATCGTTTCGGGGAAAGCATCGTGCCACGGCAGCCGCGGGTGCCGCAGCGGCACTCGAAGCGCTTCTTCAGCGCCGCCGTGTAGCGTTCGTCGATCACCAGCCCGTAGTCGTAGAACAGCTCCTCGCCGGCCTTGATGGGCTTGCGGGCCTTGATGAAGATGCGGCCGTCGACTTCGTCGGCGATGCAGTTGGGCGAGCAGGCGTGGTTGATCCAGCGCGCGGCGTTGCCGCCCACGTTGGCGTCCAGCACCCAGCCGTCGTCGACGTGGAAGTAGAAGGTATGGTCGGGTTGCGACGGATCGTGCGGGTGGCGATCCAGGGCGTGTTCCCAGGTGATGCGTTCGCCGAGATACTCGATGAGCACCTCGCCCTTGGCGATGTCGCGGGCGGCGAAGACGCCCTTGCCATGCACGCCGCTTTTGCGTACCTGGATACGGCGGCCGCCGGGAACGGTATGGTTTTGCGCTTGCAGCTTCGACGTCATTCGGTACATTGAAATTGTGGGCGCGCGCGTGTACGTATGTGCAGGCGCGCGCGAGAGATGCATTTTAGGCAGGGCTTTTCGAGGCCCCGCGGTTCCAAGGTAAATAAATGACAAAGACCCTGATCATTGCGGAAAAGCCGAGCGTCGCGCAGGACATCGTCCGCGCGCTGACGCCCACCGCAGGCAAGTTCGAGAAGTTCACCGAGCATTTCGAGAACGATCGCTATGTCGTCACGTCGGCCGTCGGCCACCTGGTGGAGATCAAGGCGCCCGAGGAATTCGACGTCAAGCGCGGCAAGTGGAGCTTCGCCAACCTGCCCGTGATCCCGCCGCACTTCGACCTGGCGCCCATCGACAAGGCCAAGACGCGGCTCAACGCCGTGGTCAAGCTGGTGCGCCGCAAGGACGTCACCGACCTCATCAACGCGTGCGACGCGGGCCGCGAGGGCGAGCTCATCTTCCGCCTGATCGCCCAGTACGCCGAGCCGGCGCGCGGCGCGCTGAACAAGCCCGTGCGGCGCCTGTGGCTCCAGAGCATGACGCCCCAGGCCATCCGCGACGGCTTCGACAAGCTGCGCACCGACGAACAGATGCAGGGCCTGGCCGCGGCCGCGCGCAGCCGCTCCGAGGCCGACTGGCTGGTGGGCATCAACGGCACGCGGGCGATGACCGCGTTCAATTCGCGCGACGGCGGCTTCTTCCTGACCACCGTCGGCCGGGTGCAGACGCCCACCCTGTCCATCGTGGTGGAACGCGAGGAGAAGATCCGCAAGCACGTCGCGCGCGACTACTGGGAGGTCAAGGCCACCTTCGACGCGGTGGCCGGGCAGTACGACGCCAAGTGGGTCGACCCGGCCTTCAAGAAGGACGACGATCCCGACCGCCGCGCCGACCGCGTCTGGGACAAGTCCGCCGCCGAGGCCATCGCCAAGGCGGTGCTCGGCCAGCCCGGCAAGGTGACCGAGGAATCCAAGCCCAGCACCTCGGCCAGCCCGCTGCTGTACGACCTCACCAGCCTGCAGCGCGAGGCCAACGGCCGCTTCGGCTTCTCGGCCAAGACCACGCTGTCGCTGGCCCAGGCGCTCTACGAGAAGCACAAGGTGCTCACCTACCCGCGGACCGATTCGCGCGCGCTGCCCGAGGACTACCTGCCGGTGGTCAAGGACACGCTCAAGATGCTGTCCACCGAGGACCTGCCGGGCCCGCTGCGCGAGCTCGGGACGCACGCGGCCAAGGCGCTGAAGGAGGGCTACGTGAAGCCGTCCAAGCGCATCTTCGACAACGCCAAGGTGTCGGATCACTTCGCCATCATCCCCACGCTGCAGGCGCCCAAGTCGCTGTCCGACATCGAGGCCAAGCTGTACGACCTGGTCGTCAAGCGCTTCATCGCGGTGTTCTACCCCAGCGCCGAATTCCAGGTCACCACGCGCCTGACGCAGGTGGCCGAGCACCGCTTCCAGACCAACGGCAAGGTGCTGGTGAACCCGGGCTGGCTGGCCGTCTACGGCAAGGAGGCGCAGGACGACGACGCCACGCTCGTGGCGGTGAAGAAGGACGAGATCGTGCGCAACGAGTCGGTGGAGGCCGTGGGCACCAAGACGCGTCCGCCGGCGCGCTACAACGAAGGCACGCTGCTGTCGGCGATGGAAGGCGCGGGCAAGCTGATCGACGACGAGGAGTTTCGCGACGCGATGTCCGAGAAGGGCCTGGGCACCCCGGCCACGCGCGCGCAGGTGATCGAAGGGCTGATCCTCGAGAAGTACATGCTGCGCGAGGGCCGCGACCTGATCCCCACCGCCAAGGCGTTCCAGCTGATGACGCTGCTGCGCGGCCTCGGGGTGGAAGACCTGACGCGCCCCGACCTCACCGGCAACTGGGAGTTCAAGCTGGTCGAGATGGAGCACGGCCGCCTGTCGCGCGACGCCTTCATGGCCGACATCGCGCAGATGGCCGACCGCATCGTCAAGAAGGCCAAGGAGTACGACCGCGACACGATCCCCGGCGACTACGCCACGCTCAAGACGCCGTGCCCCCACTGCGGCGGCATCGTCAAGGAGAACTACCGTCGCTACACCTGCCAGGGCCCGAAGGGCGACGGCGTGGCCGGCTGCGAGTTCTCCATCACCAAGATCCCGGCCGGCCGCGCGTTCGAGATCGCGGAGGTGGAGCAGTTCCTGCGCGACAAGAAGATCGGCCCGCTGGAAGGCTTCCGCTCCAAGGCCGGCTGGCCGTTCACCGCCGAACTCAAGCTCGCCTTCGACGACGAGATCAAGAACTGGAAGCTCGAGTTCGACTTCGGCGAGGACGCCAAGGACGGCGACGGCGAGCCGGTGGACTTCTCCGAGCAGGAGTCGCTGGGGCCGTGTCCCAAGGACGCGGGCCGCGTGTTCGAGCACGGCACGTCCTACGTCTGCGAGCACGCGGTGGGCGCGCACGTCACCTGCGACTTCAAGAGCGGCAAGATCATCCTGCAGCAGCCGGTGACGCGCGAGAACATGGCCAAGCTGCTGGCCACCGGCAAGACCGACCTGATGGAGAACTTCGTCTCCAACAAGACGCGCCGCAAGTTCAAGGCCTTCCTCGCCTTCGACAAGAAGGAAGGCAAGGTGAACTTCGAGTTCGAGCCGCGCGCGGCCAAGGTGCCGGCGGCCAAGAAGACGGCGGCGAAGAAGGCGGCGGAGGAATGACGCACTGTCATTCCGCGCGAAGTCGCGGAATCCACTCTTCGTGATCGTGCCACGGTGGATCCTGCGACTGCGCGCAGGATGACGAGGCAGTGTGCGCGCCGGATGACGAGTCAGTGCGCGCGAGGATGACGAGGTACGGTCAGTAGATCGCCGTCAGGCCCAGCCCCCAGTGGCTGGCCTCGAGGTCGTCGCCACTGCTGTCCTCGTAGCGCTCGTAGACGTAGCGCATGTCCAGCAGCAGGTGTGTGGTCAGGCGGTAGCCGGCGCCCACCACCAGCGCGGGCGTGGCGTTCAGGCCGTCGGAGGTCTTCCCGCCCGGGCCGCTGAAGCGCGTATGCACCGCGTAGCGCGCGCCGGCGCCGACGCGCAGCCTGTCGCCGAGCGGATACCACAGCGTCCCTTCCACCGGGAAGCGCGTCTCGTGCTCGCTGCCGCCCGCGCCCGTGAAGGCGGCGCTGACGTGGATGCCGGCGGTCAGGCGCAGCGTGAGGCCGTTCGGGTCGATCGGGAACTCGGCGCCGGCCACCGCCTCGTAGCGGCCGCTGAGGCTGCCCGATGCGACGCTGCCGTCGGGGTTGGTGACGCCCACCGTGTTGGTGCCGATGGTGCCGGTGAGCATCACGCCCACCAGCGGACGGATGGCGGCCGGCACGCTGTCGCCGTCGGCGGGCGATGCGGCGGCGAAGGCCGGGGCGCCGGTCGACAGCGCGAGGCCCAGGACGAGGGCAGGGATGGTACGACGTGTCATCTGGACATTTCCTCAGGGCTGGTCGGTGCGGGCGCGTGGAGCGCCGACGAGCCGGAAAGGTCGGGACGGGAATCGGCGGCGGCGCCCGCGGCCGGCGTCGTGGGACGCGTCGGCGAGGCGGGCGCGGGCTGCGTGACGGGGCGTCGGGCCGGCGGCGACGGCGATCTTACCGGGCCCCGGTGAAGCGCCGCCGCGAGGCCGCCGCGGGCGTCAGAAGTAGTAGTTGAAGCCGACGCCGCCGTGGCTGCCGTCGACGGTGACTTCCTGGACGGTCTCGCCGGAGTAGTACTTCACCTTGTACTTCTCGTTGACGTAGCGCAGCTGCAGGCCCATGGATGGCGTGACCAGCCATTCGCCCATCACCAGGCCGCCGAGGTGCGAGATGAGGTCGAAGCTGCCCACGTCGGCGGCGCCGTCGCTGGTGAACTTGGCCGACGATGCGTAGCGCGCGCCGACGCCCAGGCGGAACTTGGGCGCCACGTTGTACAGGGCGATGACCTCGAACGGCCAGCGGCTGAAGCGCTGGTCGCCGTTGCGGGCGCTGGTGTTGTCGAAGTGGTAGCCGAAGGTGGCCTGCAGGCCGAAGGGCGAGCCCTTCTCGTGGTACTCGACGCCGCCGTACAGCTGCACGAGGCCGCCGGCCGTGATGTCCCGGGAGTCGCCGTCGGTGAACTCCACGCTGGCGATCTTGTCGCCGCCGGCGGTGAGCGCGACGCCCGCGAGCGGATGGATGGGGTTGTCGGAATCCAGGCCGGCATGGGCCAGCGTCGGGGCGAGGGCGGCGGCCATTGCGGCCGTGGCGAACAGTTGCTTCATTTTGATCTCTGTGGATGCTTGATGGGACGGCGCCGGCTTCCTCCCTGCGCCGTGTCCGCGCGGCCTCCCTGGCCTTCGCGGGTGCCGAATCTTACCCAGCGTCCCACTGCCGGAATGCACCGCCGTCTCGGCGATCCCACACTCGCCGAGACACGAAAACTGCGCGTCTGCGGAGGACTGGGCGCTTGACGGACAATTGCGGCATGACCGAAATCGACGTCGTCGCCATCCTGGACGCCCTGGGCGCCGCTGCCCGCGATGCCGCCGCCCTCATGGCCGCTTCACCGCGCGCGAAGCGTGACGCGGCGCTGCGCGCGCTCGCCGCGCGCCTGCGCGAGGCCGGCCCCGCGCTCGAGACGGCCAATGCGCAGGACCTGCGCGCGGCCGCCGACATGGGCCTCGCCGGACCGCTGCTGGATCGCCTGCGCCTGGACGCGCACGCGCTGGCCACCGTCGTGGAGGGCTGCCTGCAGCTGGCCGAGATGCCCGACCCGATCGGCGAGATCACCGGCGTCACCCAGCGCCCCAGCGGCATCCGCGTGGGTCGCATGCGCGTGCCGCTGGGCGTGTTCGGCATGATCTACGAGAGCCGTCCCAACGTCACGATCGAGGCCGCGTCGCTGGCCATCAAGAGCGGCAACGCGTGCATCCTGCGCGGCGGCTCGGAGGCGATCCGCTCCAATATCGCGCTGTGGCGCTGCGTGCAACTCGCGCTGGCCGACGCCGGCCTGCCCGCGACGGCGGTGCAGCTCGTCGAGACCACCGACCGTGCCGCCGTCGGCCGCCTGATCGCGATGCCCGAGTTCGTCGACGTGATCATCCCGCGCGGCGGCAAGGGCCTGATCGAGCGCGTGGCGCGCGAGGCCCGCGTGCCGGTCATCAAGCACCTGGACGGCAACTGCCACACCTACGTCGACGAGCGCGTCGACCTCGAGCTGGCGGTGCGCGTGACCGACAACGCGAAGACGCAGAAGTACAGCCCCTGCAACGCCACCGAGTCGCTGCTGGTGCACGCCGCGCAGGCCGCGGCGTTCCTGCCGCGCATCGGCGCGGTGTTCGCGGCCAAGGGCGTCGAGATGCGCGGCGACGCGCGTGCGCTGGCGGCCCTGAAGGACGTGGCCGGCGCGAAGCTCGTGCCCGCGCAGGACAGTGACTGGGGCGAGGAATACCTGGCACCCATCGTGAGCATCCGCGTGGTCGATTCGCTGGACGAGGCCATCGCCCACGTCAACCGCCACGGCTCGCACCACACCGACGCGATCCTCACCACCGATCACCCGAACGCCATGCGCTTCCTGCGCGAGGTGGACTCGGCCAGCGTGATGGTCAACGCCAGCACGCGCTTCGCCGATGGCTTCGAGTACGGCCTGGGCGCCGAGATCGGCATCTCCACCGACAAGTTCCACGCGCGCGGCCCGGTGGGCCTCGAAGGCCTGACGTCGCAGAAGTGGATCGTGCTGGGCGAGGGCGAGATTCGGAGCTGACGCCGCCAGGTGTCATCCTGCGCGAAGTCGCAGGATCCACGTGAGTGGCCGAGGTGGATTCCGCGACTGCGCGCGGAATGACAGCTTCCGACTATGCTTGCAACACTTCCGCATCGCCTCACCCCCATGATCGACCCCCGCACCGCCCTGGTCCTGTTCTCCGGCGGCCAGGACTCCACGGCCTGCCTCGCCTGGGCGCTCGCGCGCTTCGCCCGCGTGGAGACCATCGGCTTCGACTACGGCCAGCGCCACCGCATCGAGCTCGACTGCCGCGCCGGCGTGCGCGACGCCCTGGCCGCGCTCGACGCCGGCTGGGCCGCGCGCCTGGGCGACGACCACCTGCTGGACCTGGCGCTGCTGGGCCAGGTCTCCGACACCGCGCTCACGTCGGACCGCGCCATCGAGTTCGAGGCCAACGGCCTGCCCAACACCTTCGTGCCCGGTCGCAACCTGCTGTTCCTCGGCTTCGCCTCGACCATCGCGTACCGGCGCGGCGCCTCGGTGCTGGTGGGCGGCATGTGCGAGACCGACTTCTCCGGCTACCCGGACTGCCGCGACAACACCCTCAAGGCGATGCAGGTCGCGCTCAGCCTGGGCCTGGCCACGCCCATGACCATCGAGACGCCGCTGATGTTCCTCACCAAGGCGCAGACCTGGGCCCTCACCGATTCGCTGGGCGGCCAGGCACTCAACGACGTCATCGTCGAGAAGACCCACACCTGCTACCTGGGCGATCGCGGCGCCCGGCATGCCTGGGGCTATGGCTGCGGCCTGTGCCCCGCCTGCCAGTTGCGCGCCGCCGGGTACGCCGGCTTCCTGGCCGCCCGCAGCGCCGCTGCATGACCTCGCACTGGCTGTTCCAGCTGGTGCTGCTGGCGGTGCTGCTCGCCTGGGTGGTGGGCGCCTACAACCGGCTGGTGCGCCTGCGCGCGTCCATCGTCTCGGCGTGGGAGCAGATCGTGGCCGCCCTCGTCAAGCGCAGCGAGGCCATGGCGGCCGTTGCCGACGCCGTGCGCGTGCCCCTGGCGGCCGAGGCGGTCACGCTGCAGGCGCTGGCCGACGCCGACGCGAAGCAGCGCAGCGCGGCCGACGGCGTGCGCCAGGCGCGCGCCCGCATCGCCGACGTCTCGCTGTGGGTGGGCGCCGAGGCCACCCTCGCATCGCCGGCGAGCCGGCTGCGCGCGCTGATCGAGCTACAGCCGGCGCTGATCCACGAGTCCGACTCCGGGCCGCAGCTGGCCGCCGCGCTGGCGGCCTGGCGCGAGGCCGAACCGCGCATCCAGTTCGCCCGCCAGGGCTTCAACGACGCCGTCGATCGCTACAACAAGGCGATCCACCAGGTGCCCACGCGGCTCATCGCCTCGCCGCTCGGATTCCGCTCCGCCGGACGAGCCTGACGGCCCTGTCGGGAACGACCTGCCTAGACAGGCGCAGACCAGTGCGTCGCCGAGCGGTCCGCGGAAGCTGAACTGTTGCTGTCAGGTGACATATTCATGCACCTGATAGAGACTTTACGTTCACATTCGCGGTGCAGCGCATGCACCAATCTCCCTCTGTGGCGAGCGTCCTCACAGGAGGGAAGACAGGTCGACGATGAAGCAAATGCGCTACAGGAATACCCGTTGAGGGTGAGCACGAGGTTTGCATAGGGGAAAGTTACCGTTAACGTTCCCAACACAATTCATACCCCTCGCCCAGGACTCCCATGAATGCTCAAAAAGCTATCCAAGGACGGACGTTCCGCCACTCGCTGATCGCGTTGGCGTGCGCCGCAGCTGCCACGCCAGTTCTCGCGCAGAGCCCCGCCGCCCCGGCCGGCTCCGCCTCTGCCCCGGGCTCCGACCTGCAACGTGTCGAGGTCACGGGCAGCCGCATCAAGCAGATCGACGCCGAAACGGCGTCTCCCGTCCAGATCATCACTCGCGAAGACATCAGGAAGACCGGGGCCACCAGCGTGGCCGAGATGTTGAACCAGCTGACCATCACCAGCACCAACGGCAACACGATCAACGACATCAACGGCAGCAACACGTTCTCCCCCGGCGCGTCGCAGGCGGACCTGCGCAACCTCGGCGCACAGGCCACGCTGGTGCTGCTGAACGGTCGTCGCCTGCCGACATTCCCGCTGCCCAATTTCCAGCAAACCTTCACCAACATCGACACGATCCCGCTGGGCGCGGTCGACCGCATCGAAGTCCTGAAGGTGGGCGGCTCCGCGATCTACGGCTCCGACGCCATCGCGGGCGTGATCAACATCATCACACGCACATCTTTCGAGGGGCTGGAGGTCAGCGGGTCCGACCAGGTCTCGCTCAGGAACAGCAAGTTCGGCGAACGCACCGAAGGCCTCGTCGGCGGTCTCGGCAACTACGACAAGGACGGCTACAACGTCTTCGGCAGCGTGGAGTTCTTCCAGCGCCAGTCGGTCATGTGGGACGGTTCGGTTCTGGCTTCCGTGAACCCGAAGTACGCGGCCGTGTCGCCGTCGTTCGGAACGCAGTCCACCTACTCATTCCCGGGCAATCTCGACTTCCAGGCGATCGCACCCGGGTGCACCGGCACGCTGCGCGATGGCGAGTGCCTGTACGACCGCTACTCGCGCTTCCAGGCCGTGCCGGCTGCCCAGCGCGTCAACGCCATCCTGGGCGGCGACCTGCGCATCAACAGCCAGGCGCAGTGGTACAACGAAGTCCAGCTGTCCTCGACCCGCGTTCAGTACATCAACGCCGACCCGGCCTACGGCAACGACCAGCCGCCCACCACGTGGCTCAATGCCTCCACGGGCCAGCTGAATGCGCCGTTCTACGAGCGTGGACTGCCCGTCACCAACCCGCTGAACACGACGGGCGAGGACGAGAACACCGACGACTTCCGCTATCGCTTTGCCGACGCCAACGCCGGGCAGCAGAGCAACACCACCAGCTACCGCCTCCTGTCCGGCCTCAAGGGCTCGATCAAGGACTGGGACTACGACACCGCCATTGGCGTGATGGGTGGGTTCACGAGGGATCGCTCGCGCGGCCAGTTCAGCGTGTCCGGCTTCGACCAGGAAGTCGGCAACCCCGGGCAATTCGATACCAATCCGGACAGCCCGACGTACGGCGGACTCACCCCCGTGGCCGCCGACTTCTTCAACGTGCCTGGCGGCTACAAGATCGGCGGCCCCAACAGCGCGGCGGTACTGAACACGCTGTTCCCGCAATACGGCTTCGACGGCACCTATCGCCAGTACTTCGCCGACGGCAACGTCACCAATGCGATCGCGCAACTCCCGGCCGGCCCGCTGCAACTGTCGCTGGGCGGCGAGATCCGCCACGAGTCGATGGTGCTCACGCCCACGGCCAACCTGCTTGCCAACGACATCGTCGGCTACGCCCAGTCGCAATCCGATGGCGAGCGCACCTTCGAAGCGGTCTACGGCGAACTGCAGATCCCGATCATCACGAAGATGCAGGCGAACCTGGCCGCCCGTGTCGACAAGTTCCCGCACATCGGCGCGCACCTGTCGCCGCGAGCGTCGCTCGAGTACACCCCGATCGACCTGGTGAAGTTCCGCGGCACGGTCGAGACCGGCTTCCGCGCGCCGAACCTGCAGGAAAGCTCGCCGTCGACCAAATCGGCGTTCTCTTCTGCCGTCGTCGATCCGGTCCGCTGCCCGGCGGCCACGCAGATCGCCAACGCCCTGCGCACCCAAGCCGCGAGCGACCCCGATCCGAACGACGCCGCCAACCTCATCGCAGAGGCCGAGCAGATCCAGAGCCAGGAGTGCGCCGAGCAGGTCAACGAGATCGCGGTCAACAATCCTGCCCTGAAGCCCGAACGTTCGCTGTCGGAATCGCTCGGCGCCGTGTTCCAGCTGACCAAGCACTGGAGCGCCACGATCGACTGGTGGTCGATCCTTCGCAAGAACGAGATCAACCTGAAGTCGGTGCAGGATCTGTTGAATGCGGGCGACACGACGGCCGTCACACGCGCGCCGTTCGATCCGACGGGCGCCACCGATCCCACGTTCACCGCCGCGCAGCTGGCGCAGTACGGCATCACGCAAGGCCCGATCGCTTCGGTGCGGCTGGAGTACGGCAACCTGTTCGAGACGCGCACGTCGGGCGTCGACTTCGGGGTCAGCGGCGACGTGGACACGCCGGTCGGCAAGCTGACGTCGGGCGTCGAGGGCACCTACACCGGGAACTGGCAGACCTACAGCCCGACTCGCAACGGGACGGGCGGCTGGGGTGACAACCTGGCGGGCCGCTACGGCTATCCGCACTGGAGCATGAACTTCACGGAGTCGCTGGCCCTCGGCAGCTTCACCCACACGATTCGCTGGGCGCACCAGAGCGGCACGACGCTGCAGGGCGACTTCAATGACCCGAGCTACACGCAGGCCGACTGCCCGGGCGAAGGCCTGACGGCCGCCCAGTGCAAGATGAGCGCGTACAACCGCATGGACTACGCGCTCGAATTCTCGGGGGTGAAGAACCTGACCGTGGGTGCGAACATCATCAACGTGCTGGCCCACCGTCCGCCGGTCGACTATCGTGCCTTCGGCGGTGCCTCGGGCATCATCCCGGTCAGCAACGAAGACGCGCAAGGTCGCGTGCTGAAGGTCTACTTCAACTACAAGTTCCTCTGATCGGCTGGCCCGCGGAGCTGCACGGCTTCGCGGCGCTGGTTGTCGGGCGCCACGTGCCGCAAGGCCGTGGCGCCCTTTTCATGGGCGCTTCAGGGCTGTCCCATGATCGCCGCCGTGGCGATCATCTCGTCGAACAGCGCCGCCGTGGCCTCGCCGGGCACCGTCCACGGATCGAGGGTGCCCAGCTCCGAGTACTTCAGGATCAGGCCCGGATTGAGCCGCGCCATGTTGACCTGGCCCATGGACCAGCCGGCGAAGCGGCGCTCGTCGATCTCCTCGTACTGCAGCAGCGTGACGTCGGTGTGGCGCGCGTCGGCCACGATGCGGTTGTAGCGGCGGCTCACGGCGTCGCGGCCGCCTTCGAGCACCTGCATGAACAGGCGCCCGTTGTTGCACAGGCACAGCGCGCCGGTGATCCCCTCGCGCGCGTTCGTGGCGCGCGACTTGCGCAGGATGGCGGTCACCTCCTCGTTGTCGAGGTTGGCCGCCGCGCGGCTCGCATACATCAGTCGTACCAGCATGGGATGCTCCGGCGGTTCAGGCGGTCTTCTTCGAGAGCAGCGACAGGAATTCCCGGCGCAGGTGCGGGTCCTTCAGGAACGCGCCGCGCATCACGCTGTTGGTCATCGCGGAGTCGAGATCCTTCACGCCGCGCCATTGCATGCAGAAGTGGTCGGCCTCCATCACGATGGCCAGGCCGTCGGGCTTCACGCGCTCCTGCAGCGTGTTGGCCAGCATCGTCACCGCCTCCTCCTGGATCTGCGGGCGCGTCATGATCCAGTCGACGATGCGCGAGTACTTGGACAGCCCGATCAGGTTGGAGTGCTCGTTGGGCAGCACGCCGATCCAGATGCGGCCCAGGATCGGGCACATGTGGTGCGAGCAGGCGCTGCGCACGGAGATGGGCCCCACGATCATCAGCTCGTTCAGGCGCGACACGTTCGGGAACTCGGTGACCGCCGGCATGGGCTGGTAGCGGCCGCGGAACACCTCGTCGACGAACATCTTGGCCACGCGCCGCGCGGTCTCCTGGGTGTTGTGGTCCGAGTCGGTGTCGATCACCAGCGCGCGCAGCACGGCCTGCATCTTCTCGGCCACCTCGGCCTTCAACTCCTCGGTCTCGCCGGGGTGCACGAAGTCGGAGATGTTGTCGTTGGCGTGGAAGCGGCAGTCGGCGCCCACCAGCCGGTAGCGGATGCGCTCGGAGGCCGGGAGGGCGGCGAGGTCGGCCTCGGTGCGGATCAACGCCAGAGAGCGCGGCGGCGCCTGGCTGGCGGTGAGCGAGGGTTCGGGCGGCGAAGCGGGGGTGGACATGGGCGTCTTGGGTGGATCCGGATCGCCCCATTTTGCGCCGACGCCCATTCCCCGGGTTTCGCGGGTGCGTTTGGCCTGGCGGGGGTGGATCCAGCGACTTCGCGCCGCAGCAAACCTGGGTGGGTAGACTCCAGCGCGTGACTTCCGACAACAACAACAACAACCGCGCCGCGCCCGCCGGCCAGGCGCCTGCGCTTTCCCGCCTGCTCGAACAGACGGCCGATGCCGTGCAGGCCGTTCGCAGCGGCCGTTCGCTCACCGACGTGCTCGTGGCGTGTCCCGGCCCGCTGCGCCCGGGCACGCAGGCGCTGTCGTTCCTCGTGCTGCGCCGGCTCGGTGCCGCCCAGGCGCTGCGCACGATCCTCGCGCCCCGCACGCCGCCGCCCGCGGTGGAGGCCTTGCTGCTGAGCGCGCTCGCCCTGCTGTGGCCCGACGCAGCCGCGCCGTACACCGACCACACGCTGGTGGACCAGGCCGTGACCGCGGTGCGCCGGCGGGCCCCGCAATCGGGGTCGTTCGTCAACGCCGTGCTGCGTCGCTTCCTGCGCGAGCGCGAGGCCCTGGTGGCCGCCGCGCTGAAGCAGCCGACGGCGCGCTGGAACCATCCGCAGTGGTGGATAGACCGCCTGAAGGCCGACTGGCCCGACCAGTGGCAGGGCCTGCTGGCCGCGGCCCAGGAGCGCCCGCCGATGACGTTGCGCGTGAACGTCCGCCAGTTCACGGGTGCGCAGTACCTGGCGCAGCTGCAGGCCGCCGGCCTCGCCGGCCGGCTCGTCGGCGCCCAGGCCATCGTGCTGGACGCCCCGGTGCCCGTCGAGCGGCTGCCCGGTTTCGCCGACGGCACCGTGTCGGTGCAGGACGCGGCCGCCCAGCGTGCCGGCCAGCTGCTGGTGGGCGCGGGCCTGCCGCCCGGTGCCCGCGTGCTCGACGCCTGCGCCGCCCCGGGCGGCAAGACGGCCCACCTGCTGGAACTGGCCGATCTCGCCGTGCTGGCGCTCGATGCGGACCCGAAGCGCCTCGCGCGCGTGGACGACACGCTCGCGCGCCTGCGGCTGAAGGCGCACACCCGCGCGGGCGACGGCCGCCGCCCCGCCGAGTGGTGGGACGGCCAGCCCTTCGACGCGATCCTGCTCGACGCGCCGTGCAGCGCCTCGGGCATCGTGCGCCGGCACCCCGACATCCGCTGGCTGCGCCGCGAAGACGACATCGCCGCGCTCGCGCGGATCCAGGCCGAGCTGCTGGACGCCTTGTGGCCGCTGCTCAAGCCCGGTGGCTGGCTCCTCTATGCCACCTGCTCGGTATTCCGGACGGAGGGCCAGCACCAGATCGACGCATTTTTGCAACGCCGCGGTGCCTCCGGCGCCCATTTGGACGACCGCTCGCCCGGCCACCTGCTGCCGCTGCCGGACAATGGTTCGACTGGGGCATCATCGCCCGGCAACGGTGTCGTCGCGGCCTCCCTCGTCGTCTCCGATGGCTTCTACTACGCGCTGTTGCGCAAGGAGGCTGCTGCCGGCGCTGCCTGACGCCTTCTTCTGTTCGTATCGCTTCAAGCCACTCCGCGCTCCCATGCGCGATCTTCGCATCGCCACCGTGCACCTGTTCCTGGTCCGATCGCTTCCCTGCTGGGTTCACCTGGCCCAAGACGCCCGACGCGTCGTGGCGGCAGCGTTCCTGGCCGTGGCGTGCTTCGTCGGGTTGGCGGGGTTCTCGCCCGAGGCGAGCGCGCAAGGAGTCGAGCTGCCAACCATCGTGGCCAAGCGCCAGGACGGCGGCGTGGTGCTGGATTTCGTGGCCAACCTCACGCTGAGCCGGGCGGTGGAGGATGCGCTGCGGCGCGGCGTGCCGGTCTATTTCGTGGCCGAGGCCACCGTCAAGAAGCCGCGCTGGTACTGGCGCGACGAGCGCGTGGCGCGCATCTCGCGCAGCTGGCGCCTGTCGTACCAGCCGCTCACCTCGGCCTGGCGCGTGAGCCTGGGCGCGTTCAGCCAGTCGTATCCGTCGCTGGAGGAGGCGCTCACCACCGTGACGCGCATCGCGCGCTGGCGCATCGCCGACGCGGACGTGAATGCCACCGACAAGTACTACGTCGACTTCCAGTTCTATCTCGACTCCTCGCAGCTGCCGCCACCCATGAAGCTCGACCTGAACGCCCGGTCCGAGTGGGAACTGGGCGTCGAGCGCACGATCCCGGTCGAATAGGACATGGGCAATCCCGTGGCTGTCGACGACGCCTCGAAGAGCGGTCGCAAGCGGCCGTCGTTCAAGATGAGCCGCCGCTCGGTGCGCTTCGTGTGGACCGTCTCGATCCTGGCGTTCCTGGGCGTGGCGCTCGTGCTGGGTTTCGTGGTGTCGCTCGCCTCGGGCGAACCCGCGCTGTACGAGCGCAACTTCGTGTGGCTGTTCTGGCTCAACGCCGCCGTGGCGCTGGCGTTGCTCGTCGTGCTGGTGGGCGCCACCATCCGGCTGGGCCTGCGCTGGCGCAGCGGCAAGTTCGGCAGCCGGCTGCTGCTGAAGCTGGCGGCCATCTTCGCGCTGGTGGGAGTGGTGCCGGGCGCGCTGATCTACACCGTGTCGCTGCAGTTCGTCACCCGCAGCATCGACGCCTGGTTCGACACCAAGGTCGACCACGCCCTGGTGGCCGGCCTGAACCTCGGCAAGGGCACGCTCGACACGCTGTCCGCCGATCTCGTCGAGAAGGCGCGCAACGTGGCCACCCGGCTGGGCGACCCGCACGCGCCCGGTGCCGCGCTCGCGCTGGAGCGCATGCGCGACCAGATCGGCGCGCAGGATCTCGCGCTGGTGGCCGGCAATGGCCAGATCGTGCTGACGGCCAGTTCGCGCCCGTCGCTGATGCCCGACCGGCCCTCGACGGCGCTGATCCAGCAGGCGCGCGCCGCGGGACAGGCGAGCCAGGTGGAAGGCCTGGAGGACGAGGCCTCGCCGGGCACCGGCGTGGCCGCGCGCGTGCGGGCCGTCGTGCAGGTGCCTTCCAGCAGCCTGTCGCTCGACAACAGCGAGCGCTTCCTGCTCGCGGTGCAGCCGCTGCCGCCGGTGGTCGTCAACAACGCGCTGGCCGTGCAGGCCGCCTACCGTGACTACCAGCAGCGCGCGCTGGCCAGAGAGGGGCTGCGCCGCATGTACGTGGGCACGCTGACGCTGGCGGTGGTGCTGGCCGTGTTCGGCTCGGTGCTGATCGCCATCACCTTCGGCAACCAGCTCGCGCGGCCGCTGCTGCTGCTGGCCGACGGCATGCGCGCGGTCGCCGCCGGCGATCTCGGCGCCAAGCCGGTCTACGAGTCGCGCGACGAGATCGGCGGCCTCACGCGGTCGTTCGCGCAGATGACCGAACAGCTCGGGCAGGCGCGCGCCGACGTCGATCGCAGCGTGACGGCGGTGGAGGGCGCGCGCACGCGGCTGCAGACCATCCTGGACAACCTCACGGCGGGCGTGATCCTGTTCGACACGCAATGGCGCATCGACACCGTCAACCCCGGTGCGACGCGCATCCTGCGCGTGCCGCTGTCGGCGTACCAGGGCCGAAAGCTGGAAGACATCCCGCTGCTGGGCGATTTCGCCCAGGCCGTGGAGCAGCGCTTCGAGCTGCACCTGGCCAGCCCGGAGGCCGGCGAGCGCGTGCTGTGGCAGGACCAGTTCGACCTCAAGGTGGGCGACAAGGGCCACGAGCTGACGCTGCTGGTGCGCGGCGCGCTGCTGCCCGGCGACGCGCGCCTGATGGTGTTCGACGACATCACCGAGGTGGTGTCGGCGCAGCGCTCGGCCGCGTGGAGCGAGGTGGCGCGCCGGCTGGCCCACGAGATCAAGAACCCGCTCACGCCGATCCAGCTGTCGGCCGAACGCCTGCAGTTCAAGCTGGAAAGCAAGCTGGCCGATGCGGCCGACCAGGCCATGTTGTCGCGCAGCGTGGGCACCATCGTCGCCCAGGTGCAGGCCATGAAGCAGCTGGTCAACGAGTTCCGCGACTACGCTCGCCTGCCCAACGCCAACCTGGTGCCGATCGACCTCAACGCGCTGGTGGCCGAGGTGCTGGCGCTGTACGGCGACGCGCAGGAGAACGGCCATCTCGTCTCGAAGCTGGAGCCGGGACTGCCGCAGATCATGGGCGACACCACGCAGCTGCGCCAGGTGGTGCACAACCTCGTGCAGAACGCGCTGGACGCCGCGTCCATCTGGCCGGACGCCCTTGTTTGCGTGCGCACCGAGTCGGCTCGCAACGACGACGGGCGGCTGCGCGCCGTGCGCCTCAAGGTGGAGGACAATGGGCCCGGTTTTCCGGAGAATGTCCTCCAGCGCGCGTTCGAGCCTTACGTCACCACCAAGTCCAAGGGCACCGGCCTGGGCCTGGCGGTCGTCAAGAAGATTGCCGATGAACACCGAGCCCGCGTCCGCATCGCGAACCTGGGCAGCGGCGAGGACGGTGCCACCGGCGCCGCCGGAGCCCAGGTTTCGATATCATTTTCCCGCTTCGTAGAGGCGACCCCCAAAGAGTCGCCCCGCGAAACCCCTGTATAAAGCGCTATTCGCTACCGGCAACGGCTCAGTCGAGCCGACCCGCAGCTCCCCCGAATTCATGGCCACGATTCTTGTAGTTGACGACGAAATGGGCATCCGCGCCCTGCTGTCCGAGATCCTCACCGACGAGGGTCATACGGTGGAGGTCGCGGAAAACGCCGCGAATGCACGCCTCGTGCGAGAGCGCCTGCGTCCCGACCTCGTGCTGTTGGACATCTGGATGCCCGATGTCGACGGCATCACGCTGCTCAAGGAGTGGGGCGCCACCGCGCAGCTGAACATGCCGGTGATCATGATGAGCGGCCACGGCACCATCGACACCGCCGTCGAGGCCACCAAGTACGGCGCCATCGCGTTCCTGGAAAAGCCCATCACCCTGCAGAAGCTGCTGCGCGCCGTCGAGCAAGGGCTCGCCCGCCCCAGCTCGCGCCCGGCCGCCCCCACCGACCTGCAGGCCGGGATGCTGCAAGGCAGCGGCGGCTACCGCCCCGACGCGATGACCGTCGAGGCCGCCATGACCGGCGGCCTCGGCCTGCAACCCGCGGCCCCGCTCAACCTCGGCCCCCAGCCGGAACAGAGCTTCGACCTCGACCGCCCGCTGCGCGAGGCCCGCGACGCCTTCGAGAAGAGCTACTTCGAGTTCCACCTCGCGCGCGAGAACGGCTCGATGACCCGCGTGGCCGAAAAGACCGGCCTCGAACGCACCCACCTGTACCGCAAGCTCAAGCAGCTCGGCGTGGATCTGTCGCGCGGCAAGCGCGGCGTAGCCTGAACTTTTTCCGCAGGCTTTGCCGTGGCAGCTTTGGACGCTGCTATACTAGCGGGCTTCGCTGAGCGCTCCGCCAGGAGCCGTTCGACGAAGCGAGTCTGAAGAAGACGAATGGCCTGGTAGCTCAGTTGGTAGAGCAGCGGATTGAAAATCCGCGTGTCGGTGGTTCGATTCCGCCCCAGGCCACCACCCCGCTTTCTCAAGCGATCCCAAGCAAGCTCAGAAGTCCATGTAAATCAAGGACTTAGCCTGAAAAGGCGGCTCAAGCGGACTCGCTGAATCCCACACCGTCCCGTTCTTGCGTGTACCCAACGGTGTACCCAGACTGCCTTT
>Ga0302151_10000114_pt1 | contig 50128 bp, 49 predicted proteins | sample I_Bog_N1_3_FD_192428 | JGI IMG/M metagenome (GOLD analysis project Ga0302151, IMG submission 192428) | Peat permafrost microbial communities from Stordalen Mire near Abisko, Sweden - I_Bog_N1_3 | ecosystem: Environmental > Terrestrial > Soil > Wetlands > Peat | place: Sweden: Abisko, Stordalen...
CTCGTGCTTGAGACGGGCCACCGCCGCGGCCTCGCGCAGGAAGCGTTCGCGCCACAGCCCGCGATCTGCGCCGCCTACGCTGCCGATGCGCACCGTCTTCAGCGCGATGAGCCTGCCGGTGCTGCGTTCCGTGGCCTGGTAGATGGTGGCGCGCTCGTTGCGGGCGATGACGTGGCGCAGGTCGTAGTCGGTGACCCGCGGCATGGGGCCGGACGGCTTGTCGTGCACAGGCCAGCCGGCGGGCTCCGCCCCCGGCTTGGCCGGGCGTCCGAACATGCGTTTCAAGCCGAACCACTCCAGCGGCCCAGCCGGCGAAGGCTGCGCGGGCTTCGGGAGCGAGGAGCGCGGCATGGCGACAGGTTGTCCGCAGACGCGGTCCGCGTCAACCCAACGATTGTCGTAACGGGGGCTCCTTGCGGCATTCGTCACGCGCGGTCGGGCACCCGTTGGATTCAGGGGCGTTTCCTGGCCCGTGCCTGGCGCAGCTTGCCCAAGAGGACCACCCCGGCCGCGCCGATGACGCCGGCCGCCCGTGGGGCGGACTCGGGAATTTCGGGAAACCAGGCGTGCAGCGCGGGATCGGAGAGCATCATCTCGCCCGCGAGCCAACCCAGCAGCGCCGCCCCGGCCGTGATGATCGCCGGAAGGCGCTCCATCACCTTGAGGATCAGCGTGCTGCCGAACACGATCAGCGGGATGCTGACGGCCAGGCCGATGACCAGCAACATCGTGTTGCCCTGCGCGGCGGCGGCGACGGCGAGCACGTTGTCCAGGCTCATCACGAGGTCGGCGATGAGGATGGTGCGCACCGCGGCGGCGATGCCGACGGGCTGGTGCTCGTGGGCGCTCCCCCGCTCTTCCTCGGCCATCAGATTGGTGCCGATCCACAGCAGCGCGAGTCCGCCGGCGAGCTTCAGCCAGGGCAGGCCCAGCATCCGCACCGCGATCAGCGTGAGCACGATGCGCATGACGATGGCCGCGCCGCTGCCGAAGACGATCGCCCTTTTCTGCTGGCCTGGCGGGAGGCCGCGCGCGGCCATCGCGATGACCACCGCGTTGTCGCCCGACAGCAGCACGTTGGCCAGGATGATGGAGCCGAGGGCGGCCCAGAAGGCGGGGGTCAGCAGGAGATCCAAGGGAGAGTGCCCGGAAAGGGTGGCGGGCAAAAGAAAAGGAGCCCGAGGGCTCCCTTTGCGCCGGCCTGCAGTCTACCCGCGGACAGCAAGCTTGCGTTCAGTTTGGCGCGTCAGCCGCCGATCAGAGCAGGGCCTTCAGCAGCTTGGCCATTTCCGACGGGTTGCGCGTGACCGTGAAGCCGCAGGCCTCCATGATCTCGAGCTTGGCGTCGGCGGTGTCGGCGCCGCCGGAGATCAGGGCGCCGGCGTGGCCCATGCGCTTGCCGGCCGGGGCGGTGACGCCCGCGATGAAGCCGACGATCGGCTTCTTCATGTTTTCCTTGCACCAGCGCGCCGCGTCGGCCTCGTCCGGTCCGCCGATCTCGCCGATCATGATGACGGCATCCGTCTCGGGATCGTCGTTGAACGCCTTCATCACGTCGATGTGCTTCAGGCCGTTGATCGGGTCGCCGCCGATGCCCACCGCCGACGATTGGCCCAGGCCGATCTCGGTCAGCTGCGCCACCGCTTCGTAGGTCAGCGTGCCGGAGCGGCTGACGACGCCGATGCGGCCCTTGCGATGGATGTGGCCCGGCATGATGCCGATCTTGATTTCTTCCGGCGTGATCAGGCCCGGGCAGTTGGGGCCCAGCAGCAGCGTCTTCTTGCCGCCGGCCAGTTCCTTGGCCTTCATCCGGTTGCGCACCATGAGCATGTCGCGCACGGGGATGCCTTCGGTGATCGCGACCACCAGGTCGAGGTCGGCCTCGACGGCTTCCCAGATGGCGGCGGCGGCGCCCGCGGGCGGCACGTAGATCACCGAGACGGTGGCGCCCGTCTCCGACTTCGCTTCCTTGACCGAGGCGAAGATGGGAATGTCCGAGAACTTCTCGCCCGCCTTCTTGGGGTTCACGCCCGCGACGAAAGCGGCCTTGCCGTTGGCGTAGGCCTGGCAGCCCAGCGTGTGGTACTGACCGGTCTTGCCCGTGATGCCCTGGGTGATGACCTTGGTGTCTTTGTTGATGAAGATCGACATGTACTTGATCCTTGACTGGGCGTTAGGCGACGGCGGCGACGATCTTGGTCGCGGCCTCGGCCATGGTGTCTGCGGCGATGATGGGCAGGCCGGATTCGGCCAGCATCTTCTTGCCCAGGTCTTCGTTGGTGCCCTTCATGCGCACGACCAGCGGCACCGACAGGTTCACGGCCTTGCAGGCCACGATGACGCCTTCGGCGATGGTGTCGCACTTCATGATGCCGCCGAAGATGTTGACGAGGATGCCCTTGACGTGAGGGTTCTTCAGCATGATCTTGAAGGCCTCGGTGACCTTCTCGGCCGTGGCGCCGCCGCCGACGTCCAGGAAGTTGGCCGGCTCGCCGCCGAACAGCTTGATGGTGTCCATCGTGGCCATGGCCAGGCCCGCGCCATTGACCAGGCAGCCGATGTTGCCGTCCAGGCTGATGTAGGCCAGGTCGAACTTGGAGGCTTCCACTTCGGCCGGATCTTCCTCGTCGAGGTCGCGGTAGGCGACGATCTCGGGGTGGCGGAACAGCGCGTTGGCGTCGAAGTTGAACTTCGCGTCGAGGGCGATCAGGTTGCCCTTGCTGTCGCAGTTGAGCGGGTTGATCTCGACCAGCGACGCGTCGGTGTCCATGTAGCACTGGTAGAGCTTCTGGAAGACGTCGACGGCCTGGGCGTGCGAGCCTTCGGGCAGGCCGATGGCGGCGGCGATCTTCTTCGCCTGCTCGGCCGACAGGCCGGTGAGCGGATCGATGAAGTCGGTGATGATCTTCTCGGGCGTGGCGTGGGCCACTTCCTCGATGTCCATGCCGCCTTCGCTGGAGGCGATGAAGGCAATCTTCTGCGTGGCGCGGTCGGTGACCAGCGAGACGTAGTATTCCTTCTTGATGTCCGCGCCTTCCTCGATGTACAGGCGACGCACCTTCTGGCCTTCGGGGCCGGTCTGGTGGGTCTTCAACTGCATGCCGAGGATCTCGCCGGCCAGCTTCTTCAGGTCGTCCGGGGTGCGCGCGAGCTTGACGCCGCCGCCCTTGCCGCGGCCACCGGCGTGGATCTGGGCCTTCACGACCCAGACGTTGCCGCCGAGTTTCTGAGCGGCTTCCACCGCCTCCTGCACCGTGAACGCGGGGTAGCCGCGCGGCACGGGCACGCCGAACTGGCGCAGGAGTTCCTTGCCTTGGTATTCGTGGATCTTCATGGAAGCGTCTTCTTGAAGTGGTCGACTAAAGGGAGTGTCCGGGGTGCTGCGAGACGCGACAGGTGCTCGGCTCTACGAGCACGCGGCGATTCGACAGTGGGGCAGCGGACGGGATCACGCAAGCGGGAGATTTTGCGATGGTTTGCTACACGCGGGTGGATATCCGCTGGGCGCGAATGCCCTGAAACCCGACGTAACCGTTGACTTTAGCATGGTGCACCGCACCATGTTGGAGCTCGGCAAGGGTCGCCCACTGCGCTGCGGGGATGTGCGCGCGCGTGGCCTTGCCGTGATTCGCAGCGGCGGCCGGTGGTTCAGGATTCTTCCTGGCCACCGACGATGCGCCGAACGACGTCCGCCGCGAAGCCGCGCGCGGCCAGGAAGCGCGCCTGCTTCGCCCGGTCGCGCGCATCGACCGCCGCGCCGCCGAACTTGCGTTGCCACAGGTCCTGCGCGCGCGCGAACTCGCTCTCGCGCAGCGCGACGGCCTGCGCCGGCTCCAGCGTGAGCCCATGCCGCGACAGTTCCAACTTGATCCGCAGCGTGCCCTGCTTGCGCGACCGGGCGTACACGCGGCTCTCGACGAAACGCGCCTCGTCGAGGTACTTGTTGGCAGTGAGCCAGTCAAGCAGTTGGTCGACGGCGGCCTCCGGGTCGGTGGCCTGTGGGTCGTCGGTGGACGAGGGCCCGGCGACCATGGCCGCGGCGGTCACGACACCGACGGCCCGGCGGGCGGGCGGCGCAGACGGCGCGAACGCGTCGTCGATCCCGTTGGACGAGGGCTCGTCCAACGCCTCGGCCAATTCGAGGGCGGCCTTGTCGGCCGCCGCGCTCACGGCAGCATCCTCGCGTGCGCGCTTGCGCAATGCATCGAGGAGCTTTGCTCGCAACTCCTGCCGGCTATGTTCTCGCCGGGACAGGAAGCCGATCGCCTGCATCTTCAGGCTGAGGCGCGCCTTCGCCCGACGGGGGGCGCGCGGCTCATGAGGGTTGCCGGGGGATGGCATGTCGGGGCGTGGGTCCTGCGACTACGCGCAGGCTGACGATGTCACTGCGCGCGGGATGGCGGTGTCGCCACCCTGCGGATCGCGCGGACGCCTCGGATCACTCGGCCGCGGCGGCCTTGCCCTTCTTCGGCGCCGCGGCGGCCTCGGCGACCGGCACCAGCGGCACGCCCAGCGACGTGCGCACCTTGTTCTCGATCTCGATGGCCAGCGCCGGGTTTTCCTTCAGGAATTCGCGGCAGTTGTCCTTGCCCTGGCCGATCTTTTCGCCGTTGTAGGCGTACCACGCACCGGACTTCTCGATGACCTTGGCAACGACGCCCAGGTCGATGATCTCGCCCTCGCGGCTGATGCCCTGGCCGTAGAGGATGTCGAACTCGGCTTCCTTGAACGGCGGAGCGACCTTGTTCTTGACGACCTTGACCTTGGTCTCGTTGCCGACCACTTCCTCGCCGCGCTTGATGGAGCCGATGCGGCGGATGTCCAGGCGCACGGAGGCGTAGAACTTCAGCGCGTTGCCGCCCGTGGTGGTTTCCGGGCTGCCGAACATCACGCCGATCTTCATGCGGATCTGGTTGATGAAGATCACCATCGTGTTGCTCTTCTTGATGGTGCCGGTGAGCTTGCGCAGCGCCTGGCTCATCAGGCGGGCCTGCAGGCCGGGCAGCGAATCGCCCATCTCGCCTTCGAGTTCGGCCTTGGGCGTGAGCGCCGCCACCGAGTCGATGACGATCAGGTCGACCGAGCCGGAGCGCACCAGCGCGTCGACGATCTCGAGGGCCTGCTCGCCGGTGTCCGGCTGCGAGATCAGCAGTTCCTGCAGGTTGACGCCGAGCTTCTGGGCGTAGTTGATGTCGAGCGCGTGCTCCGCGTCGATGAACGCGCAGACGCCGCCGACCTTCTGCATCTCGGCCGCCACCTGCAGCGTGAGCGTGGTCTTGCCGGACGATTCCGGGCCGTAGATCTCGACCACGCGGCCACGCGGCAGGCCGCCGACGCCCAGCGCGATGTCCAGGCCCAGCGAGCCCGTGGACACCACCTGGATGTCCTCGATCACTTCGCCGTCGCCCAGGCGCATGATGGAACCCTTGCCGAACTGCTTCTCGATCTGGGCCAGCGCGGCCTGCAGCGCCTTGGCCTTCTCGGCGTTCAGCGCAGGCGTGTGCGCGACCGGGGCGGCGTTGACCGCCTGGTTGGCGGCGGGGTTGGCGTTCTTCGAGGCGTTCTTGGTGGGGGCGTCCATGCGGAATCTCCGTGTTCGGTTTGCGCTGGTGGGATTATGACCAGCAACTGGATATCTGTACAGCTGTTGGAGAACAATTATTCGCGGGGCCAGGCTCGCTGCGTGAGCCAGTGACAACACCCCGCGAAAAATCAATGTACGCGCAGGCCGGCGCCGCGCAGGCCGCCGAATCGCCGCGAAAATGGGCCCGGCGCCAAACCCACCGACAACGAGCCGAAAAGCCCAGGAGACCGCCGAATGCGCATACTGATCGCCGAAGACGACCAGGTCCTCGCGGACGGCCTGCTGCGCTCGCTGCGCGGCGCCGGCTACGCCGTCGACCAGGTGTCCAGCGGCACCGAAGCCGACGCGGCGCTGGCCTCGCACGAGTTCGACCTGCTGATCCTCGACCTGGGCCTGCCCCGCCTGCACGGCCTGGAAGTGCTGCGCAAGCTGCGCGCCCGTGGCTCCACGCTGCCGGTGCTGATCCTGACCGCCGCCGACTCGGTCGACCAGCGCGTCAAGGGGCTCGATCTCGGCGCCGACGACTTCATGGCCAAGCCGTTCTCGCTGCAGGAACTCGAGGCGCGCGTGCGCGCGCTCACGCGGCGCGGCCTGGGCACCGCCTCCAGCGTGATCCGCCACGGCCCCCTCACCTTCGACGCCACGGGCCGCGTGGCCTACATCAACGACCAGATGATCGAGCTGTCCGCGCGCGAGATCAGCCTGCTGGAGGTGCTGCTGCAGCGCACCGGGCGCCTGGTCAGCAAGGACCAACTGGTCACGCGCCTGTGCGAGTGGGGAGAGGAAGTGAGCAACAACGCGATCGAGGTCTACATCCACCGGTTGCGCAAGAAGATCGAGCAGGGGCCGATCCGCATCGCCACCGTGCGCGGCCTCGGCTATTGCCTCGAGAAGATCGCGGCATGACCCTTCGCGCAGCGGCGGCAGAATGTCCGCCCGCTGTGCCTCCCGCGCAACGCCGCGCGGCGAAGTTCGTGAACCCGGCACGAAGTGCATTAGTTCACGGTTCGGGCGTCGGCATCGCGGATCGACACTCGTCTTCGATGCGACCCCCCGAAAGATCCGAGATGAACGCCGACGCCTGGACCCTGCTTGCCGACTGCAGCCGGGCGCTGGTGCACCACGCCTCGCGCCTGATGGGCACGCTGACGCACCCGACCCAGTCGCGCGACCAGCGCCTGCTGGTGCCCCTTGCCGCCGAGACGGCCACCGCGCTCGAGCGGCTGCTGGCCGAGATGGCCACCGCGCCCGAACTCTCCGGCCACGCGCGCACGCTGCAGCGCTTCGACATCGCGCTGGCCGCCTGGCGCCGCAGCATCGCCGACGCGGGTCCGTTGACGCATCGCTACCAGACCGCGTTGCTGCAACAGGCCGCGCAGGTGGTGACGTCGTGCCTGCACGTGGAGGCGCTGTCGGCCAGCGAGTCGGCGCGCGTCCTCGTCTCGCGCGCCGACCTCGCGGGCCGCGCCAGCCCGCCGCCACCGGCCTGAGTCCGTCGACCGACCGCCGCGGCGGTCGCTTATGCTGGCCCCGCGATGACCGACCGGCACGAGCAACGTTCCCTGTTCGGCGAGATCCTCGACTGGATGCTCGCGCCGCTGCTATTGCTGTGGCCGATGAGCGTGGCGCTCACCTGGCTGGTGGCCCAGGGCATCGCCAACGGCCCCTACGACCGCGAGCTGGGGCAGCTCGCGCACGGCGTGGCACGCGAGATGCGCGCCGACCCGGCCTTCGACCGCGGGCTGGCCGGACGCCACGACCTGCGCCTGGCCGAGCCCACCGCGGCCCTGCTGCGCAGCGACGACGTCGACCGCGTGTGGTACCAGGTGCGCAGCGTCCAGGGCGAGCTGGTGGCCGGCGACGCCGACCTCGCCCCGCCGCCCGACGAGCGCCAGCCGCCCGACGAGGTGCAGTTCCGCGATGCCGTCGTGCACAACGACCCGGTGCGCGTCGCCTGCCTGTGGGTGGGCACGGCCGCGGGCGCCAACAGCGGCGTCGTGGTGCAGGTGGCCGAGACCTTCGACAAGCGCTCGCGCCTGGCCACGGAGATCATCAAGGGCGTGATCCTGCCGCAGTTCGTGATCCTGCCGCTGGCGGTGCTGCTCGTGTGGTTCGCGCTCGCTCGCGGCATCGCGCCGCTGAACGCGCTGCAGCAACGCATCCGCCGCCGCGAGAGCCAGGACCTGAGCCCGATCGACGAGCACGACGTGCCCGAGGAGGTGGCGCCGCTGGTGAGCGCGATCAACGACCTGCTCGCCCGCCTCGACCAGACGATGGGCACGCAGAAGCATTTCCTGGCCGACGCGGCGCACCAGATGAAGACGCCGCTGGCCGGTCTGCGCATGCAGGCCGAGCTGGCGCAGCGCGAGATCGACGCGGGCGGCGACCCGCAGTCGATCAAGCGCTCGCTCAAGCAGATCGCGCGCTCCAGCCAGAGCGCGGCCCACCTGGTCAACCAGCTGCTGGCGATGGCGCGCGCCGAGGACTCCGAGCAGGCGCGCCGCGTGCAGGAGGTGCCCATCGCCAAGCTGGCGCGCGAGGTGGTGCGCGACTTCGTGCCGCGTGCCATGGACAAGCGCATCGACCTCGGCTACGAAGGCCCGGACGTCGACCCGCCCGCCCCGCGCATCGTCGGCCAGCCGGTGCTGGTGCGCGAGATGATCCGCAACCTCGTCGACAACGCGCTGCAGTACACGCCGGCCGGCGGCACGGTCACCGTGCGGTTGATGCCCGACCCCCTCGGGCAGCGGATGGTGCTGCAGGTGGAGGACACCGGCCCGGGCATCCCCGAGGCCGAGCGCGAGCAGGTGTTCCAGCCGTTCTATCGCGCCCTCGGCACCGACGTGGACGGCAGCGGGCTGGGCCTGGCCATCGTCAAGGAGATCGCCGACAAGCACGGCGCGATCGTCACCATCTCCGACGCCGTGGCGCTGCGCGCGGGCGAGGCGCAGGCTGCGGGCGCGCTGTTCACGGTGCGCTTCACGTGCGCGCCGCGGCCCGATGCCGCAATCGTGGCGTCTTCGACGTCCGCGCCGGGACAGCGCGGACGATGACGAGCGCCGGCGCTCAGGAAGACGGGCTGGAGACCTCGATGTCCTCGCCCTTGACCTGCACGTCAAGGCCGAAGCCCGCATGGATCAGCCGCGCGAAGGCCTCGACGTTGGACGCGTCGAACACGCCCCCGATGAGGATGTGCGCCGCCGTTTCGTCCTTGATGACGAGCTGCTTGCTGCCATAGCGATTGAACTGGCGCGCCGCCTCGCCCAGGCTGACCTCGTCGAAAACCAGCTTGCCCTGCAGCCAGCCGAGGCTGGCCGTCAACTGCTGCTGCGATTGCCGGGTCACCAGCACGCCGCCGGCGTCGGCGAGCGCGGCGTCCGCGTGGGTCAGCACCGTCGGCTGGCCCTGGTTGGTCTGTACCTGCACGCGACCTTCGAGAACTTCCACGCGAAGCTGCTCGCCGTCCCGGAACAGCGAGAACTTGGTGCCCAGCACCGTCACCGTCTGCTTGCCGGCATGGATGACGAAAGGCCTCTTCGCATCGTGGGCGATGTCGAAAAACGCCTCGCCGCGCTCGAGCCAGACCTGGCGCCCCTGCGTCGTCACCGCCGTGCGCACCTGCGTGGCCGTGTTCAGCGTCAGCTGCGAACCGTCCGCCAGCGTGACCAGTTCGCGCTCGCCGCGCTCGGTGGCGTAGTTCAACGTCGCCGGACCGCGGCCCAGGCCGAGGCCGACGGTTCTGTTGCGATAGTGGAGTCAGCGCCAGCGGCGCCCGGCGCCGTCAGGCGATCAGAAAGCTAGCGAGTAGAACTGATTGGCTGCAGACGAGGCTTGATCTTTGATCGCGCCGAGCCGGCCTTTCTTGATCATGTGCATCGTCTCGATGCCGGCGATCAGTGCACGTGCGCAGCGAAAGTTCTTGAACCCGAGCATGGGGCGCACGATGCGCTTGACTGCCCGGTGGTACTGCTCGATGAGGTTGTTGAGGTACTTCGATTGACGCATCTCGATGTCGGCGCCCGAGTCGGCGCGGATGCTCTCAATGGCTGCCGTGTTGGCGCCGCTCTTGTCGATGGTGATCTTTTCGGGAACGCCGTGCAGTGCCGGTCGATGGAACGCTCGAAGAAGCACCGCGCAGCGGTGTGGTCGCGGTGCGCGCGCAGCAAGAAGTCGATCGTCTGGCCGGCCTTGTCGACCGCGCGGTAGAGGCATTTCCATTGCCCACCGACCTCGACGTACGTCTCGTCCATGCGCCAACTCAGGCCGACCGGGCGCTTGCGCCGGCGAAGCATCAGGGACAGTACCGGCAGCATCTTGACCGCCCAACGGTACACCGTCGTGTGGTCGACCACACCGCCGCGCTCGGCCATCATCTCTTCCAGGTTGCGCAGGCTCAACGGGTACGCCGCGCACCAGCGAACGCACACCAGCATCACCTCGATCGGGTAGTGCAGTCGCTTGAACACCTTGCTCATCGCGTCGTTCATCGTCTTCTTCAAGGCCTGGTTCATCCCCTTACCTTAGCCGACGCGGCTTGCTGCAACAGAACCCCGCACGGCGCCTGGGCGCCGGCTGCGCATCGGGCTGCTGACCGATCCGGGCACCGACGAGACGACGGTCCACGCCGATTGCCAGCAGGCGTGCGCCGAAGCCGCCCACGCGCTGGAGGCGCTCGGCCAAGAGATCGTGCCGCTGGCGCTGCCGCCGGCGCTGCGCATCTGGGCCTTGCTGGAGCCGCTGTGCGACGTGATCGGCGTGGGCATCGGGGCGCATGTGCAGCTCCAGGTTCCAGAGGAGCGCCGCGCCGCGCTGATGCCCTACACGCGCTGGTACGCCGAACGCGCCGCGACGACCAGCGGGCTGCGCTACGCCCAGTCCCTGGCGCGCATGGCGGCCGCGGCCAGCGCCTGGCTGAAATGGCAGTCCGGCGTCGACCTGCTGCTCACCCCGACCAGCAGCGCGCCCGCCCTGCCCTCCGGCGCGCTGCGGCTCGACGACGGCTGGGCCTCGAGCGAGGCGATGCTGCGCTGGAGCGCCTTCACGCCGTGGGCGAACTTCTGCGGGGCGCCGGCCGTCAGCCTGCCGGTCCACCAGACCGCGGCGGGCGTGCCGGTCGGCGTGCAGTTGATGGCCATGCCGGGCCGGGACGATGTGCTGCTGGGCGTCGCCGGCGCGCTCGAGGAGCACTTCGCCTGGCAGCAGCGCCATCCGTCGGTCTGGACCCGCTAGGTCTGGACGCTGCGCCGGTTGCGCGCGATCGATGTCAGGAACCCCAGCCCCAGCCCCAGCGTCACCATCGCCGTGCCGCCGTAGCTGACGAAGGGCAGCGGAACGCCCACCACCGGCAGGATGCCACTGACCATGCCCATGTTGACGAACGCGTAGGTGAAGAAGCTCAGCGTGATCGAGCCGGCCAGCAGGCGCGTGAACACGGTCGGCGCGTCGGCGGCGATCGCGAGGCCGCGGAAGATCAGCAGCGTGAAGCCGAACAGCAGCAGCAGCGCGCCCAGCATGCCGAATTCCTCGGAGAACGCGGCGAAGATGAAGTCGGTGGTGCGCTCGGGGATGAACTCGAGGTGGGTCTGCGTGCCGCTCATGAAGCCCTTGCCGGTGACTCCGCCCGAACCGATGGCGATCATGCCCTGGATGATGTGGAAGCCCTTGCCGAGCGGGTCGGTGGTGGGGTCGAGCAGCGTGCAGATGCGGTGCTTCTGGTAGTCGCGCAGCAGCGGCCAGACGACCTCGTCCTGGCAGATGCGGTCCTCGCTCAGCACCACGGCCACGATGCCCGCCGCGGCCAGCAGCAGCACCGGCAGGATCAGCTTCCACGAGAGGCCGGCGAAGAAGATCACGTACAGGCCGGCCGACAGGATCAGGATGGCGGTGCCGAGGTCGGGCTGCTTGGCCACCAGCGCCACCGGCACGAGCAGGATCAGGCCGGCAATGGCGAAGTCGAGCGCGCGGATCTGGCCCTCGCGCTTCTGGAACCACCACGCCAGCATCAGCGGCATCGCCAGCTTCATGATCTCGCTGGGCTGGATCTGCACGCCCACGTTGAGCCAGCGCTGCGCGCCCTTCTTGGTGATGCCGAACAGCGCGGTGGCCACCAGCAGCGCCAGGCCGAGGCTGTACAGCGGCACGGCGACGCGCATGAGGTTCTGCGGCGAGATCTGCGCGGCGACGAACAGCACGCAGAACGCCAGCGCCATGTTGCGCGCGTGGTCGGTGAAGCGCGTGCCGTAGTCGAAGCCCGCCGAGTACATCGTCACCAGGCCGATGGCGCAGATCAGCAGTACCGCGATCATCAGCGTCAGGTCGAAGCCGAGCAGCACCGGACGTAGCCGCTGCCAGAGCGTGGGGCGTTCGACGACGGCGATCATGGCGTGCGCTTCGCGGGTTTGGGGGTGGGCGTCCATTGCACCGGCGCGCGCCGGACGGACGAGGCGCCCGAGGCCGCCACCGCGACGGCACCGCTGCCCGCGTTGGCGAGCGCCGCCGCGGCCGCGGCCACCCGCGACGCGCTGGCGGCGCTGGCGGCGCTCGCCGCGGCCGCCGCGCGGTCGGCGGAGGACGGCGCGCTCGCGCCGCTCGACGCCGTGTAGGCCGCGACCGCGCTGGCCGCGCCGGCGAGGTCGTCGGCCCCGGGCAGCGGCGTGCCGACCGAATCGTCGTCATCGGTCGCGTGGGGGGTGCCCAGGCGGATGTTGGTGGCCTGCGCGATCGGCACGCCGGGCTCGAGCGGCGGGCCGCCGGCGTTGCCGCCCTGGACGGCGGCGATGTCCTTGTCGGTCGGGTAGATGCCCTTGATCCAGTAGTCGAGCACGCGACGCGCGATGGGCGCGGCGGAATCGGCGCCCCAGCCGGCGTTCTCCAGCACCATCGCGACGGCGATGGTCGGGTGGTCGGCAGGCGCGAAGGCGATGAACAGCGCGTTGTCGCGCAGATTCTCCGCGACCTTGGACGCGCTGTACTTCTCGTTGGCCTTGATGCCCACCACCTGCGCGGTGCCTGTCTTGCCGCCGGAGGTGTAGCCGGCGTTGGCGAACGCCTTGGCGCCGGTGCCCGGCGGCTCCTTGTTCACGCCCACCATCGCGTTGCGGATCACGTCGACGTACTCAGGCTTGAGCGGCAACGGCGTCAGGGGCGCGGGAGCGACCGGTCGGCGCGCGCCGGACACGACGTCGACGATGTCGCGCACGAGATGGGGCGTGTGGCGCTCGCCGCCCGTCGACAGGGTGGCCAGCGCATTCGCGAGCTGCATGATCGTGAAGCTGTTGTAGCCCTGCCCGATGCCCAGCGAGACCGTCTCGCCCGCATACCACTTCTGCTGCTCGGGCCGCTTGTAGGCCTTGCGCTTCCAATCGGTGGACGGCAGCACGCCACGCAGCTCGCCCTCGATGTCGATGCCCGTGGCCTGGCCGAAGCCGAACGGCTGCATGAAGTTGGCGATCGCGTCCACGCCCAGGTCGTTGGCCAGCATGAAGTAGTACACGTCGCACGAGATGACGATGGAGCGGTACATGTCGACGAAGCCGTGGCCCTCGGGCTTGTCGTCGCGGAACGTGTGGTTGCCGAACGTGAAGTGCCCGGGATCCTGCATGCCCCATTGCGGCGTGCGCTTGCCCAGCGTCAGCGCGGCGAGCGCCATGTAGGGCTTGTACGTGGAGCCCGGCGCGTAGGTGCCGCGGATCGCGCGGTTGAGCAGCGGCTTGTCGATCGAGTCGTTCAGCTCCTTCCAGTTGTCGGCATCGATGCCGTCGACGAACAGGTTGGGGTCGAACGTGGGCTTGGAGACGAACGCCAGCACCTCGCCGTTGCGCGGATCGATGGCCACCAGCGCGCCGCGCCGGTCGCCGTACAGGTCTTCCACCATGGCCTGCAGCTTGATGTCGATCGACAGCTGCAGCTCGTTGCCCGGCGTGGCCGGCTTGCTCGCGAGCTGGCGCATCGCACGGCCGCCGGCCGAGGTCTCGATCTGCTCGAAGCCGGTGGTGCCGTGCAGCTCGGACTCGTAGCTCTGCTCCAGGCCCAGCTTGCCGATGTACTCCGTGCCGCGGTAGTTGGCCTGGTCCTCGTCCGACCAGTCGTCGACGATCTTCTGCTTTTCTTCCTGGTTGATGCGGCCGATGTAGCCCACCAGGTGGCTGGCGAGCTCGCCGTGCGGGTAGTTGCGGAACAGGCGCGCCTTGATCTCCACGCCCGGGAAGCGGAAGCGCTGCGCCACGAAGCGCGCCACCTCCTCGTCGGTGAGCTTGGTGCGGATGGGCACCGACTCGAAGCTCTTGCCCTCGGCGGCCAGGCGCGCGAAGCGCTTGCGGTCGCGCGGCGTCACCTCGATCACCTTGGCGATCTCGTCGATGGTGCCTTCCACGTCGGCCAGCTTGGACGGCGTGATCTCCAGCGTGTAGGCCGGGAAGTTGGTGGCCATCACGACGCCGTTGCGGTCGACGATCAGGCCGCGGTTGGGCACGATGGGCACCACGCCGATGCGGTTGGCCTCGGCCTGCGCCTGCAGGTCGTCGTGGCGCACCACCTGCAGCACGAACCAGCGGAACACGAGCACGCCGAAGCACAGCAGCACGAACGCCGCCGCGGCGATCGTGCGCGTGCGGAAACGATCGAGTTCGACCTCGATATTGCGCAGCTCCGTCATCGATTTCACAGGCGCACCAATCGATTCCTAAAGAACGCGGTTTTCGTCACGGTCGGGCGCGCGGCGTTGCGGCGCCAGCAGCATCCACGAGATCACCGGCCACAGCAGCGCCTCGAACACGGGCGCCAACAGCATCGTCCAGCCGGGGAAGCTGCCGCTGGACAGCAGCCGCACCACCAGCGAGACCGCGTGCGCGACGATGAACACGGGCAGGATCTGCAGCGCCTGCTCGGCGAGCCCGAACCACAGCAGGCGGCGATGCATGGTGATGGCCAGGAAGCTCAGCAGCGTGTAGGCCTCGGCGTGCTGGCCCAGCACGGCGCCCTGGTGCACGTCCATCAGCAGGCCGAAGAAGAACGCGGCGCCGATGCCCACGCGGCGCGGCTGGTGCACGTTCCAGAACACGAGCGCCAGCGCGAGGAAGTCGGGCATGGCGGCGACTCGGCCCAGCGGCAGCATGTTGAGCACCAGCGCGGCGAACAACGAGAACCACAGGAACAGGGGGTTGACCGGGAGCAGGAGCTGGTCGGCACCGCGCGGCATGATCATTTCCTGCCCCCCTTGGCCGGCTTCGCGTTCTTGTCCTTGTCCTTGTCCTTGCCCGCATCGGACTCGGGCGCGGGGCGCGGTGGCAGCTGCATCGCCATCGGCTCGAGCACCAGCACGTGGCGCACGCCGTCGGCCGACGCGGTGGGGGCGAGCGCGATGCGCGCGAACGAGGAGTCGGCGCGCGGATCCACCTTCACCACCCTGGCCACGTCGAGGCCGGGCGGGTAGATGCCGTCGACGCCGCTGGTCTGCAGCACGTCGCCCACCTTCACGTCGGCGTTGCCGGCCATGAAGCGCAGTTCCAGCGCCGCGCCGTCGGCGCCGAAGGCCGCGCTGCGCTGGTGGGTGCGCGTGTTGAGGACGGGGATGGCGGCTTCCTTGTCGATCAGCAGAGTCACCTCGGACGACAGCGGATAGACGCGCGTGACCTGGCCCAGCACGCCGGCCTCGTCGATGACGGGTGCGCCCGGCACCACGCCCTGAGATGCGCCGCGGTCGATGAAGATCTTGCGCGAGAACGGGTCGCTGGCCTCGTAGAGCACCTCGGCGGCGACCGACTTGACCACCAGCCCCGGCTTCAGGTCGACCAGTGCGCGCAGCCGCGTGTTCTCGGCGGTGAGGGTGTCGACGCGGGCCGCCTTGGCCGACTGCGCCGTCAGCGCAAGCTCGGCATGGCTCAACTCGGCCTGGGCCGCGTGCAGGCCGCTCATGTACTCGCCGCCGGCATGCGTGAGCTGCAAGGGCACCGCCAGCACGCGCTCCAGGGGCAGCAGCAGCATCTGCAGCCCCGAGCGCAGCGGGCGCGTGACCGCGAACCGGGTGTCGGCCGCCATCAGGAACAGCGCCACCGCAGAGAACACCGCCAGGCGCGTCAGTGCGGACGGGCCCTGGTGGAAGAACGGCGGTGGACGGCGGTCCAGGGTACCGAGCGGCATGGGATGCTCAAAGCACCGCGGCAACAGCCACGGCGTGGGACGAGAGGGTAGATGCGATCCGAGCGATTATCGCAAGCCAAGGTTCCGTTGAAGGCGCGAAAGAACCCGACCAAACGAAATGACGGCACCCGGGGAAGACGGCATCGCCGCCGTCGGCGCTCACTCGCTCGCAAGAGATCCAAGGGAGCGGCGGATCCGGCTCCGGCTCCGCCGGGCCGCTCGCGGAGCTCCCCCGGGGGCAGCGAGCGCGAGCGCGCGTGGGAACTCAATCGCTCGTGAAGATCGAGCCCAGGCGCTCCATGCGCTCCAGGGCCATGCCGCAGCCGCGCACCACGCACGTGAGCGGGTCCTCGGCCACCAGCACCGGCAGGCCCGTTTCCTCGGCCAGCAAACGGTCGAGGTCGCGCAGCAGCGCGCCACCGCCGGTGAGCATCATGCCGCGCTCGGCGATGTCGGCGCCGAGTTCCGGCGGGGTCTGCTCGAGGGCGTTCTTGACGGCCGACACGATCTGGTTGAGCGGATCGGTGAGCGCCTCCAGCACCTCGTTGGACGAGATGGTGAAGCTGCGCGGCACGCCTTCGGACAGGTTGCGGCCCTTGACCTCCATCTCGCGCACCTCGGAGCCCGGGAAGGCCGAGCCGATGCCCATCTTGATGTTCTCGGCCGTCTGCTCGCCGATCAACATGCCGTAGTTGCGGCGGATGTAGTTGATGATGGCTTCGTCGAACTTGTCGCCGCCCACGCGGACGCTGCCCTTGTAGACCACGCCGCCCAGCGAGATGACGCCCACCTCGGTGGTGCCGCCGCCGATGTCGACCACCATCGAGCCGGAGGCTTCCGACACCGGCAGCCCGGCGCCGATGGCCGCGGCCATCGGCTCCTCGATCAGGTAGACGGCGCTGGCGCCGGCCGCCTCGGCCGCGTCCTTGATGGCGCGGCGCTCGACCTGGGTGGAACCGCAGGGCACGCAGATGATGATGCGCGGGCTCGGCGTGAGCAGGCTGCGCGGGTGCACCATCTTGATGAACTGCTTGATCATCTGCTCGGTGACCACGAAGTCGGCGATCACGCCGTCCTTCATCGGGCGGATGGCCTCGATGTTGCCCGGCACCTTGCCGAGCATCGCCTTGGCTTCCTTGCCGACGGCCTGGATGATCTTCTTGCCGTGCGGGCCGCCTTCGTGGCGGATCGACACGACCGAGGGCTCGTCGAGGACGATGCCCTTGCCTCGGACGTAGATCAGCGTGTTGGCGGTGCCGAGGTCGATCGCGAGATCGGTGGAGAAGTAGCGGCTCAGGGAAGAGAACATTGGCGGGATGGGCGGGTACGGGGTCGGCGGCTTGCGGCGGATTTCGCGGGACGCAGATCAGGCCATCTGGATGGGTATGTCTCCGGAACCTGAGGCGGGGGCTTGGAAAAACGCCCGGGCCGGGTGCCGAACCTGGAGGTACGAGCGCTCGGTGCGCCGCAAGGCGCATGAATTGGGTGGGTTCGAAGATGCCTGCACGATGAGAAAAACCTCGTGCAGTAAGCCTCGAATTAACCGAGGATAATACCCCAAGCGCGCCCCCTGATCGTGTATGCCGGTCGTAACTTTTGAGGGGCCGCTCGTCATTTCGGCCTCCCGCCAGGCCCGCCGTCCCAAGCCGGATTTCCACATGCCCCTGTCCCCCGAAGACGTCAGCCGCATCGCGCATCTCGCGCGGCTCGAGCTGTCGCCCGCCGAAGGCTCTGCAATGCAGACCCAGTTGAACGACTTCTTCAAGATCGTCGAGCAGATGAGCGCGGTCGATACCTCCGGCCTCGAGCCGCTGCACACGCCGCTGTCGGCGATCGGCAATGTCGAGCTGCGCCTGCGCCCCGACGCCGTGACCGAAACCAACCGTCGCGAGGCCAACATGGCCAACGCGCCCGCGGCCGAGGACGGCCTGTTCCTGGTGCCCAAGGTGATCGAATGAGCGCCGAACTGCACACGCTCGGCGTCGCCGAGCTCGGCCGTACGCTGGCCTCGAAGAGCACCTCCAGCGTCGAGGTGACGCAGGCGCTGCTGGCCCGCGCCAAGGCCGACTCGCACGGCGCCTTCCTGGTCGTCGACGAGGACGCCGCGCTGGCCGCCGCGAAGGCCGCCGATGCGAAGCGCGCGGCAGGCGACGCGCACCCGCTGCTGGGCGTGCCGCTCGCGCACAAGGACATCTTCGTCACGCAGGAGTCCGCCACCACGGCCGGCTCGAAGATGCTCGAGGGCTACAAGAGCCCGTTCGACGCCACCGTGGTCGCGCGCCTGAAGGCCGCGGGCGCGGTCTCGCTGGGAAAGCTCAACTGCGACGAATTCGCGATGGGCTCGGCCAACGAGAACTCGGCCTTCGGCCCGGTGCGCAACCCCTGGGACGCCACGCGCGTGCCGGGCGGATCGTCCGGCGGCTCCGCGGCGGCCGTCGCAGCGCAGCTGGTGCCTGCGGCCACCGGCACCGACACCGGCGGCTCGATCCGCCAGCCCGCCAGCTTCACCGGCGTCACCGGCATCAAGCCGACCTACGGCGTGTGCTCGCGCTTCGGCATGATCGCGTTCGCCTCCAGCCTCGACCAGGCCGGCGCGCTCGCGCGCTCGGCGCAAGACTGCGCGCTGATGCTGTCGGCGATGAGCGGCTTCGACGAGCGCGACGCCACCAGCGTGCAGCACCCGCCGCAGGACTTCCACGCGCAGATGCTGCAAGCCCGCGCCGGCGCCACCGCCGCGCAGCCGCTGAAGGGCCTGCGCATCGGCCTGCCCCGGGAGTTCTTCCCGGCGGCGCTGGCCGCCGACGTGAGCGGTCGCGTGCACGCGGCGCTCGCCGAGATGGAGAAGCTGGGCGCCACGCTGGTGGACGTCTCGCTGCCGCGCACCGAGCTGTCGATTCCCGTGTACTACATCATCGCCCCGGCCGAGGCGAGCTCGAACCTGAGCCGCTTCGACGGCGTGCGCTACGGCCACCGCGCCGCGCAGTACGGCGACCTGATGGACATGTACAAGAAGTCGCGCTCCGAGGCCTTCGGCCCCGAGGTGAAGCGGCGGATCATGATCGGCACCTACGTGCTCTCGCACGGCTACTACGACGCCTACTACCTGCAGGCCCAGAAGCTGCGGCGCATGATCGCCGACGACTTCCAGGCCTGCTTCAAGCAATGCGACCTGATCGCCGGCCCGGTGGCGCCGACGGTGGCGTGGAAGCTCGGCGAGCAGGGCGACGATCCGGTCAAGGCCTACCTGGCCGACATCTTCACGCTGCCCGGCTCGCTGGCCGGCCTGCCGGGCATGAGCGTGCCCGCGGGCTTCGCGAGTCCGGAGAATGGTGGCATGCCCGTGGGCCTGCAGCTGCTGGGCAACTACTTCGCCGAAGGCACGCTGCTGCACGCGGCGCATGCCCTGCAGCTCGCGACCGACTTCCACCTCCAGCGCCCGAAGACCTGAATCCAAGGACAACGTCCCATCATGAGCACCCTCATTCGCGGCTACGAAGTCGTGATCGGCTTCGAGACCCACACGCAGCTGTCGACGGCCAGCAAGATCTTCTCGGGTGCGTCCACCGAGTTCGGCGCGCTGCCCAACACGCAGGCGTCGGCCGTCGATCTCGCGCTGCCCGGCACCCTGCCCGTGCTCAACCGCGGCGCCGTCGAACGCGCCATCCGGCTGGGCCTGGCGGTGAACGCCACCATCGCGCCGCTGTCGATCTTCGCGCGCAAGAACTACTTCTATCCCGACCTGCCCAAGGGCTACCAGATCAGCCAGTACGAGATCCCCGTGGTGCAGGGCGGCGTCGTGCCGTTCATGCACAAGGGCGAGCTGCGCAAGCTGAACCTCACGCGCGCCCACCTGGAAGAGGATGCGGGCAAGTCGGTGCACGAGGGCCACGCCAACATGTCGGGCATCGACCTGAACCGCGCCGGCACGCCGCTGCTGGAGATCGTCACCGAGCCCGACATGCGCTCGTCCACCGAGGCGGTGGACTATGCCAAGGCGCTGCACGCGCTGGTGCAGTGGCTCGACATCTGCGACGGCAACATGCAGGAAGGCTCGTTCCGCTGCGACGCCAACGTGTCGGTGCGCCGTCCCGGCCAGCCCTTCGGCACGCGTCGCGAGATCAAGAACCTCAACAGCTTCCGCCACCTTCAGCAGGCGATCGACTACGAGATCAACTGGCAGATCGACGAGCTGGAGGATGGCCGCGCCATCATCCAGGCCACCGTGCTGTTCGACCCGGACACCGGCGAGACCCGCATGATGCGCACCAAGGAAGACGCGCAGGACTACCGCTACTTCCCCGACCCCGACCTGCCGCCGCTGGTGATCTCGCGCGAGTGGGTGGAGGAGGTGCGCGGCCAGATGCCCGAGCTGCCGGGCGCGATGGCCGAGCGCTTCCAGCACGCCGACGGCCTCGCGCCGGCGGACGCCGCGTCGATGACGCAGTCGCTGGCCACCGCGCGCTACTACGAGGCGGCGCGCGATGCCGGCGCGCCGGCCAAGCTCGCCGCCAACTGGGTGATGGGCGAGCTCTCGCGCCGCCTCAACAGCGAGGACATCGAGATCCTCGATGCCCCGGTCGACGCGGCACTGCTGGCGGCGCTGATCAGGCGCATCCAGGACGGCACGATCTCCAACAACGCCGCCAGGCAGGTGTTCGACGCGCTGTGGACGCGCGAGAAGGGCACGGCCGGCAACGTCGACGCCGTGATCGACACGCTGGGCCTGAAGCAGATGAACGACAGCGGCGAGCTGGAGTCCATCATCGACGGCGTGCTGGCGGCCAACCAGAAGTCGGTGGACGAATTCCGCGCCGGCAAGGACAAGGCGTTCCAGGCGCTGGTGGGCCAGGCGATGAAGGCCAGCAAGGGCAAGGCCAACCCGGCGCAGGTCAACGAGATGTTGAAGAAGAAACTGGCCTGACTGTCATCCTGCGCGCAGTCGCAGGATCCACGCGTCGGGCAGCGCTTCCCCTGGGGTGGATCCTGCGACTGCGCGCGGGATGACGGCTCGGCGGCTACGCCGGCACCAGCGAAGCGTCGCTCGCCGGCGCCTCGTGCCCGCGCCCGTAGTGCCGCGGCGGCGCGCCCATGACCCGCTTGAACGCGGTGGAGAACGCGCTCTCCGACTCGTAGCCCAGCGCCGGTGCGAGCGCCGATACCGTCTCGCCGCCATTGGTGAGCCGGTCGGCCGCCAGCAGCATGCGCCAGCGCGTGAGGTAGTCCATCGGCGACGCGCCGACCAGGCGCTTGAACTTCAGTGCGAAGGTGGAGCGCGACATCGCGGCCACCTTCGCGAGCTCGTCGATGGTCCAGCGGCGGCCGGGCTGCGCGTGCATCGCGGTCAACGCCGCGCTCACCTGGCGGTCGCCCAGCGCGAACAGCCAGCCCACGCCCTGCCCGGCGTCGTCGCGCAGGTGCAGGCGCAGGGCCTGCACGAGCAGCATCTGCGCGAGTTGCTGCGCGATCAGGAAGCCGCCCGGCTGCGGCTCGCGCAGCTCCGCCATCAGCCGCTCGACCGACCAGCGCATCGCCGCCTTGTCCTCCTCGGAACGCAGGTGCACGATGGGCGGCAACATGCCCAGCAGCATCTCGGCGTGCTTGCCGGCAAACGCGAAATGGCCGCCGATCGCAAAGCAGTCGCCGCCGCCGTTGACCACGCGCGTGGTGCCGCGCAGCGGCGTGCGCAGGAAGGTCATGGCGTCGACCGGCGTCAGCGAGAGGTCGCTGGCGAGGCGGAACGGCAGCCCGCGTGGCAGCAGGTAGCAGTCGCCCGCGGAGATGCGGATGGGGTCGGCGATGCCCTGGATCGCCAGCCAGCAATTGCCGCTGGTCATGGCCTGGAACTTGATGCCGTCGTGCGCGCCGAACTCGACGGCCCAGTCGCCGCCATAGTCGACGGCACCCGACATGAAGCTGCGCGGCCGCAGCAGGGACAGCACGTCTGACAGGGGATCCACGGCGATTCCGGACGATTGCGAAGATATTGCGGACTGAACCGCATGGATTGTATCGATCCGGCGTCCTACAGTGGGCTCAACCATCCCCCTCCAGGAGAAATCCAAATGCGAGTCTTCCTCACCGGCGCCACCGGTTTCATCGGCACCGCCCTCATCCCCGAACTGCTGCAGCACGGCCACACGGTGCTCGGCTACGCGCGCTCCGACGCCGGCGCCGCGGCCCTGCGAGCGCTGGGTGCCGACGTCCACCGCGGCGACCTCGAAGACCTGGCCGCGCTGCGCCGCGGCGCCGAACAGGCCGACGGCGTCGTGCACTGCGGCTTCATCCACGACTTCTCGAAGTTCGCCGAGAACTGCGCCGTCGACGGCCGCGCCATCGACACCCTGGCCGACGTGCTCGCCGGCAGCGGCAAGCCGCTGGTCGTGACCTCGGGCATTCCAGGCATGCCGGGCCGCGTGTCCACCGAGGACGACGACCTGCCGACGGATCACCCGATGCCGCGGGTGTCCGAGCCGAGGGCGCTGGCCGCGGCGACCCGCAGCGTGCGCGCCACCGTCCTCCGCCTGCCGCAGGTGCACGACCGCGACAAGTCAGGCCTCGTGCCCTTCCTCATCGCCGTGGCGAAGCAGAAGGGCGTGTCGGCCTATGTCGACGAAGGCCAGAACCGCTGGGCGGCCGCGCATCGGTACTCGACGCCGTCGCTCTACCGCCTGGCGTTGGAGAAGGGCACAGCTGGCGCGCGCTACCACGCGGTGGAGGAGGAAGGCATCACGCTGAAGGCGATTGCCGAATCCATCGGGCGCGGCCTGAAGGTGCCGGTGATCTCGGTGTCCGGGGCCGAGGCTGCGGCGCATTTCGGCCTGATGGGACGCTTCGCCACGATGAGCAATCCCGCTTCGAGCGCCCTCACCCGCCAGAGGCTTGGCTGGGTGCCGGGCACGCATCCGGGCCTGATCGACGACCTCGATCACTCCACGGCTTACGCCGCATAGCGGTCATCCTGCGCGCAGTCGCAGGATCCACGCGTCGGGAAGCGCTTGGTAAGGGGGGATCCTGCGACTGCGCGCAGGACGACACGTCGCGCTAGAACGTGCCGCCGCCGCTCGCCGCGTTGATCGCCCTGCGCGCCTCGGCCTGGAATCCCACCGGATCGCCGAGGCCGCGCAGGCGCAGGTCCTCGCTGCCGGTGCCGCGGATCGTGAGGGTGCCGTAGCCGGCCATGCGCTGCCAGAGGTTCTGGTCGACGTCGAGGCTCTCCACGCGATTGAGCATCACGGTGGACGTGTGGCGGCTCACCAGGCCCGTCTGCAGCACGAGGTAGCGGTCGGTGAGCCGCACCTGCATCGCGCTGCGGCGCACCAGCGCGCCGCCGACGAACCACAGCGTCATCAGGCCGCCGAACACGGCCATGCCGTTGCCCAGGTGATCCTGGCGCAGCAGGCCCCAACCGACCAGCGCCAGTCCCACCAGCCCCAGCGCGACGCGCGGCCACAGCGCCCACCACGACGTGCGCGCCTCGCGCAGGATGCGTTCGCCGGTGGAAGGATCGCTTGCTTGCTGGTTCATGTCAGTTGGTCCTCTGCGGCGCATCGCCGGGCAGTGCGTCGGAAAACAGGAAGCACTGCAGCGTCTCGCTGCCGTGCGTGAACGTCATGTTGCGTTCCTTGGTCACCACATCGATGCCGTCCTTCTTGCTGGCGTAGCGCGCCTCCTGGACGCCGCCCCGCACGCGCGGCACCGGCACCCGGGCGACCGTCCAGTTCTGTCCCTCGAAATGGAGCTGCCCCAGGCGCGGCGTGAGCTCCGCGGTGAGCAGGCGCCGGCCGGTGCACTGGTAGCTGACGGTCATCGCCTGCGCGGCCACGCCGGCCAGCGCGAGCGAGGCCACCATCGCCATCCGGATGGCGCGAGGCGAACAAACGGGGCGATGGGTCATTGGCGGTCCTAGGCGTCGATGCCGTAGCGGGCGCGGTACGCGGCCACGGCGGCCGCGTTCTGCGAGAGGGCGGGGTCGCCCGTGATGGCGAGCAGTTGCATCAGGTCGGCCAGCGTCGCGATGGCGACCACCTTCAGGCCCAGCGTCTGCTCCACGTACTGCACGCCCGAGCGGCGGTCGTCGCCGTCGTCGCGCGCGCGTTCCTGCCGGTCCATGGTGATGGCCACGCCCACCGGCTCGGCGCCGACGGCGCGGATCAGGTCGGCCGCAGCGCGCTTGGAGGCGCCGTCGGTGATCACGTCGTCGATGATCATCACGCGGCCCTTGACCGGCGCGCCGACCAGGATCCCGCCTTCGCCGTGATCCTTGGCTTCCTTGCGGTCGTGCGCGTACGTGACGTTCCTGCCGTGCTTGGCCAGCCCGATGGCCACCGCGGAGGCCAGCGTGATGCCCTTGTAGGCAGGGCCGAACAACATGTCGAACTCCACGCCCGACGCCAGCAGCCGGCGTGCATAGAATTCGCCCAGGCGCATGAGCTTCATGCCGTCGTCGAAGAACCCGGTGTTGAAGAAGTAGGGCGACTGTCGTCCCGCCTTCGTCTTGAAATCACCGAACCGAAGAACACCGGCCTCCACCGAGAACTGGACGAATTCCTGCGCGAGCAGGTCGTTGGTGGGAGCAGTCATGGAGTGGATACCTTGGGATTTCGCCTGGTGACATTGAACCTGAACGGGATCCGTTCGGCCCACAACAAGGGCTTCCTTGCATGGGCGGAGTCCATCAAGGCCGATTGTATGGGCGTGCAGGAGGTCAAGGCACAGCACGAACACGTGCACGACACCTTCGACACCCTGGACGGCATGGCCGGTCGCTTCCACTACGCCGTCAAGAAGGGCTATTCGGGCGTCGGCCTGTACAGCCGCGTGCAACCCACCGAGGTCGTCACCGGCTTCGGCGACACGCAGTTCGACGAGGAAGGCCGCTACGTCGAGTTCCGCTTCGACAAGCCCTCCGCCGACCTGAAGCACCCGTTCGAGAAGCTGAGCATCATCAGCTGCTACTTCCCCAGCGGCTCATCGGGAGAAGAGCGCCAGGCCGCCAAGTTCCGCTTCCTCGACCTGATCTACCCGCACCTGATGGCGCTCAAGGGCCAGCGCGAGTTCATCCTCGTGGGCGACATCAACATCGCGCACAACAACATCGACCTGAAGAACTGGAAGGGCAACCAGAAGAACTCCGGCTTCCTGCCAGAGGAGCGTGGCTGGATGACGAAGCTGCTCACCGACGGCGGCCTGGTGGACGTGTTCCGCACCCTCAACGACAAGGCGGAGCAGTACACGTGGTGGAGCAACCGCGGGCAGGCGTGGGCGAAGAACGTGGGGTGGCGGCTGGACTATCACCTGGCCACGCCGGGCGTGGCGGCGCTGGCGCGCAAGGAGGCCATCCACATCGACTCGCGCTTCAGCGACCATGCGCCGTTGACGATCGACTACGACTTCAATCTTTGAACGCCCGGCGACTGCTCACGCGTTGCCGGGATAGTGCACCGGTGGCAGGCATTCGAATCCCGGTCGTGCGAACAGGTAGCCCTGGAACAGGCGGACGCCCTGGTCCGAGAGCCAAAGGTATTCGGCCAGGGTTTCAACGCCCTCGGCGATCACGTCGACCCCCAGATCCGCACACGCCTGGATGACAGCCCGAACGATGGCCTGGCGCGGGCCGTGCCGTTCGATGCCGCGCACGAGCGTCATGTCGATCTTGATCTGGTCGGGCTGGAAATCCGCGAGCAGGTTCAACCCGGCATAGCCGGCACCGAAATCGTCGATCGCCACGCCCAGGCCCTGGCTCCGAAATTCGTTCAGCCGGGCCGAGAAATTGGCTTGGTCGTCGATGACCTCTCCTTCGGTCACTTCGAGAATGATGCGCTCCAGGCGGAGTCCGCTTCGGGCCGCCGCCTCCAGGGCCGCGCTGACTGAATCCGCGCACAGGTAAAGCCCCTGCGGCAGGAAGTTGAGATTGAGGTGGCAGGTCACTCCGAGCTTCGCGGCAAGCACGATCGCCGCGACCCGGCTGTCGCGGTCGAACAGATACCTTTGAGTCGAGGGCACTCCGCCGAGGACGCTCCACGCGGACTCGCCGACCGGCCCTCGGATCAGTGCTTCGTAAGAGAAGACTTCGCGAGCGATCGTATCGACAATGGGCTGAAAGGCATACGAAAAGTCCGGGGAGCGGGCCCCCGGCGAAGGCGTCACGACCTCCGCGCCTTGGCCGCTCGGCGATAGCTTGTCCACGCTCACGTCTCGGCCGGAGCCGAGCGCGCGGAGGCGGACAGCATCTTGCGCCAGCGGCCGCTTCGAAATGCCCCCAGCAATTTCTTGGCGCGGCCGGCATCGAGGTCGACGAAGCAATTGCCTTGACCGAAGAAGTCGTTGGCGCCGGGTATCGCCTCCATTTCCTCGCGCGACATCGCGGAGAACCCCATCGTCCAATGGTCGAAGGCTCTCTGCCGGATCGGCTCTTGAATGATCTTCGTCATCTTCGCGTGACGGGTATCCAGTTCGATCTTGCTGCAGAGTGCGTCGACGGCATCCGCGGGCCCTTCCAGCACCTGGAAGAAAGACTCCTCTGCGTACAAGAGCATCCCTGTCAGGCCGGCGCGCGCATTGTTCTGCCGCGCGCGCCGCAACAGCTCCGCGAGGTCGGTCCCGGACATGGGGCGGGTCGATGCGCTGCAGTAGACGCAATGGATCAGTGGCGGCATGGAGACTCTCAGGTTCGGGCAGGCGCTTCATCGCGGGGCTCGTCACCCTTCCTGACGGGCACATGACGGCTATTCCGAAGGACCTTACTCTCATACAGATCGATCTGCAGGTTTGCCTGACGCTGCCAGCGCGGTTCGTGTGTCAACTTCTGCAAATCGCAGGATCGATGCTGGCCTGGGGTTTCTGCCGGAGCATCCACCCCTGGCCACGCCGGTGCAGACCTCACGCCATCGGCTCGACCCATTGCGCGCGAGACGCGCCAGGCTCGAATGGTTCGGCGAAATATTGCGTCTCGCGGATCACCTTGTCGGCGTCGAATTCCATGATGCTCACGACGCGGAAATCGCGATCGCCGTAGCGGACGACGAGTTCGCTGACCCACAAGAGGGCCGCGCCGAGCAGGCGCCGCACCTTGAAGCGCTTCTCGTCCGGTTGCGCCATCCGCGAGGCCTGGATGGCCTCCCGGCCGCGGATCCGCTCGCCCGACTGCGGATAGTCGAGCACCGCCTGGTCGTCGTAGATCTCGTGCTCCGCCGCGAAGTCGTCGGCGTCGGAGGCCGCCCAGTGCCGCAGCAAGGCGGCTCGCACGTCATCGTCCCGCATGGCGGCTCCTCGTCGCGTCGGAGGACTCCAGTGTGCGCTCAAGCCTTGAGCGCCGCCACGTCCAGAACCGCCTGCGCGAACTCCCGCGGCGCCTCCTGCGGCAGGTTGTGCCCGATGCCGCCCGTGATCACGCGGTAGCCGTACGACCCGGTGAACTTGCCCCGGAACGCCGCGTCGCCGGTCGCATGCGGCGCGCCGTTGGCGTCACCCTCGAGCACGATCGTCGGCACCGCGATCGTCGGGCCGGCGGCAAGGCGGCGTTCGATGTCGTCGTAGCGTGCCTCGCCCTCGACCAGGCTCTGGCGCCAGCGGTAGTTGTGGATCACGACGTCCACGTGATCGGGGTTGTCGAACGAGGCGGCGCTGCGGTCGAACTCGGCGTCGCCGAATGCCCACTTCGGGGAGGCCGTCCTCCAGATCAGCTTGTTGAAGTCGTGCCGGTTCCTGTCGTAGCCGGCGCGGCCGTGCTCGGTCGCGAAGTAGAACTGGTACCACCACGCGTACTCGGCGGCCGGCGGCAGCGGTGCCTTGATCGCGTCGCGGTTGTTGATCAGGTAGCCGCTCACCGACACCAGGCCGTCGACGCGTTCGGGAAACAACGCCGCGATGATGTCGGCGGTGCGGGCGCCCCAGTCGAACGCGCCGAAGACGGCGCTGCGGATGCGCAGCGCGTCCATCAACGCGACGATGTCCAGCGCCACGGCGGCCTGCTGGCCGTTGCGCATCGTCGCGCTCGAGAGAAAGCGCGTGCTGCCGTGGCCGCGCAGGTGCGGCACGATCACGCGAAAGCCGGCGGCAGCCAGGCGCGGGGCCACGTCGACGTAGCTGTGGATGTCATAGGGCCAGCCGTGCAGCAGGATCACGACGCGGCCGTTCGCCGGGCCCAGCTCGGCGTAGCCGACGTCGAGCAACCCGGCCTCGACCTGGCGCAGCGGGACGAAGCTGGCGAGCGCGGCGCCGCCCGCAGCGGACTCTGCGTGCGCGATCGACGGCAGCCCAAGCTGCGCCGCAGCGGTGCCCAGGCCGAGGGCGGCGGTGCCGAGGAACAGGCGGCGCGAGGGCTGGGACAGCGAGGTCATGGCGAACTCCTTGAGGCGATGGCCGCATGTTGCGTTCGGCCAGGAAATAGAACAAGAGCAACTAAGATCACCCCTTGTTGCCCTGGAGGCAACGAAGATTCGAACGGGGTTTGCGATGCGAGAGATCAACCAGCAGCGCCTGCGCTACTTCCGCGAGGTGCTCGCCCACGGCACCATCCGCGGCGCGGCCGAGGCGCTGAACACGGCGCCGTCCGTCGTCACGCGGCAGATCCGGCTGCTCGAGGAGGAGCTGGACACGCGCCTGTTCGATCGCGAGCCACGCGGCGTGAAGCCGACCGAGGCCGCGCTGCACCTGCAGGAGTTCTGGCGCAACTACCAGGCGCACCAGGAACACCTGGAAGACCGCCTGCAGGCGCTGCGCGGCCTGCGCTCGGGCAACGTGCGCGTGGCGATCAGCGAAGGCTTCGTCGACGTGCTGGTCGACCAGGTCCTGGCGGCGTTCTGTGCGCGCCATCCCGGCCTGGAGATCGCGATCGATGCCTTGTCCGCCGACGCGCTGGTGCAGGAGCTGGCCGAGGGCCGCGCGCACATCGGGCTCGCGTACAACCCGCCACCGCACGCGGCCGTGGCGCACCGGGCCAGTTGCCGGCAACCCATCGTGCTGATGGCCCGACCCGACCACCCCCTCGCGGTTCGCGGCACGCCGGCGCGCATCGCCGACCTGCGGGCTCATCCGCTGGCGCTGATGCCCGGCTCGTTCGGCGTGGGCCAGGCGATGCAGGCGCTTGCGCAAGCCGAGGGCGTGGAGATCCGCGCCGCGCTGACCACCAACTCGCTGGCGGCGCTCAAGCGCCTCGCCGCCACCGGCGACTTCGTCGCGCTGGTGGGGGAGTTCGCGGCCCACCGAGAGGTGGCCGCAGGCGAACTGGCCGTGGTGCCGGTCGACCACGCGCTGTTTCGCGGCATCCACGCGCGCGTGCTGGTGCGCGCGAACCGGCCACTGGCGGCCGCGCCGCAGGCCCTGCTGGAATGGATCCTGCGCGAGATGCCGATGTTCGCGCGACGCCTCAGGGGCGCGACAACTTCTGCGTGAGCCTGAAGGCGCCCATCAGGCCGACGGCGCCGAGGCCGATCGGCACCACCAGCGGCCATTGCGGCCACAGCATCAACGTCACGTCGGCGAGCGCCAGCACGGCGAACGCGCCCGCCCACGCCAGGGCGATCAGGCGAACACGGCGCCGGAAGGCCGGTGACGCGGCCACCTCGGACGACACGCGCTTGCGGGCGTCCGCGAGGGTGAACGGGCGACCCACCGCGGCGCCGAACAGCACCAGCAGCATCAGGCCGCAGTCCACCACCAGGCGCACGAGGGCCACGGACCACGTCACATCGGTGAGCAGGATCGCGGCCAGCGCGAGCGCGCCGAACAGGACGGCCGTGCCGAGCTCCAGCACGCGTACCTCGCGCGCGCCGCGCAGGCGCTCGCGCACGACCAGTGCCACGGCCACCCCGGCGCCGGCGCACAGCGCGGGCAGGATGCCCAGCAGGTGTTCACCCAGCAGGAAAGCGAGGAACGGCGAGAAGGTGAGCAGCAAGGCCATGATCACAGGCTCCCGGTGAAGATCTCGTCCATCCAGGCCGCGCATTCCTGCGCGAGGCGACGCCGGTTGTTCACCTGCACGTGGCCGTCGGCGCCGCTGGCGGCGTCCAGTTCGACGATACGCTTGCGGGTCGACGCAATGGCTTCGTGCCACGCGTGCGCCTGCTTCGCGAACACCGGCGAATCGCCGGCGCCCAGCACCGACAGGAAGGGCACGGTCACGCGCGAAGGATCGGACTGCATGCCCGCGCTGCGCTCGATGAATTCCTGCGGCGTGGTGGCGCCCGACTTCCAGAACGTCATGTTGCGGCTGCGAATGGATGCCGGCGTGGGCACGGCACCCGCCGCCGCCGCGGCCTGGCCCGCGCGCACCGATTGCGCGAACAGGTCGGCAGGACTGGGGAACGGCGTGCTGGCCATCACCGTGGCGAAGCGCGTGTCGTGGCCCGCGGCGCGCGTCACGAAGTAGCCGCCCAGGCTCAGGCCCAGCAGCGCCAGGCGGCCCGGCTTCGCGCCGAAGCGCTCCACCAGCAGGTCGGTGACCGCGGCGATCGGCTTCTCCGCCTCCACCGGCCAGTGCAGGCCCGCGGCAGCAGTGATGCCCTGGCCGGGCAGGTCGGCCAGCGCCACCGAGCAGCCGCGATCCAGCAGGCCGCGGCCCACGGTGAGGAACAGGTCTTCGAAGCAGGTGTCGGCGCCGCCGACAACCAGCACCACCGGCGCGTCGGCGTTCGCGTTGCGCAGGAACACGCCCGGCAGCGCGTGGCCCTGCCACGGCACCTGGAAGAACGTGGCCGGCAGCGCGAGCTCGTCCAGCGCCCTGGCAAAGGCGCGCTGGTGGCGCGCATAGGGCGCGAAGAAGGCCGGGCCGGGGCTCGCGAACTGCCAGGCCGAGCGGAACGCCGCGAAGGCCTGCAGCCGCGCCTCGCCGGCGTTGCGGCGGGCACCGCGCGCAAGCCAGGCGTCGGCCTGCGCATCGAGCAGCTCGCCCTGGGCCGTGAACGCGCGCACCCAGCTGTCGCCATCGCCATCGGTGATCTGCGAGGCGACGTGGAAGGCCTGCCCCACGTCGAGGCCACCGGCGGGCCCCCAGCCGAGCGCGGCGACGAAGAACAGGTCCATGTCCTCGTCGTCGAAGCGGTACTTCGTGGCGAGGCGTTGGGCGGGCTTGGCGGTGGGGGTGTTCATGACTTTCCTCTTGAAAAAACGGGTCAGTGGTGAAATCATATGAGTAAAGCTCATGTTTTGAAACTCACGTTCCACCGATCCCCAGATGCCTCAGAAATCCCTTAAGAATCAACAAGTTGTGCGCCGCCAGCCGCGGCAGGAACGGGCGCTGGAAAAGGTCGGGCTCATGTTGGAGGCGGCCACGCGCATCCTCGACAAGCACGGCCTCGGCGGCCTGACAACCAACCGCGTGGCCGAGGTCGCGGGCGTGAGCATCGGCACCGTCTACCAGTACTTCAACGACAAGTCGGAGCTGTTGGACGCACTCGCCGAACGCGAGGTGCACGCGCTGACGCAAGCCATCCTGGCCGCGCTGACGGGGCCCGCTCCGACCGAGTCCGGCGGTCGCATGCGCCTGCTGGTGCGCGCCGCCCTCGATGCCTATGGCGGCCGCACCGGCGTCCATCGACTGCTGGTGGATCACCTGCTCGCGCGCGCCGGCGCCACCCCGCTGCCCGGGATGCGCGAGGCCATCGTGCAGATGATGAGCCATGGCGGCATCGTCGGCTTCGACCAGCGCCTGCGCGGTCTCGCGCCCGCCGACGCGTTCGTGCTGACGCATGCAGTGGGCGGGGTGATCCGCGCCCTGCTCGCGGCGCCGGACCGGTTCGACGGCGCGCAGCGTCAGGCCATCGAGGACGCGCTGGTGCGCCTGGTCGCCACGGTCGTGGGCAACGACGGCCGCGCGCCGAGTTCGATGACGAAACCGAAGGCATCGTGATCAAACGCGGCGCACCGTAAACTCGGCCGCTCCAGGAGGTTCCGATGAACGTCTCGCGTCGCGAGGTCCCTTCGCTTCTCGCCGGCACCCCCATGGCGGGCGCCGCCACCTACCAGGTCACCGTGCGCCGGTTCACGGCCAACGGCACGTCGAAGGCGGCGTACGACGACCTCGTCGAGACGACATGAACCCCGGCGACCTCGATCTCGAGGCCTACCTGCGTCGCATCGACGACGCGGGCGCGCCGGCACCCACGCGCGACTGCCTGGATCGCCTGATCCTCGCGCACGCGATGGCGATCCCGTTCGAGAACATCGAGGTGCTCGCGCAACGCGTGCCCCGGCTCGACCTGGACGGACTGCAGGACAAGCTGGTGCGTCGGCGCCGTGGTGGCTACTGCTTCGAGCAGAACGCCTTGTTCCGCGCCGTGCTGCGGGCCGTCGGCTTCCACGTGCAGCCGATGGAGGCGCGCATCCGCTCGGGCCTGCCTGCCGACGTCGTCACCGGCCGCACGCACCTGGCCACGCGGGTCGTCGTCGACGGCGTCGCGCTGCTCGCGGACGTGGGCTGCGGCACGATCGCGCCCACCGCTGCGCTGGCGCTCGCCCGCCGCGACGTGCAGGCCGCGGGCACCGGCCTCCACCGCTTCGTCGACGTCGGCGACGACCTGCTGCTGCAGGCCCGCGAGGCCGACGGCTGGAAGGACGGCTACCTGCTGCTGCCGAGCACGCCGCACGCCATCGACTGCGAGCTGGGCAACTGGTTCGTCGCCACGCATCCGAAGTCGATGCTGGCCAACAACCTGCTGGCGGGGCGCGCGATTCCCGGCGGCCGCCTGCGGCTGTTCAACCACCGCCTGTCCACCTTCCGCCCCGAATGCGCGGCACCCACCGAACAGACGCTGCAGACGCGCGCGGAGTTCGCCGACGTGCTGGCCGACGGCTTCGGCCTGGACGTGGCGCCGGCCGATCTCGACGCGGTGATGGCGACGCTCGATCGCCTGCCGCCGGGGTAGGACTCATGGCGCGTCGAGGCTGGCACAGGGCTTCGCGGCGCTTGCAGTTGACCCGGACTCAAGGTATATCCGCCCATCCCCATCCGGAGCCAACCATGACCCACGCCATCCGCCTTCTTGCCGCCGTCCTCGTCGCCTGCAGCGCCGTGACCGACACCGCACACGCCGCCGACGCGGTGGCCGCCGCGCCGGTGCGCGAACAGGCGATCTTCGCCGTGAGCGACGCCGACCCGGCGAAGTGGAACCTCACGCTGGGCAACATCGCCAATGCCCTCGACGGCATCGGCGCGGACAAGGCCGACATCGAGCTGGTGGTCTACGGCCCCGGCATCACGATGCTGAAGAAGGACTCCGTCGTCGCCGACCGCATCACCGCGCTGGTGGGACGCGGGGTGCGCGTCGTGGCCTGCCAGAACTCGATGCGCGGCTTCAGGATCGAGGCGGCCGACCTCGCGCCCGGCGTGGGCGTCGTGCCTTCGGGCGTGGTCGAGCTGATCCGGCGCGAGCACGCCGGCTACGCCTACGTGAGGTCGTGACCGCTACTTCGCCGTCGCTGCCGAGGCGGCGGCATCGGGCAGCTTCAGGTAGCGCCTGACGTCGTCGAAGCTCACGCGTCCCACGTGGCGCGTATCGATCGCGTCGAAGTGGTTCGCGATCCAGCCGAAGCCGCCCGCCTGCGCCTCCTCGCGAGAGAGCATGCCGCTGTGCGCGGTGTCGGCCGCGTCGAAGCTGGCGCGCAGATGGCGTTCGGCGTCGGATTGCAGCGTGGCGCCCACCGAGGCCGGCCGCGTGCGGTTCTCGGCCCGGGCGGCCTGCTGGGTGGCCGGCGGCGGGGCGCCGGGGTCCAGGTGCGGGGCCGCCTGGGCCAGTGTCGCCACGGCCCACAGTGTCGCGAAGAGCGTCGTCGTGCGCATCAGGGGGCTCCCGTCGCGGCGGCGTAGAACGCGGCCAGCTCGGCCTTCATCAACGGACGCGAGCCGTCGTCGAGGTAGAGCATGTGGCCGCCGGGGTGGAAGTGCAGGGTCACGGGCGCGCCGGCAGGCAGGCGCGCGACGTCGAGTTCGGTCTGGTGGAACGGCGTGATCAGGTCGTGGTGGCCGCCCAGGAACAGGATCTTCAGCGACGGGTCGAGGCTCAGCGCGGCGCTCAGATCGGGCACGACGTCGGGCATGGCGCGCCCGCCGTGCGAGAAGTCCCACGTGTCGATCGCGTCGCTGGAGAGCACGTAGGTGGATGGCGTGGTGAAGCCCAGTTCGCCGGGCAGCACCGTCTGGATGGCGGCGGTGAATCCGGGCTCGACGAAGCTGTTCGACGGGTCGTCGGCGGCGTCCAGCGGCGAGCCGACCAGCGCCGACACGCGCCCGTCGTAGACGCCCAGCGTGCTGTTGGCGATCAGGTGGTGGCGGAAGGTGTCGTAGTCCATGTCGAAGCGCTGGTCCCAGGTCGCCGTGGACAGCCCCGTGAACGACGTCAGCGCGGCGACGTGGTCGGCCGGCGGCAGCGTGCCGCTGGCGAGCCAGGTGGCGGCATCGGGGGCGTACGTCGAATCGGCGTAGCGGGTCACGGTGGCGATGTCGGCATCGGAGTCCGACGTGACCGCCGTCGCCAGGTCGTACCAGGCGCCGACGGCGGAGTAGCTGGGCAGGAAGCCCGCGCAGTTGACGGTGGGCGTGCCGCCTTCGACCGAGCAGTTGCTGTTGTAGTCGAGGATGGACGACATCTCCACCACGCCGTTGACACGTCGGCCGGCGGTCTCGAGCAGGCGCGTGAGCACCGGCACGCGGGTGGTGCCGTAGGACTCGCCGTACAGGAACAGCGGCGAGGCGGTGCGGCCGTTGACGGTCAGCCAGCGCTGGACGAAGTCGCGCAGCACGCCGGCGTCCTGGTCGACGCCCCACCAGGTCTGGTTGGTATTCGGCGCGATGGCCTCGGACAAGCCCGTGCCCACGGCGTCCACGAAGACGAGGTCGGAGGTGTCGATCAGGCTCTCGGCGTTGTCCACGTAGGGAAACGGCACCGACTGCGTGGTGGCCGGCACGCCGGTGACCAGGCGCTTGGGCGCGAACGAGCCCAGGTGCAGCCAGACCGTCGCGGAGCCCGGGCCGCCGTTGAAGAAGAAGGTGACGGGCCGCGCGGCCGCAGCCGCGCCATCGGCCGTGTAGGCGACGTAGAAGATCGATGCCTCCGCCGCCTGGCTGGAGGACAGCGCCGCCAGGTGGCCGGCGGTGGCCGTGTAGGCGATGGCAGTGCCGGCGAGCGTCACCGAATGATGCGTGACGGCGGTGTTCTCGTTGGGCGTGGTCAGCGAGGCGCTGGCCGCGGCCGAATAGTGGTTCGCGTCGACATAGGCGGTCGAGGTGACGCCCCCGTCGGAGCCGCCGCCGCCGCACGCCGTGACGACGGTCGCCGCGACGACAGCGGCGAGCAGGCGCGCGCCGCGCCGGACGGGTGGGGTCGGGATCATCGATTCCTCTGCACGGGCGCAACGCGGCATCTTGGTGCAGGCCAGGGCGGCTCTCAGGCTGTTCGCGCGTCCAGTTCCTCTGCCAGCGCCTTCATCACGTGGCGCGCGCTGGATTCGTTGGTGGCGCAGACGACGTCGTGCACGTCGCAGGCGCGCACCAGCGCATTGATGTCCGGCTCGTGCGGCTGCGGCGTCATCGGATCGCGCAGGAAGATCACCGCGTCGACCCGGCCCTCGGCCAGGCGCGCGCCGATCTGCAGGTCGCCGCCCAGCGGGCCACTGAGCAGGCGCTCCACCTCGAGGCCGGCCTCGGCGATCAGCCGCGAGCCGGTGGTGCCGGTGGCCATCACGTGGCAGCGGGCGAGGAACGGGGCGAAGTCACGGGCGAGCGTGACCATCAGGTCTTTCTTGGCGTCGTGCGCGATCAGGGCGATGTGCATCCCCGGATGATAAGCACCTGGAGTTACGCCGTCCGATCATTCGCGTCCGACGCCGTGCGAGGACTTTACGAACGCTCACATGGCGAAGCCGCCAGGAGGCGGCCCGAAAATTCAAAAGCGCGAGCCTCGCCCACGCTTTGCTGTAGCGTTTGCAGCAAACCCGGTCGGCCGACCCGCCCCGACGCGGGTCGACGGCGCCGCGTCAGCTCAGGGACGAATCGCCCTTGGTGGCATTGGGCGGGGTGGCCGCGGCGGCGCGCGATGCGTTGTTCGCATGGCGCTTGGAGCCGGCGGCGCGCGCCTCCTCCGACGTGAACTGGTGTGCGTTGCCGCTGGCGTGCGCAGCGCGTCCGCCCTGGCTGGCGATCTCGCGCTGGCGCTCGCGATCCATGCCGGCGAAGCCGCGGCCGCCACCGCTCGGTTGGCCGCCTTGCTGAGCCTGCGCGCCAGCCTGGCTATGCTGGTCGTGACGGCCGGTTTGTTCATGTTGGGAAGTCATTGCTGGTACTCCGAAAAGTTTGGTCCGCCGCCCCATGCGACAGGATTTATCGGACCCGCGAGCGCCAGGAGCACCGAGGTCACGACCCTCAGGGGCAACGCACATACCTCCCCACGCACTTCCCCCCCAAGGTCGAGCAGGAAACGGCTTGAAACCTGACGAATGCACCGAGTTGGCACGTCCGCGATGCGTGCTGCAAGCGCGCGGACAGGTCAGTCCTTGCCGGAATTTCCGCCGGACATCGGCGGCCCGTACCGCACGTCCGGCTTGGGCGCGCGGTCGTAGAGGCCCTGCACGCGCGGGATGTTGGCCGCGATCGTGCGCAGCCGATCGGGATTGGATGGATGGTCCGACAGGAAGGCCGGCGGCGCGCCCTTGCTGGCCGCCTCCATCTTCTGCCACAGCGACAGCGCGGCGCGCGGGTCGTAGCCGGCGCGCGCGGCCAGCTCGAGCCCGATCAGGTCGGCCTCGGTCTCGTCGTCGCGGCTGTACTTCAGCGTGAGCAGCCGCCCGCCCATGCCGGCCATCTGGCGACCGGCCACGCCCCAGCCGAACAGGCCGGCGAGCAGCGAGATGGTGCCCTGCGTGGCCACCTCCTTGCCGATCTGCGCGCGCCCGTGCTCGCGCAGCGCGTGGGTCATCTCGTGGCCCATCACCATCGCCACCTCGTCGTCGGTGAGCTTCAGCTTGGTCAGGATGCCCCAGAAGAACGCGATCTTGCCGCCCGGCATGCAGAACGCGTTGATCTGCGGCGAGCCGATCAGGTTGACCTCCCACTGCCAGCCCACGGCGCGCTCGTTCCACATGCCCGCGAACGGACGCAGGCGCGTGGAGATATAGACCAGGCGCTTGAGCTGCGGGTGCACGGGTTCGGCGAGCAGGTTCTTCGCACGGGCCTGGGCCAGCATGTCGGCATAGCCGCGCGCCGCCTCGGCCTCGATCTCGGAGGCCGACACCAGCGATTCGAATCTCGAACGCGGGCCCACCTGCACGCCTTCGCGCTGCGCCAGTGCCGACACGCCCGGCAGCGCCAGCGCGGCGCCGGCGGCGGCCGTGGCCAGCAGGCGGCGGCGTGCCGGGTCGGCGATGAGATCGGAAGGCGGCGGTTTCGACACGAGTTCGTGAAAGGTGAATGCGTTTGCCCGCGATTCAAGGGGGGGCCGAACGCACGTCCAGCGCATCGATGGGCCGCCACAGCATCCGCAGCATCACCAGCGAGGGCACGCCCATCGCGATGGCCACGAGGAAGAACGACGGCCACCCGATCGCCTCGGCCAACACGCCGGCCAGCGGCCCGATCCATACCCGGCCCACCGACTGGAATGCCGACAGCAGCGCGAACTGCGTGGCGGAAAAGCGCTGGTTGGTCAGGCTCATCAGGAACGCGAGGAAGGCCGCGGTGCCCATGCCGCTGGCCAGGTTCTCGCTGGCCACCGCCATCAGCAGGCCGCCGTCCACCAGCGTCGGGTGCACCAGCTTCACGAAGCCGAAGTCGAACGCGGGGATCATCCAGCCGCCCATCTGGCCCTTGCCGTGCACGGCCAGCCACCAGAACGCGAGGCTGCTGGACATCTGCAGCAGCCCGAACAGCAGCAGCGACCAAGCGAGCCGCAGCCGCAGCATCACGAGGCCGCCCACCAGCGCGCCGAATACCGTCAGCAGCAGGCCGATCAGCTTGTTGACAACGCCCACCTCGGCCGGCCCGAAGGCCATGCCCTTGAGCAGGAACGGCGTCAGCAGCGACAACTGGAACGCGTCGGTGAGCTTGTAGAACACGATGAACGCGAGGAAGCTCCAGGCGCGTGGCTGGCTGAAGTACGAGCCCAGCCCCGCCAGCAACGTCTGGAAGCGCGCCTTGCGGGCGGCGAAGCCGGCCAGCGGCAGCGTCACCGCCAGGCCCAGCAGCAGCGCGAGCAGGTCGACCCACTTGGCCTGCAGCGAGCCCTTGGCCACCGCGTCGCCGAACCACGGCGACAGCAGCCAGCCGGCGATGGTGCCGCCCAGGCGCTGGGTGAACACGACGCCGACGGCCACGGCCACCAGCACCGCGAGAAAGCCCAGCAGGTCCTGGCGCACCGGCGCGCGCGACGCGTCCCGCATGCGCGCAGGTGGCTGGGCGAGGCGTGGCAACGCGAATGCGGAGAACACCGCCAGGCCCACCATGATCCCGGCCATCAGGCGGTAGACCTGGGGCCAGGTCATGCCGACGCCGTCGACCGCGTCCGTCCAGATCAGCGCGACGCCGCCCGACAGGATCATCGCGATCCGATAGCCCATCACGAACAACGACGCGCCGACGCCGCGCTCGCGCGCCGGCAGCAGGTCCACGCGATAGGCGTCGACCACGATGTCCTGCGAGGCGCTGAGGAAGGCCACCAACACGCCCAGCGCGGCGAACAGCGGCAGCGCGAGCCTGGGCGACACGTCGGCCAGCCCGAACAGGCCCAGCGCCAGCAGCAACTGCGTGAAGACGACCCAGCCGCGGCGGCGCCCCAGCAAGGGCAGATCCACCCGGTCCATCAGTGGCGCCCACAGGAACTTGAAGGTGTAGGGAATGCCGATCAGCGTGAGGAAGCCGATGGCCGCGAGATCCAGCCCGTCCGTCGTCAGCCAGGCCTGCATCGCGAGCCCCGTGAGCGCCAGCGGCAGGCCCGAGGCGAAGCCCAGCACGAGCACGGCGATCCAGCGGTGGGCGGCGGCCACCGGGCCGGCGCGGGGCGCGAGTTCTTCGTCGGTCATGGAGGCCATTGTCGTCGGGGCAGCACGAGCGCCCCGTCACGATGGTCGGCTTGCGCGCCAGCCCCAGGACGGCGTGGCGGCCTCAGGCCGAGTACTGCAGACCCAGGCGAGCGGCCTGGCTGCGAACGTCCTGGCCGAACCGGCAGCGGCCGGTCTGAAGGCTCAGTAGGCCTGCGTCGTCCCGGCCCGGGTCGCGGGACTGTGCTGCACGTGGTCCTCCAGGTCGTTCACCGCCCGCTGGTTCGCGGCGTCCGCGGACCTGGACTCAGGAGGGCTGACGCACACAGTACGCGGGAGGATCGAGCCCGTCGGGATTTCGCTGTGGCAGACGGGCGCATTCGGATCGGCGGCACTCGCGATGGTCAGCGGCGGCGGCGGCGACGCGCAGGCGGCGACCGCGAGTGCCAGAGTGGCGATCAGGAATGGGCGCATGGAGTCTCCCGTCGAAATTCGGAATTGCATCGTATTGCAAAGGCTCGTGCGGTGACAAGAGCTCGGGCCGGCACCGTGGATGCCTGAAGCGGATTTGAGGCCGAGAAGCCACCATCGAGGGCACGGGCGGATTGCGCGACCGGCGTTTCATCCTTACCGTGGCACGGATTGGCAAGGCTCCTGGCGCCGCGACCTCGCGCCGGAGCGTGCCCATCCAACGCTCGCCTGTCCGCCACGTCAGCCCAACCCCCCCATGAAATCCCGTCGTCAATTCCTCATGAAGGCACCTCTTGGCCTGGTCGGAGCCGCGGCCACTCTGCGCGCGCAGGAGGGCGTCGGCGACGCGCCACCGCCCGGGGCGCCCCCCACGTTCGGCAATGCGCCGCCGTCGGGTCCGGCCGTCTCCGCCCAGACCTTTGCCGAGAGCGAGAAGCTGATGCAGGTCTCGCTCACCCCGGCGCAGCGAGAGGTGGCGGCCGCGAGCTGGCCCTCGTCGATGGCCGGCTTGGCGGCACGTCGTGTGGGATCGCGAACCTTGGCCCTTGCGGATACGCTGGCGCCCGCCACGCTGTGGTCCCCGGCGCAGGCCGTGCACGCCACCGGACCGAAGCGCGATCGCTTCGTTCGATCGCGCGCCGCCGCCGGCGCGCTGCCCGCGCGCGACGACGACATCGCCTATGCACCGGTCAGCGTGCTCTCGCGCTGGGTCGAGAAGCGCCTGCTTTCCTCGGAACGCCTGACGCGGATCTACCTCGCTCGCATCGAGCGCTTCGATGGCCGGCTGCGTGCGTTCATCACCCTCACCGCCGATCATGCGATCTCGCAGGCCCGCCGCGCCGACGCCGAGATCGCGCAAGGCCGCTACCGCGGTCCGCTGCACGGCCTGCCCTACGGCGTGAAGGACCTGCTCGACACGGCCGGCATTCCCACCACATGGGGCGCCGAACCCCTGCGCGATCGCGTGCCGACAGCAGACGCCGCGGTGGTGGCGCGCCTGAATGCCGCGGGCGCCGTTCTCCTGGGCAAGCTCAGCCTGGGGGCGCTGGCGCTCAACGACATCTGGTTCGGGGGCCAGACGATGAACCCGTGGCTGCCGCAGGAGGGCGCATCCGGCTCCAGCGCGGGTCCGGGCGCCGCAACGGCCGCTGCGTTGGTCGCGTTTTCCATCGGCAGCGAGACGGGAGGCAGCATCGTGAGCCCCAGCATGCGCTGCGGCGTCACCGGACTGCGCCCCACCTACGGGCGCGTGGCGCGCACCGGAGCGATGACTCTGTGCTGGTCGCTGGACAAGCTCGGCCCGATGACGCGCAGCGTCGAAGACGCGATGCTGGTGCTCGCGGCCATCTCGGGCCCCGACGCAGGCGATGTCGCCAGCGTGACATCGCGGCTCGACTTCTCCGCCGAAGCGTCCGTGAAGGGCTTGCGCATCGGCTACGTTCCCGCCTGGATGAACGAGGACCCGGCCACCGACGTCGATCGAGCCGCTCTGGCCCTGGCGAAGTCGCTGGGCATGGAGCCCACGCCGATCTCGTTGCCCGACTGGCCCTACGAGTCGCTCAACGTGATCCTTTTCGCGGAGAGTGCCGCGGCGTTCGAGGCGTGGGCCGCCGACGGTCGGCTGGACCAGTTGAAGATGCAGGTGCCAGATGCCTGGCCCAACACCTTCCGCCAGTCGCGGTTCCTGTCGGCCGTCGACCTCGTGCAGGCCGACCGCCTGCGCCGACGCGTCGCGCTCGAGATGGCGCGCGTGATGTCGGAGGTCGACCTGCTGCTCGTGCCTTCGCTGCGCGACGAGATGCTGACCATCTCCAACCAGACAGGCCATCCGTCTCTCACCTTGCGCACCGGCACCGTGACGGTCGAGCAGGTACGCAGCGACTGGGCACCGGATCCTTCGCACCCGCCCCTTCGCTTGTCGCCGCCGCGCCAGGTTCCGCACGGCGTCACGCTGATCGGCCGCCTGTTCGACGAAGGAACGATCGGTCGCGTCGGTATCGCACTCGAGCGTGCGGCCGGCGTCGCCTCGAAGCGGCCGGCGGAGTTCTGACGACGCGCACCAATGTATCGCATCCGCCGGCACGAAAACGTGCGCAGCGTCAGCAGGCGCCTCTCCACGGGCCATCGGCCTGCATAGAAGTGCACCACGCCGGGGATCGCGCGCCGCCGACAGGGGCAGTACCAAGCCCGCCATGACTGGCCGTCAAGTTGCCTAGACAAGGACGGCCTGGACATGCGCATCGATGCGTCGCGGTCCCGAGAGATTTCTGGCGCGCAATATTCTTCCGCCAGTCGCAGTCTTGTTCATTAAGCGAAGCTTGCATGAATCTGTCGTCGCTTCGCATTGCTGCATTCCGGCAACAGCGACCTTAGGGGAAACCTTCAACTGACGCTTCTGATGAAGGACTCACCCGCCCTTCATGCAAAAGTTGACACGCTGTATTGGACCGTCCATCAGCCGTTCACAAACCGGCCTACGACTTGCTTTGTAGCTGGGTCTATCGACCAACTTTTGCACCCCAGAAGGGATTCCCATGTTCCAACGTACGAAGATCCACTCCGGTCTTCTTGTGGCTTTCGGCAGCGATGCGAAGCGCCCGACGCCGACGGGCGCGCCGCGCCGCGCGGCACTGCAGCACGCGATGCGTCTGTCGGTACCCGCTCTCGCAGGGGCCATGTTCAGCCTGGGCGCATTCGCACAATCCGCACCCGCGGCGGGCGGCGCCGCGAGCGCCGCTGAAGGCTACGCGCCGCAGCGCGTCGAGATCACCGGCAGCATGCTCTCCAGAACCAACGCCGAGACCGCGGAGGCCGTCACCGTCATCACGATGGACAACCTCAAGAGCGCCGGTGTCACGACGATCGAGCAGGCTCTCCAGCGGGTCTCGGCCAACCAGTCCAATCAGGTGACGGCAACCTCGGTCGGGACCTACGACGGGGGTGCCTCCCTGGCCGGCCTGCGGGGCCTGGACGCAGGCAAGACACTGGTGCTGCTGGATGGGCAACGACTCGCGAACAACGTCTATTCCGGCGACGCGGTCGACCTGAGTCTCATCCCGTTCGCGGCCATCGACCGGATCGAAGTGCTTCGCGAAGGCGCGTCGTCGATCTACGGTGCGGATGCGATCGCGGGCGTGATCAACTTCATCACGAAGAAGGACTACAAGGGCGGCGAGCTCGACCTGTCGGCATCGCGATCGCAACTCCACGGCGGCAACACCCACTCGGCGAGCCTGACCTACGGCAAGGGTTCGCTGTCGGCAGACGGCTACAACGTCATGGCCGCCGCGAACTTCAACAACACCGGCGAGCTGCGCGGCTACGAGCGCTCGTATTCATCGGGCTACAACCCGGCGATCGGCCTGGCGATCAGCAATTCACCCGGGACGTGGCCGGGAAATTACATTGACGCGAACGGCAACGAGTTTCAAGTCAACGGAGCGGGCTGCCCGGGCAATCCGTACCCGAGCACGTACCTGGGCAAGTGCGACTACCTGTATGCCCAGGCCGTCGACCTGATCCCCAAGTCGAGCCAGTACTCGGGACTGATCTCCGTCTCCAAGACCTTGCCGGGCGACAACGTGCTGACGGCCCAGTACTACGTTGCCAAGTCCAAGATCACGGCGTGGGGCGGGCCGATGTTCTACGAGTACGCCATGTCCCCGACGGAGGACCCGCTGTACTTCCCGACCGCGGCCAATTCGACCCTCGTCGGGGGCGGGACGGCCACGCCGAACCTGACGAGTGACATCACGGCCATCTGGACCGACCCGCTCAACAATCGCTACAACACCTTCGAAAACACGGAACAGCGCGCCCTGCTGACGCTGACCGGCGAAAAGTCGGGCTGGAACTATGCGGGGAACGTCAGCTTCAGCAGCAACAAGAACATCCAGTCCGCCACCGGCTATCCCGACGAAACCGTTCAGGAGACCCCGGACGGCGACTATCTGAACAACCTGATCAACCCGTTCGGCCCGCAAACGGCCGCAGGCCAGGCCTTGATCAACAGTTCCTACCGGCCTGGAACATGGGCCACCGGCGTGCTGTCCACCTGGGATGCCAACGGCCAGGCCAGCCATGACCTGCTCGATTTCTTCAATGCGGGCACGCCGGCGAGCGTCGCGGTGGGCGTGGATCTGCGCAGCGAACGCATCTCCTACAACACGACACCGCTTGCAGCCATCCTGCAAGGCGTGACGGGGTTCCCGCCGACATCCGTCGTCGGCTCGCGCACCGAGCAAGCGGTCTATGCCGAAATGTCGTTGCCGGTGACCAAGCAGCTGGAACTGACCCTGTCGGACCGCGAGGATCACTACAGCGATTTCGGCGACAGCAACAATGGCAAGGTCGCGTTCCGCTTCCAGCCTGCGCAATGGGTGACCTTCCGCGGAGCCGCCTCGACGGGCTTCCGCGCGCCAACGCTGGTCAACCTCTTCTCGCCCACGACCCTGGGAGCCGTGGCGGGCGACATGGACGGCCCGGGATGCACCCCCACCTCCGGCAGCCCGACCTACCCGACCATCTTCACCCAGGCGACCTGCAATTCCCAGGGTCTCGTCCTGTCGGGTGGCAATCCCAACCTGAAGCCCGAGCTCTCCAAGAACTTCGACCTGGGCATCGTCCTGGCGCCGGTCAAGGATTTGGGCGTGACCGTCGACTGGTATCGCATCGTCGTGTCCAAGGACATCAGCACGGTGCCGACCCCCACCATCTATGCCAACCCCGGTCTGTTCGCCAACCTGTACCACCTGAACAACGCCGGAACGCTGACGCCGTCGATCGCCCAGGCGAACGACTGCCCCACCATCACGGCAGCGACCTGCGGCTACATCGAGACCAACCTGGCCAACGTCGGTGGGCGCATGACCAACGGCATCGACGTGAACACCACCTACGTGCTGCATACCCGCGGCGGCAACGTCCACCTCGGCCTGGATGGAACGCTCGTGACGGAATTCCGGCGGCAGTCGTACACCGGCGCACCCTGGGTCAGCGTCCTGGGCAACTACAGCGGCACCAACCAGGTCGTCGTGCCCTGGCAGTCGACTGTCAGCATCGACTGGGACAGGGACATCTGGGCCGCCGGCATCTCCGAGCACTTCGATTCGCAATACGTCGACCAGCAGCTGCTGCCGGACGGAGATGCACACATCGTGAAGGCGTACTCCGTCTACAACGTGTATGGATCGATGAAGCCGGTGTCCAACATCACCATCCTGCTGGGTGTCCACAACCTGTTCAACCGCAACCCGCCGGCCACGAACCAGTACGTGTCCAACTTCCAGCTGGGCTACAACCCGCTGACGGCCGATCCGACGGGACGCGCCATCTACGCGACGCTCAAGGCCGACTTCTGATTCAACGGAAGTCGTACCAGGTCAGCGCCATCGGGGCGCCCCTGGTCTCCAACTCGAAGGCCGCCCCCGGGCGGCCTTTTTCTTGGTCGCGCATGAATTGATGGCTGACGATTCCAGGATCCGTCAGACCAGCCGCCACAATGAACAAATCGCCTGGTATTTCGCCAGCGTGCAGGAGCTCCATGCCCTTCGGTTTTCGTGCCGCGCGAATCGCGCCGTCCCTCCTCGCCGCCGCCGCCATCGCGGGCAGCCTGCCCGTCAGCGCCGTCCCGGCCGCCGGTTCAACGCCGCAGGACGTGCCCTATCCCGGGGTGCTGACGCTGTCCGTCGACGCGACCGACATCAACCATCGTGTCTTCGTCGTCCACGAGACGATTCCTGTCACGCCCGGCCCGCTGACGCTGTTGTACCCGCGCTGGCTGCCCGGCTACCACGGGCCCGTGGGCCAGCCGAATCGCCTCGCGGGGCTGGTGGTCAAGGCGGGCGAGCGGCAGCTTGCCTGGCAGCGCGATCCGGTCGACCCGTCGCAGTTCCACATCGACGTGCCTGCCGGCGCGACGCAGCTCGATCTCGACTTCCAGCATCTCAATCCGCTCGAAGGCAGCCGCAACAACATCACGGCGACGCGCACCATCGTCGACGTCCAATGGGCGGGCGCGCTCCTGTACCCGGCCGGGTACGACGTCTCGCGCATCCCGGTGCAGGCCAGGTTGCGCCTGCCCGTCGGGTGGGGCGCGGCGACCGCGTTGCGCGACAACGCCGACCAGCTCGCCGCCGCCGACGCACAAGGGTGGCGCGCGTTCGGCACGCTGTCGCTGGAGCATCTCGTCGACTCGCCGGTGGTTGCCGGTTCGCACTTCAAGCGCATCGAGCTCGATGCGCCGGGCAGCGCGCGCCCGGTGGTGCTGAACCTGTTCGGCGATGACGAGGCCGCACTGACAGCCACGCCGGAACAGATCGTCGCACATCGCGCCCTGGTCCACCAGGCCGACCTGCTGTTCGCCTCGCGTCACTTCCGCCACTACGATCTGATGCTGTGGCAAAGCGACGAAAAGAGCGATGAAGGGCTGGAGCACCACGAGTCGAGCGAAAACGGCACGGCGACGGGCTATTTCGAGGACTGGAACAAGGCGATCCAGGAGCGCGAGTTGCTGCCTCACGAGTACACCCACTCATGGAACGGAAAGTTCCGTCGGCCAGCCGACCTGTGGACGCCCAACTTCAACGTGCCGATGCAGGACTCGCTGCTGTGGGTCTACGAAGGCCAGACGCAGTACTGGGGCCGAGTCCTCAGTTCGCGCAGCGGCCTGATCAACGCGCAGCAGGCGCGCGACGAATGGGCCGACGTGGCGGCCTGGGCCGAGAACCGCGCGGGGCGCCGATGGCGTCCGCTGCAGGACACCACCAACGACGCGGCGATCGGCGACGACGCGCAGAAGGACTGGCAGAGCTGGCAGCGCGACGTGGACTACTACGACGAGACCTCGCTGATCTGGCTCGAGGCAGACGTCCTCATTCGCCAGGAGAGCCATGGCCAGCGCTCGCTGGACGATTTCGCGAAGCGATTCTTCGGCATCGAGGACGGGCGCATGGAGCCGCTCACCTACCGATTCGAGGATGTCGTGGCCGCGCTGAACCGGGTGCAGTCCTACGACTGGTCGACGTTCCTGCGGCATCGGCTGGACGCCGTGGGCAGCGGTGCTGCGGCCCCGCTGGACGGCCTGCGTCGTGCCGGCTGGCGCCTGGTCTATGGGGAAAAGGAAAGCGAGAACGCCAGCAATTCGTCGCACCGCGGCGAGAAGATCAGCGACTTCTCCTACTCGATCGGGCTCACCGTCTCCGACAAGGAAGCCCGTATCGACCAGGTGGCCTGGAATGGCCCCGCCTTCAAGGCGGGTCTCGCCGGGGGCGCGAAGCTGTTGGCCGTCGACATGCGGGAATACAAGCCCGAACGCCTGGCAGCGGCCATCACCGCCAACAAGGACGGCAGCCATCCGATCGAGTTGCTGGTCAAGGACGGCGAGCACTATCGCGTGGTGAGCATCGATTGGCGCGGCGGTTTGCGCTACCCGTCCCTGGAGCGCATCCCGGGGCAGCCCGACCTGCTGTCGGCAGTGCTCGCACCGCGCTGAACGCCATCGCCAACGCGAGACAGCATCAGCGCATCGTCGTCCACTTCGCCGTCGAGGCGGCCGACGCGATCGTCTTCTCGATGAAGCGCACGCCGCGCACGCCGTCCTCGACACGCGGATAGTCTGCCTCCTCCAACGTCGCCGGGCGACCCTGGGACTCGCGCAAGCGCAGGTCGGTGGCGACGCCGAGATATAGGTTCGCGAACGCCTCGATGAACCCCTCCGGATGCCCCGGCGGCAGCCGGCACGCGCGCCGCGCGGCCTCGCTCAGGCCCGGCGAGTTGCGCGTCAGGATGCGGCGCGGGCCGTCGATGGGCGCGTGCACGAGCAGGTTGGGCTCCTCCTGGCGCCAGTCCAGCATGCCGCGCTCGCCCATCACGCGCAGGCGCAGGTCGTTCTCGTTGCCGGCAGCGATCTGCGAGGCCGACATCAGGCCGCGCGCGCCGCCGACGAAGCGCAGCAGCAGGCCTGCGTCGTCGTCCAGCAGCCGTCCGGCGCCGAACGACGTCAGGTCGGCGCACAGGCTCTCCAGCTCGAGGCCGGTGACCACCGAGACGAGGTTCTCGGCGTGCGAGCCGATGTCGGCCATCGCGCCGGCCGGGCCGCCCTGCGCCGGATCCATGCGCCAGGTCGACTGCTTGTTGTGCGACGTCTCCAGCGCGCCCGCCAGCCAGCCCTGGTGGTACTCGACGACCACCTTGCGCACCGCGCCGATCGCGCCCGCGCGAACGAGCTCGCGCGCCTCGCGCACCATCGGATAGCCGGTGTAGTTGTAGGTGACGGCGAACAGCGTGCCGCGCGCGGCGACGAGGTCGCGCAACGCCTCGGCCTGCGCGCCCGTGTGCACCAGCGGCTTGTCGCACACCACGTGGAAGCCGGCGTCGACGAAGGCGTGGGCCACGTCGTGGTGCAGGTGGTTGGGCGTGACGATCACGACCACGTCGACGCGCTCGCCGGCAGGCCGCCGCCGTTCGTCGGCCAGCAGCGCCCGCCACGTGCCGTGGTTGCGGTCGTCGGCCAGGCCGAGAACGCTGCCCGACGCGCGCGCGCGCTCGGGCGTGGACGACAGCGCGCCCGCGACGAAGTCGTACTGGCCGTCGAGCGCCATCGCGTTGCGGTGCACGGCGCCAATGAACGCGTCGCGGCCGCCGCCCACCATCGCGTAGCGCAGGCGGCGGGTCATCGCGTGCTCCCGGCCATGCCGCCCTGCCTGCTCTTGTCGAACGCCGCGTCGAACGCGCCTTTCGCCGGCTCGAAGTCGAGACGCCGGCAGAACGCGGCACTCTCGGTGGCGCCATGCACGCGGTCCATGCGGCTGTCCTCCCATTCCACGGACAACGGCCCGGTGTAGCCGACGTCGTTGAGCGCCACGATCAGCGATTCGAAATCGATCATGCCGCGGCCCACGCTGCGGAAGTCCCAGCTGCGGCGCGAATCGCCGAAGGGGGTGTGGCCGCCGAAGGTGCCCACGGTGCCGTCGCCCTTGCCCCACCACACGTCCTTCATGTGGGCGTTGAAGATGCGCGGCCCGAACGTGCGGATGAAGCGGATGTAGTCGACGCCCTGGTAGCCGAGGTGGCTGGGGTCGAAGTTGAAGCCGAAGCGGCGGTGGCCGTCCACGGCGGCGAGCGCGCGCTCGCTGGTGGCGATGTCGAACGCGATCTCGGTGGGATGCACTTCGAGCGCGAAGTTCACGTCGACCTCGTCGAACACGTCCAGGATGGGCGTGAAGCGGCGCGCGAAGTCGGCGAATCCCGCGTCCCAGAAGGCCTGCGTGGTGGGCGGGAACGCGTAGGTGGCGTGCCAGATCGACGAGCCGGTGAAGCCCGTCACCGTCTTCACGCCGAACGCGGCGGCGGCACGCGCCGTGTCCTGCAGCTCGCGCGCGGCGCGCCGGCGCACCCCTTCGGGATCGCCGTCGCCCCACACGCGCGCCGGCAGGATGGACTCGTGGCGCGCGTCGATCAGGTCGCACACCGCCTGGCCCACCAGGTGGTTGCCGATCGCGAAGCACTGCAGGCCATGCTCGGACAGCAGCGCCCGCTTGTCGCGCACGTACTGCGGCGAGGCGAGCGCCTGCGCCACGTCGAAGTGGTCGCCCCAGCAGGCCAGCTCCAGGCCGTCGTACCCCATCCTGCGCGCCAGCGGCGCCAGTTCGGCCAGGGGCAGGTCGGCCCACTGGCCGGTGAACAGCGTGATCGGGCGTGCCATGGCGATGTCTCCGCAACGATCAGAAAGGCGAGTCCGGGAAGTAGAAGTCCTTCGCGTTGTCCTTGGTGATCAGCACCGACGGGATGATCGTCTTGGCAGGCAGCTTCTCGTTCTTCAGGCGCGCCTCGGCGGTCATCTTGATCGCGTCGTAGATGAACTTGGGCGAGTACGACACGTTGGCCTGGATGCGCGGGTCGGTGCCGTCCTTGAGGATCTTGATCATGCCCTTCGAGCCGGCGCCGCCGAACACGATCTTGACATCGGTGCGCTTGGCCTGGTCGATCGCCTTGAGCACGCCCACGGCCATGTCGTCGTCGGCCGCCCACACCGCGTCGATGTGCTTGAAGCGGGTGAGGAAGTCCTGCATTGTCTTGAACGCGTCGTCGCGGTTCCAGTTGGCGTACTTGGCGTCCAGCAGGTGGATGCCGGGGTAGGCCTTGAGCACGCCGGCGAAGGCGTCCATGCGCTCGGTGTCGAGCGTGGTGGCGATGCCGCGCAGCGCGACGATGTCGCCCTTGCCGCCCAGCGCCTTCGCCAGGTACTCGGCCGGCACCCTGCCGAACGCGGTGTTGTCGCCGGCGACGTAGGCGTCCTGGCCGCTGTCGTCGGTGAGGCCGCGGTCGACCACGGTCACGTACACGCCCTTGTTGTGCACCTGCTCCACAGGCTTGGTCAGCGCCGCCGATTCGTGCGGGAAGATCACCAGCGTGTTGATCTTGTTGGCCGTCACGAGATCCTGCAGCTGGTTGGCCTGCTCGCCGGCGTCCTTGGACGTCTTCACGATGATCTTGAGATCGGGGTACTTCTTCTCCAGCTCCTTCCTGGCCTCGTTGGCCCACCAGACGATGCCGCCCGTGAACCCGTGGTCGGCGGACGGGATGGCCACGCCGAGAACGACCTTGTTCTGCGCGTACGCGGCGAACGGCGTGGCGAGCGCCAGGCCTGCGGCGCCGAGAGCGATGACGAGTCTGCGTTGGATCGGATTCATGCTGGTCTCCTGTCTTGTTGAACGAAATGAAGCGGCCCTCGACGCCGCACGGGAACACTAGCGCCGCCGCCTCTGCATGAAGGCCACGACGATGATCGCGCCACCCTGCACCGCCGCGTTCAGGTAGACGCTGATGATGCTGGTGAGATTGAGGATGTTGCTGATGACGGACAGCAGGATGGCGCCCACGACCGTGCCCACGACGCTGCCCGACCCACCCTTGAGCGCCGTGCCGCCGACGATCACCGATGCGATCGCCTCCAGCTCCCACAGCAGCCCGGTG
>Ga0302151_10000116_pt1 | contig 49921 bp, 53 predicted proteins | sample I_Bog_N1_3_FD_192428 | JGI IMG/M metagenome (GOLD analysis project Ga0302151, IMG submission 192428) | Peat permafrost microbial communities from Stordalen Mire near Abisko, Sweden - I_Bog_N1_3 | ecosystem: Environmental > Terrestrial > Soil > Wetlands > Peat | place: Sweden: Abisko, Stordalen...
CTCGGATCTCAAGAACGCGTGACTGCGGCCGATAGTTCTCCCAAGAACCGCAAGGAAGTCCATGACCACCACCCCGAGCGCGACGACGGGTTCCATCAGCTCCGCCGGCATCGGCAGCGGGCTCGATGTGAAGAGCATCATCTCGTCGTTGATGGCCGTCGAGTCGCAGCCGCTGCAATTGCTGCAGAACGCGGCGGGCACGGTCTCGACCGAGATTTCCGCGGTGGGCCAGATCCAGAGCCTGACGTCGACGCTGAGCGGCACGGCGCATGCGCTGTCGTCGACTTCCCTGTGGACTCAGACGACCTCGAACACGTCCGACAGCACGGTCGTGACCGCAGATACCTCCGGCGGCACGGCCGCAGCCGGCGACTACTCGGTCAGCGTGCAACAGCTCGCGCAAGGACAGACGGTGACGTCGTCCGTCGCCGGCGGCGCTTCGCTGAGTGCGGGCACGCTGACGATCCAGCTCGGCACCTACGCCACGGACACCGCGACGCCGCCGAACACCACGTTCACCGACGCGCCGAACTCCAGCCCGACCACCATCACGATCGCTGCTGGCGCGACTTCGCTCGCAGCGGTCCGCGACAGCATCAATGCCGCCAATGCCGGCGTATCCGCCTCCATCATCAGCGACGCGAACGGCTCGCGCCTGTCGCTGCGCTCGACCACCACCGGCGCGGTGAACGGGTTCCAGATCACGGCCACCGAGGCGACAGACGACGGCAATCCGGCAACGGGCCTGTCGGCGCTGAACTTCGACGGCACGACCGCCGGCGCGGCCAACTCGCAGCTGACGCTCAACCAATACGCGCAGAACGCGGACGCGACCGTCAACGGCATCGCGGTGGAGTCGTCCACCAACAAGCTGAGCAATATCTCGGACGGCCTGAGCCTGACGCTGCTGAAGGTGAGCCCGACGCCGGTCGACGTCACCGTCGCGGCCGACACCGCCTCGATGCAGAAGGCGATCACGGACTTCGTGTCGGCGTATTCGGCGTTGCAGTCGTACATCTCGCTGGAGACCAAGTACGACGCGACGACCGCGGTGCAGCCGGGCACCTCGCGCCAGGACAGCCCGCTGACCGGCGATGCATCGGTGATCGGGTTCCAGAACCAGCTGCGCAGCGTCGTCAACACCACGTCCACGACGTCGACGATGTTTGCCCGCCTGTCCGACCTCGGCATCGCCGTGCAGTCGGACGGCACGCTGGCGGTCGCCAGCAGCACCAAGCTGACCTCGGCACTGCAGCATCCCGACGAGCTCTCGAAGTTGTTCACGACCTACGGCACGACCAACGAGAACACGGGCATCGCGATCCGCTTCGCGACGATGGCCGACAACGCGGTCGGCGTCAGCGGCTCGCTCTATACGCGCGCCGACGGCCTGCGCGGCGAACTGTCGCGCAACCAGAAGCAGCAGGACGACATGCAGACCCATCTCGACGCGACGCAGGCGCGCCTGACCGCGCAGTACCAGGCGCTGGACACGACGATGTCGAAGATGAGCGCGTTGTCGAGCTACGTCTCGCAGCAGGTCTCGCTGATGGAGAAATAGCGGCCGGCCTGCGGTGGCCGGCGGCGACCGAGGAGAGTTTCCGCAGAATTTCGCCTTGAGCCGCGCCTGCGTCGACTTGACGCCTCAAACCGGACAGTTCCGCTTCAAGACCTCGGCTGAGACTTCCGATAACAAGTCAAGACGAACACATCACGGACTCGGATCCCGACCTCGCCATCATGTTCAACGCCGCACCCCACTCCGCCTTCGGACGTTCCCACGGTTTCGCCAACGCCTACGCGCGCGTCGGCGTCGAGACCAGCGTCAATGCTGCATCGGCCCACAAGCTGATCGAACTGCTGTTCAACGGTTTCATGGATGCGATCGTGCTGGCGCGCGGTGCCATGCGCGCCAAGCAGATCGAGACCAAGGGCAAGGCCATCGGCCGCGCCGGACGCATCGTCGAGGAAGGCCTCAAGGCAGGCCTGAACCTGGAAGCCGGTGGCCGCCTGGCCGCTGACCTCGATTCGCTCTACGCCTATGTCGGATTGCGCCTGTTGCAGGCGAACCTGCGCAACGACGAGGCCGCGCTGGACGAATGCGTGCGCCTGATCGCGCCGCTGCGCGACGCCTGGATCGCCATCGGGCCGCAGGTCGAGGCGGGCGAGCTGTGAACGCCACGAGCACCTACACGCAGAAGAAGATCATGAGTACCAAGCTGCTCAACTACTACGAGGCCATCGAGAAGGCCAGTTCCGACATGCTCTCCGCGGCGCGCACCGGCAACTGGGATGAGGTGGTCAAGCTCGAAGGCGCCTGCGCCGTGCTGATCGCGCAGCTCAAGAACGCCGCGCATTCCAGCCAGCTGATGCAGAACGAGGCCAAGGAGAAGTCGCGCATCATGCAGCGCATCCTCCTGAACGACGCCGAGATCCGTCACCTGGCCGAGCCCTGGCTGGAAGACCTCGACCACATGATGGGCGGCACCCGCCCGGCGATATTGCATTGATCCTTCCTGACCGAAGTCACGCGACCATGTTCGAAGACACCCGCCCCGCCTCGCTGGATGCGCTGGGAACGGACGACGCCCTCTCCGAGTTCCGCGTCACCGCCCCCGGGGAGATCCGCGCGCTGCTCAAGCAGCTGATGGACGACGTGGTTCCGCTCAACCTGAGCGCCTCGGACGGGAGCGCCTACACCACCACGCTGTGGACGCTGGATCCGGCAGCGGGCCGGCTCTCGTTCACCGCCGACATGATGGCGCCGGCGGTGCTCGACATCGTCGAGGCCGACGAATGCGCGGCCGTCGCCTACCTCGATCGCGTGAAGGTGCAGTTCGACGTCACCGACCTGGTGGTGGTGCAGGGCCACAAGGCCAGCGTCCTGCAGGCCCGTTTCCCGCGCGAGATGTTCCGCTTCCAGCGCCGCAACACCTTCCGCGTACGCACGATCGAACGCACGTCGCCGACGGCGTCGTTCCGCCATCCCGGCATTCCCGACATGAGCCTCGCCTTGCGCGTGCTCGACGTGAGCATCGGCGGCTGCGCGCTGCTGCAGCCGGGCAACGTGCCCGCGCTGCAACCCGGCGCGCTGGTCAAGGGCGTGCGGTTGTCGCTGGATGCCGAGACCCAGATCGACGCCGGCCTCATGCTGCACCACGTCACCTCCACCGGCGCCGAGAACGGATCGGTGCGCCTGGGCTGCGAGATCGTGGGACTGAACCCGACGTCGCAACGCGCCCTGCAGGTCTACATCGACCAGACGCAGAAGCGTCGGCGGATGTTGTCCGGCGAGTGATCACCCAGGGTTGACCTCGGAACACCCCGTGATGCACCGTCTGCGCTACCTCGCCGGCTCGCTCAAGCTGCGGCTCGCCCTGGCGAGCCTGCTGCTCATTGCGGGCAGCATCGCGCTCACGGTGGTGCTCGTGCTCCAGGCGATGGAGCAGCGTAGCCAGCGCGCGGCGCTCGACTCCGAGGTGGCCAACGCCGAGCGCATCGGCCTGGTGCTGTCGGCCAAGATCGTTTCCCTGCAGAAGACCTTGCGCGTCGCGTCGGCCGACCTGCCGGTGGACCAGCTCGACAAGCCGGCCGCGGTGTCGGCCTACCTCGAACGCAACCGGGTGCTGCGCAGCCTGTTCGACAGCATCTTCGTCGTCGACGGCAACCTGCACCTGATCGCCGCCGCCGAGAACGGCACGGTGCGCACCACCGACATCGACGCCTCCGACCGCGCGTACCTCCGCCGCACCGTGCGCGACCGCCGCGCCGTGATCTCGCAACCCGGGGTGAGCCGCACCAGCGGCACGCCGATGTTCGCGATGACGATGCCGCTGTTCGGCCGCGACGGCCAGGTGACGGCGATCCTGGTGGGCGGCATGAAGCTGTCCACCAACACGCTGCTCAACGACCTGACGCGTCCGGCCATGGACGACCACGATCCGGTGACGACCATCGTCGTCGACGCCGAGGGCAAGGTCGTGTCGCACAAGGATCCGTCCCGGGTGTTGAAGATGGCCGGCGCCGACCCGCAGTTCACGCAGGTGGTGGCGCTGTGGCGGGCCGAAGGCGCGCCGATCGAGCCGCAGGGCTCGGCGCGCCGCCTGGGCGGCGACATCGTGGCGATGGCCGGCGTGCCCGACGCCGACTGGGTGGTGTTCCGCAGCGCGCCCGCCGAGGTGCTGCTGGGCGGTCCCACCGCGGGACGCCGGCAGGCGATCTGGATCGGCTCCACCGTCGCCGTGGCGGGCGGCCTGGTCATCCTGCTGGTGACGCTGGCGATGCTGCGGCCGCTGCGCCAGCTCGAGCGCCGGGCGCTGCGCCTGATCACCGAGGATTTCAGCATCCATGAACCCTGGCCGCATGCGGGTGGCGAGCTGGGCGAGCTGGCGCGGGTGTTCCAGCACGTGCTGCACCAGAAGGCCGCGATGCGCCAGTCCAGCGACGAGCTGCTGGTGAAGATGCGCGCCGTGATGGCCAACGCGCCGGTGGGCATCGCCTTCACGCGCATGGGTCGTTTCGAGCTGGTGAGCGACGAGTTCGCGCGCCTGTTCGGCTACGACGGCGAGCAGGTGCCGGGCATGCAGAGCCACGTGATCTGTCCGTCCGACGAGGCGCATCGCTCGTTCATGCAGATGGTCGGCGAGACCTTCGCGTCGCGCGGCACCTGCGACGCCGAACGCGAGCTGGTGCGTGCCGACTCGAGCCGTTTCTGGGCACGGCTGCAGGGCGCGCCGGTGCGCGCGGGCGACGCGAGCGCGGGCACGATCTGGATCTTCACCGACATCACCGAGAGCCGCAGCCAGCGCGAGCGGCTGTCGTGGTCGGCCTCGCACGACGAGCTCACGGGACTGGTCAACCGGCGCGAGTTCGAGCTGCGCCTGGGCGAGGAGATCGGCGAGCGCGTCGACGCCGAGCCGGCGGCCGCGCTGTTCATCGACCTGGATCGCTTCAAGGCCGTCAACGACTCCAGCGGCCACGCCGCGGGCGACGCGCTGCTGAAGAACATCGCTGCCATCCTCGCGGGCCGGGCGCGCGCGCACGACACGGTCGCGCGCCTGGGCGGCGACGAGTTCGGCGTGCTGCTGCGCGGCTGCGACCCGCGCGCGGCCGAGCGCATCGCCGCCAGCATCTGCGAGCGCGTCGCCGAGTACGAGCTCGAATGGGGCCACGGCGAGCGCACGCAGGCGCTGTCCGTCGGCGCCAGCATCGGCATCGTCGCGATCGACGGCAGCTTCGCGACCGTCAAGGACGTGCTGCATGCCGCCGACCAGGCGTGCTACGAGGCCAAGCGCGCCGGACGGGGCACGGTGCGCACCTGGCGGCGCGCTTCAGGCGCGGCGGAACTCGTCGCGGATTGAGCGTCGGCCCGCCGGCTGGACAATACCGCTCCATGGTGACCCTCTCCCGCCTCGTCCAGCGCATCGGACTCTCCCTCGCCGCCGCAGGCCTCGTGGCCGGCGCGATCGTGTACGTGAGTACTTCCTCCGCTGCATCCGACGCCGACCCCGTGGAGCAGCAGCGCGAGATGCGCGAGCTCGCCCGCCTGGGCGGCACGGCCAGTGTGCAGACCGTCAAGTTCGACCAGTGGATGGGCTCGCTGTGGCACGGCCAGCGTCTCGCCTTCACTCTGGCCCTGCTGGGGCTGGTCGTGGGCGGCGCGTGCTGGCACGTGGGCGGGCTGATGGACGAAGAGCCGCTGGACGACTGACGTCCTCAGACCTGCATGTTCATGATGTCGGTGTAGGACTGCACCAGCCGGTTGCGCACCGAGATCGCCGCCTGGAAGCCGATCTGGGCCTTCTGCATCGTCACCATGGTCTGCTCGAGGCTGACGGTGGGGTTGTCCATCTGCAACTCGTTCTGCATCCAGGTGGCGCTGTTCTGCGTGTCGCTGACGCCCTTGAGCGCATCGGTGAGCGCCGCCCCGAAGCCGGCCTTGCCCGCGCCGGCGGTGCCGGACGTGGCCAGGGACGAGCCGAGGCCGCCCGCGATGGGCGTGCCGTCGGTGCGCAGGCCCGCGCGCGCCACCGCGGCGGCGAAGTCGAAGGGCTTGAGCTTCACGTCCATCACCACGGCACGCTCCCGGAGGCCCCGGCGCCCGGGCACGCCACGGCCGCGGCGCGGGCGCTGCGGGTGTCGCGGGAGAGACGGGACATGGGTTCGGCTGGCATGGTCTGAACTTTAGCGACCGGCTTGTAACCGAAAGAAGAGATCTGCTGGACAAACGGCAGCCTTCTCGTGGCTTCGTCCGGGGGGTCGAGGCTAAAGAATGACTCCATTGCGCCGAGGCAGGGTCTCGTCCTGTCCAGGCGCCAAGACGCACCAACACCGGATCTCCTCGAACCTCCATGGAACAAGCTCTCGCCACCGCCGTTCCCCTTGCCGTCATCCCCGGCCCGCTCGATCGCATGATCGCGATGCCGGCGAGCGCCAAGATGAAGCTGGGTGCAGGCCTGGCCGGCCTGGTGGCCGTCATCGTCGCGATCGGCCTGTGGAGTTCGCAGGGCGACTACGGCGTGCTGTTCGCCAACCTGCCCGACAAGGAGGGCGGCGCGGTCGTCGCCCAGCTGGCCACGATGCAGGTACCCTACAAGTTCGCTGCGGGCGGCACCGCGATCATGATCCCGTCCGACAAGGTCAACGAGGTGCGCCTGAAGCTGGCGGCCGCCGGCCTGCCCAAGTCCAGCGTCGTCGGCTTCGAGCTGATGGACAACGCCAAGTTCGGCCAGACCCAGACCCAGGAACGCGTGAACCTGCAGCGCGCGCTCGAGGGCGAGCTCACGCGCACGATCAGCTCCATCGACGCCGTCGAGTCGGCTCGCGTGCACCTGGCGCTGCCCAACCAGAACGGCTTCTTCCGCGAGCAGCAGAAGCCCAGCGCGTCCGTCGTGCTGATGCTGCGCGGCGGCCGCACGCTCGACCGCTCGCAATTGGCCGGCATCGTCCACCTGGTGGCCTCCAGCGTGCCCGAGCTGCAGACCCGCGACGTGAGCGTGCTCGACCAGACCGGCGCGCTGCTGACCGAGAATGGCGACAAGAACACCGCCGGCCTCGACGCCACGCAGCTGCAGTACGTCAACCAGATGGAAGCCGGCTACACCAAGCGCATCCAGGAACTGCTGGAGCCGGTGGTGGGTCGCGAGAACCTGCGCGCCTCGGTCGCGGCCGACATCGACTTCTCGCAGAGCGAGGCCACGTCCGAGCAGTTCAAGCCGAACCAGAACCCGGTCGACGCCACGGTGCGCAGCCAGCAGTCCACCGACACCGGCGGCGGCGCCGGCAACGTGCCTTCCGGCGTGCCGGGCGCCAGCAGCAACCAGCCGCCCGTGCCCGCCACCGCCCCGATCAACGGCGCTTCGGCCCCGTTGCAGGCGGCGCAAGGCGGCAGCGTCGGCGCCAACGGCCACCGCGAGGTCGTCACCAACTACGAGGTCGACCGCACCGTGCGCGTCACCCGCAACGCCACTGGCCTCGTGCGCCACCTCAACGCGGCCGTGGTCGTCAACCAGAAGGTCACCACCGACGCCAAGGGCAAGACGACCAGCACCCCGTTGACGCAGGACGAGATGGACAAGCTCACCGCGCTCGTGGAGGAGGCCATCGGCTTCGACAAGACGCGCGGCGACTCGGTCAAGGTGATCAACGCGCCGTTCAAGGCCGAGGTCTCCCTGAAGGCCGACGACGTGCCGCTGTGGAAGCAGCAGTGGCTGCTGGACCTGATCCGCGCCGGTGCCGTGCCCGCGGGCCTGACGCTGGTGGCGCTGGCGGTGCTGTTCGGACTGATCCGCCCGGCGGTGATGGCGGCGCTGGCGCCGCCGGTCGTCGAGGCGAAGGACGAGGGCCTGAACGCCATCGTCGACGACAAGAACGAGCTGTCGATGGACGCGCTGCCCCAGCTCCTCGATGCTCCGCAGATGTCCAAGAAGCTGGAGAGCGCCCGCCAGCTCGCCAAGGACAACCCGACCGCCGTCGCCAACATCGTGCGCGACTGGGTCAACGGCGAAGCCGCCGCCGCCTGAGCAACCTGACCCATGGCCGCCTCCAAGAACGATGACCAAGGCGTCGAAGACGCCGCGATCCTGCTGATGTCCCTCGGCGAGGAAGAGGCCGCGGCCGTCTTCAAGCACCTCGCCCCCAAGGAAGTGCAGAAGCTGGGCGAGACCATCGCCCGCATGAAGTCCATCACGCGCGAACGCGTGGACGGCGTGCTCGACAGGTTCGGCACCGAGGCGCAGTCGCAGCACGTGCTGGTGCAGGACACCGACGAGTACGTGAAGGCCGTGCTGCGCAAGGCGCTCGGCGAGGACAAGGCCAACCTGCTGATCGACCGCATCCTGCAGGGCAGCGACGTCACCGGCATCGAATCGCTGAAGTGGATGGACGCCAGCTCCGTGGCCGAACTGCTGCGCAACGAGCACCCGCAGATCGTCGCGGCCATCCTCGTGCACCTGGACTTCGACCAGTCCTCGTCGGTGCTGAAGTCGTTCACCGAACGCCAGCGCAACGAGGTGCTGATCCGCATCGCCACGCTGGACGGCATCCAGCCCTCCGCCCTGAAGGACCTGAACGAGGTGATGAGCAAGGTGCTCGCCGGCGGCGAGAAGCTGAAGAAGGCGTCGCTGGGCGGCGTCAAGACCGCGGCGGAGATCATCAACCTGATGGGCTCGTCGGTGGAAACCTCGGCGCTCGACTACATCCGCGAGGCGGACAACGAGCTGGCCCAGAAGATCATGGACAACATGTTCACGTTCGACGACCTGAACAAGCTCGACGACAAGGGCTTCCAGCAGCTGCTCAAGGAAGTGCAGAGCGAGTCGCTGGTCATCGCGCTCAAGGGCGCCGCGCCCGAGCTGCGCGAGAAGGTGTTCCGCAACATGTCCAGCCGCGCCGCCGAGACGCTGCGCGAGGATCTCGATTCGCGCGGTCCGGTGCGCGTCTCCGAGGTCGAATCCGAGCAGAAGGAAATGCTGAAGATCGTGCGCCGGCTGGTCGACGAAGGCCAGATCGTGATGGCCAGCGGAGGCGCCGATGACTTCCTCTAAGGCGTCCACGTTCCACGCGCGAGCGAGCGACGACTTCGACAAGCCGGCCCCGGTACCGCCGCGCGGCGCGCCGCAGTCGCGCTTCATCCCGCGCGAGGAGCTCGAAGGCTTCGCCGCGTGGCGTCCGGGCTCGTTCGGCGGCGCCCCGGCGCAGATGCCGCATCCGGCCGATCGTCCCGAGAACAAGGTGCACGCCGCACCGCCGGCCCCGCCGGCGCCGCCCACCGAGGCGGAATGGCTGGAAGAGGTGCGCCATGCCCGCGAGACCGGCTACCAGGACGGCTACCGCGACGGCCAGGTGGCCCTCGAGGCGTTCAAGGAAACATTCGCGCGCCAGATGGCCGCCCAGTTCGGCGCGCTGCTGGCCAACCTCGACGAGCAGTGGAACGGCCTGGAACAGCAGATGGCGCTGGCCGTCACGCGCACCGCCGTGCAGCTGGCACGCCAGGTGGTTCGCCATGAGCTGGCCACGCGCCCCGAGATCGTCTCCCGGGTCGCGCAGGAGGCCGTGGGCGCCATCGTGCTGTCGGCCCGCCACCTGCGCGTGCGCCTCCATCCGGCCGATCACCAGCACGTGCTGGACGGCTCGGGCGAGGCCCTGATGGCGCGCGAAGCGCGGCTGGTGGCCGACCCCGGCATCGAGCCGGGCGGCTGCATCGTCGACTCCGACCTCGGCCAGGTCGACGCCCGCATCGGCACCCGCTGGGCCGCCGCCGCCGCCGTCTTCGGGCGCGAAGACACCTGGGACGCGCCCGAGATCCTCGTCGGGGGGGGCGACGAATGATGCCGGCCGGCACGACCACGCCCGAGCGCGCCGCGCGCTGGCAGCGCTACCTGGGCGACATCGAGAACTACGCGCTCGTCCCGCAACCGCTGGAGATGCAGGGCACGCTCGTGCGCGTGACCGGGCTCGTGCTGGAGGCCGCGGGCGTGCGCGTGCCCGTGGGCTCCGTCTGCGACGTGTTCGGTTCGCCCAGCGAGCCGCCGGTCACGGCCGAGGTCGTCGGCTTCGACGGCGACCGCGCCTTCCTGATGCCCACCGGCGAGCTGCACGGCCTGGCCAGCGGCGCCCGCGTGATGCCGCGCGCCGTGCCGCACCTGCCGCCGCAGTTCGGCGCCGAGAACCACCCGTGGCGGCGCAGCGAGGATCGCGGCCTGCACCTGCCCATGGGCGCGGGCCTGCTGGGCCGCGTCATCGACGCGCACGGCCGTCCGATGGACCGCCTCGGCGCGCTCGTCGACGTGCGCGACGAACCCATGGTGCGCCGCTCGATCAACGCGATGGAGCGCGACCCGGTGCGCACGCCGCTGGACACCGGCGTGCGCGCGATCAACGCCATGCTCACCGTGGGCCGCGGCCAGCGCATCGGCCTGTTCGCCGGCACCGGCGTGGGCAAGTCGGTGCTGATGGGCATGATGGCGCGCTACACGCAGGCCGACGTGATCGTGGTCGGCCTGATCGGCGAACGCGGCCGCGAAGTCAAGGAATTCATCGAGGACATCCTCGGCGAGGACGGCCTGGCACGCTCCGTGGTCGTGGCCGCGCCGGCCGACGCGCCGCCGCTGGTGCGCATGCAGGGCGCCAACTACGCCACCGCCGTGGCCGAGCATTTCCGCGACCGCGGCCAGCACGTGCTGCTGCTGATGGACTCGCTCACCCGCTTCGCGATGGCGCAGCGCGAGATCGCGCTGGCCATCGGCGAGCCGCCGGCCACGCGCGGCTATCCGCCCAGCTGCTTCGCCAAGCTGCCGCAGCTCGTGGAGCGCTCGGGCAACGCCGGCGCCGGTGGCGGCTCCATCACCGCGTTCTACACGGTGCTCACCGAAGGCGACGATCCGCAGGATCCGATCGCCGACGCGGCCCGGGGCATCCTGGACGGCCACATCGTGCTGTCGCGCGAGTTGGCCGAGTCGGGCCACTTCCCGGCCATCGACGTCGAGAAATCGATCTCGCGCGTGATGACCAGCGTGGCGCCGCGTGACCACCTCGCGGCCGCGCGCATCGCGCGCCAGGCGCTGTCGAAGGTGACCAAGGCGCGCGACCTGATCCAGCTGGGCGCCTATACGCCGGGCTCCGATCCGGAGCTCGACGCCGCCGTCAAGATGAGCCCGAAGCTGACCGCGCTGCTGCAGCAGGACATGCACGAGCGGGCCTCGATGGCCGAGAGCAAGCACCAGCTCGCCAAGGCGATCACGCTGTGACGGTTGCCACGTCGCGCCACGGTGGATCCTGCGACTGCGCGCAGGATGACGCCGTTGTTGTCATCCTGCGCGCAGTCGCAGGATCCACGCCCGTCGACATCGCCGATCGGAGCCGTGCATGAAGCGCCTCGCCCTGCTCAAGACCCTGCTCGAACGCGAACAGAAGCGTCGCGACGAGCAGATGGCCGCCGTGCGCGCGGCGGCTGCCAACGCCGAGGTCCAGCGGCAGCAGGCCGACGGCCTGTCGACCTATCGCAGCGAGTACTGCCAGAAATGGTCGGCGCAGTTCCGCCAGGCCGCGCAGATGGAGATCCTGCGCAGCTACCACGGCTTCCTGGCGCGCCTCGACCAGGCGATCTCGCAGCAGCAGTCGGTGCTGGAGCACGCCGGGCGCATGGTGGAGGTGCAGCGCCAGCGCCTCGTCGAGCGCGAGATCCGCGTCGCCACCGTCGAACGCCTGATCCAGCGGCGCGAGACCCTGCTGGCGAAGATCGCCGACCGTCGCGACCAGAAGAACCTCGACGAGATGGCCCAGCGCGTGAGCAGCGTCCGCGCCCATTCCGGCATGTCCTGATTCCGAATCAACCGATTTCCAGACCCGAGCACACCATGGCCCTGCAACCCAGCACCCACCCCCACGCCCACGCCCCGCACGCCTCCCACGCGCACGCGGCGCATGCGGCGAGCAAGGCCAAGCCCAGCCTCTCCGCCGAGGAGGGCGATGGCGGCGGCTTCGCGGCACAGCTCCTGAAGGCCCAGCCCGCGGCCGACAAGGAACTGAAGTCCGCCGAGGCCAAGCCCAAGGCCGATGCCTCGAAGAAGGCGACCGACGAGAAGGACGGCAAGGACAGCGCCGACGCCAAGGACGGCCAGGACGACAAGGCCCCCGAGGCCAAGGCCCCGGTGGTCGACCCGGCCGCCCTGCTCGCCGCCCAGCAAGCCGTCACGCCGCCGACGACCTCGCTGGCGGACCGGACCGCGTCGGCCGGCGACCACGACGACTTCGCCAGCGATCCGCTGGGCGCGCTGCGCAAGGCCGCGGCCAAGCCCGGCAAGGACGATGGCAAGGCCGCGCTGCTGGCCAGCCTGGGCGCTGGCAAGCCGGCCACCGACGCCGCCACGGCCTCGGGCGTGGCGGGCAAGGGCGCGGCCTCCACAGGCGACATCGCCGCGGCGCTGGCCAAGGCCGAGGGCGCCGTCAAGGCCGCCACCGAGGCGCGCGACTCGCTCGCCGCGATGCTGCCCCAGCCCGATCCGGTCTCGGTGCAGGCCGGTGCTGTCGGCGCGGCGGCCAACGCAGCGCTGGACACCCACCAGGCCCAACCGGCGGCGCCCGCCGCCCCGGCCCAGGCCGCGCTGGCCATGCCGCCGCAAAGTCCCACCTTCGGGCCGGCGCTGGGCCACCAGATCGACGTCTGGATGAAGGGCGGCGTGCAGCATGCGGAGGTGCAACTGAGCCCGCAGGATCTCGGCCCGATCCGCGTCAGGATCGAGATGGATGGCGCGCAAGCCCGCGTCCAGATGAGCGCCGACGTGCAGTCCACGCGCGACGCGCTGCAGCAGGCGATGCCGCAGCTGTCCGAGCAACTCGGGCAGGTGGGCCTGAGCCTGTCGGGCGGCGGCGTGTCCGACCAGCCGAGCTTCCAGCAGTCCCAGGCCCAGGCCAACGCCGGGGGCACCTCCGTCCACGGCGGCCGTCCGGGCGGCCAGGGCGGCGCCGGCGCTGTCGAGGACATCGCGGCCGCCTCGGCCGCCCGCCAGATCGCCCAGCGCCGCGGCCTGCTCGACACCTACGCCTGACGCCTGGCACACCAGCGACCCCAGGGCGGCCGGGAGGCCGTCCGGGCGCCGGTGCGCGCCCCTGGCGGCGAGAGTCCCCTGCACGCCCTCGGCCACCGCCGGCTCGACTGTAGGGGCTGGCAGGTTTTCTGCCGCTTTTCGAGCCATTCGATTGGGCCCCGGATCCCAATAATCGTCTCCAACGATGCGCGCTGGTGCGTGCGCCCTCACAAATTCGTCCAGGAGTTCGATCCATGTCCGCTGCCGCTGCTGCCGCAGATGCCGTCCCCGTCAAGTCGGGAGGCAAGAAGAAGCTGGTCCTCATGGTCGCCGTCGCGGCCATCGTGCTGGGCGGCGGCGGCGTGGGCGCGATGGTGTACATGAAGAAGCAGAAGGCCGCCGCCGAGGAGGCCGCCGCTGCGGCCGATGATGGCGACGCCGACGCCGCGCCGGCCAAGAAGGAGACCAAGAAGGCCAAGGGCGAGAAGCCGGTCTTCGTGCCGATGGACCCGTTCGTGGTGAACCTGGCCGACCACGATGCCGACCGCTATGCGCAGATCGGCATCACGCTGGAAGTGCCCGACGAGCACGTGGGCGAAGAGATCAAGACCTACCTGCCGGCCATCCGCAACAACATCCTGCTGCTGCTGGCCCACAAGTCGTCCGCCGACCTGGCCGGCGGCGACGGCAAGGAACTGCTGGCCAGGCAGATCCGCCGCGAGGCGCTGAAGGCCATGGGCGAGGAAGTGGACGACGACGAGGACGCCGTCGCGGCGCCCGCGTCCGCCGAGGGCGCATCCGCCGCCGAACCCGCCAAGAAGAAAAAGAAGAAGAAGGCCGCGGAGGCCGATGCGCCGATCCGTTCGGTGCAGTTTTCCAGCTTCATCATCCAATAACCGCAGCGCCCCCCAGCCCCGAGCTGAAACCACGGCAGCCATGAACCAGCAGATCCTTTCGCAAGACGAAGTTGATGCCCTCTTGCAAGGCATCACCGGCGAGAGCCAGAAGCTCGAGACCGAAGAGCAGGCCGAAGGGAGCATCCGCAACTACGACCTGGCGAACCAGGAACGGATCGTCCGCGGCCGCATGCCGACGATGGAAATCATCGGTGAACGCTTCGCGCGCAACATCCGCATCGGGCTGTTCAACTTCATCCGCAAGAGCCCGGAAGTCTCGATCAACGGCATCAAGGTGCAGAAGTACTCGGCGTTCCTGCGCGAGATCGTGGTGCCCACCAACTTCAACATCGTCTCGGTGCGTCCGCTGCGCGGCTCCGGCCTGATCGTGTGCGACCCGAGTCTCGTCTTCGCAGTCATCGACGCGCTGTTCGGCGGCATCGGCAAGTTCCACACGCGCATCGAAGGCCGCGACTTCTCGCCCACCGAGCAGCGCGTGATCCAGCGCCTGGTCGACTGCATCATCACCGAATACCGCCACGCGTGGCAGGGCATCTACCCGCTGGACCTCGAGTACCAGCGCTCGGAGATGCAGCCGCAGTTCGCCAACATCGCCACGCCCAGCGAGATCGTCGTCGCCTCCAGCTTCACACTGGAAGTGGGCGAGACCTCGGGCTCGGTGCACTTCTGCATTCCCTACTCGACGCTGGAGCCGATCCGCGACGTCCTGTACTCGACGATCCAGGGCGACTCCGTCGAGCCCGACCGTCGCTGGGTCAACCTGCTCAAGGCGCAGATCCAGTCGGCCGAGGTGGACCTGGTGGCCGAGCTGGGCACCGCGCCGGCCACGGTGGAGCAATTGCTGTCGTTCAAGCCCGGCGATTTCGTCGAGCTGGACCTGGATCCGATGATCCAGGCCAAGGTCGACGGGGTACCGGTGTTCGACTGCCACTACGGCACGTCGACCGGCAAGTATGCGATCAAGATCGATCGCTTGTTGACCAGCTCGAACATGGGCTGGCTGGGAGATGGCAATGGCAGCTGAAGAGATGAACGACGACGACGCGATGGCTGCCGAGTGGGCGGCCGCGCTGGCGGAGTCCAAGCCGGAACCGGTGGGCGGCATGAGCGGCGCGGTGCAGACCGAGACCGTGGCGCCCGCCAACTTCACCAATTTCGCGTCGACCGAAGGGATCAGCGGGGCCGGCAACGACCTCAACATGATCCTGGACATCCCGGTGCAGCTGACGGTGGAGCTGGGCCGCACGCGCATCCCGATCAAGCACATCCTGCAGCTGGCGCAGGGCTCGGTGGTCGAGCTCGACGCGCTGGCCGGCGAGCCGATGGACGTGCTCGTGAACGGCTTCCTCATCGCCCAGGGCGAGGTGGTGGTCGTCAACGACAAGTTCGGCATCCGGCTGACCGACATCGTCACGCCCAGCGAGCGCATGCGTCGCCTGAGCCGGACCTGATCCTGGTGCGCGATACCCGGGCCCGAACCAGCGGCCCACGCTTCCGTGCCTCGATGCACCGGTCGACAAAGAGAAACCCCTGAATGACTACTTCCCTCATGCCGTTGATGGCGTTCCTGTTCGTGATCGCGATGATCCCCGTCGCGCTCTGGCTGATGAAGCGCGCCGGCATCGGCGGCGCCGCCCCCGCAGGCGGCGTGCTGCGCCACGTCGCGCAGCTGAGCCTGGGCACGTCGCAGCGCGTGACCGTCGTCGAGATCGCCGTCGGCGCCGAGCGCCACTGGCTCGTGCTGGGCGTCACCGGCGAACGCGTGACGCAGCTCGCCAGCTACCCCGCGCCCGACATCGCACAAGTGGCGTCCGCCCCGGCCCATGCCGCGGCCGTGAACCAGCTGATCGCCCGCTGGCGCGGCGTGGTCGGCCCGCAGGAGGGTTCGCGCGATGACTAGGCTGCTCAAGGCCGGCCTCGCCGCCGCACTGCTGTCGCTGCCCGCCATCGCCGCGTTCGCGCAGGCCACCCCGGTCGGCGGCCCCAGCCTGCCGCTGCTGGTGGGCGCCAACGGCGGCGGCTCCAGCTTCTCGGTGCCGATCCAGACGCTGCTGTTCTTCACGGCGCTGTCGTTCCTGCCCGCGATCCTGCTGATGATGACGGGCTTCACCCGCATCGTGATCGTGCTGTCGCTGTTCCGCCAGGCCATCGGCACGCAGGCCGCGCCGCCCAACCAGGTCATCACCGGGCTGTCGCTGTTCCTCACGTTCTTCGTGATGTCGCCCACCATCGACAAGGTCTACACGCAGGCCTGGGCCCCTTACCAGGCCAACCAGATCAGCTTCACCGACGCCCTCGACAAGGGCCAGGTGCCGATGCGCGAGTTCATGCTCAAGCAGACACGCCAGTCGGACGTGCAGCTGTTCGCCAAGCTCGCCAAGCTGCCCGCCGACGTCAAGGGCGACGCGGTGCCGTTCAAGGTGCTGGTGCCCGCCTTCGTGGCCAGCGAGCTGAAGACCGCGTTCCAGATCGGCTTCCTGATCTTCATCCCGTTCCTGATCATCGACATGATCGTGGCCAGCGTGCTGATGTCTCTCGGCATGATGATGCTGTCGCCGGTGCTGGTGGCCCTGCCGTTCAAGCTGATGCTGTTCGTGCTGGCCGACGGCTGGAACCTGCTGCTCGGATCCCTGGCGGCGAGCTTCGCGACCTGAAAGACCTCGCTTATCGAGGCCTCATGCCGGCGCCACGCCGGCAACATGAGCCCGTCCCCAACCCTTCGGAACCGCACCCCTCATGGATGCCGCACAAGTCTTCACCATCGGCCAGCAGGCCCTGTACACGCTGTTGACCGTCGCCGCCCCGGTGCTGCTGGTCGTGCTGGTCGTGGGCATCCTGGTGAGCATCTTCCAGGCCGCCACGCAGATCAACGAGGCCACGCTCACCTTCGTGCCCAAGCTGCTCGCCGCCGTCGCGGTGATGGGCGTCGCGGGCCCGTGGATGCTGACCTCGCTGGTGGAGTACCTGCGCAGCGTGCTGCTGTCGCTGCCGTCGGCCGCCAGCTGAGCGCCTGCGACCGCGCGCGATGATCTCGCTCAGCGAAGCCCAGATCATGGCCTGGCTCACGCCGGTGCTGTGGCCGTTCATCCGCGTGCTGGCGCTGTTCTCGTCGATGCCGGTGCTGGGGCAGCGCAACGTGCCCATCCGAGTGCGCATCGCGCTGGCGTTCTTCATCGCGCTCGGCGTGGCCGGCACCGTGTCGCCCACGGCCGCCGCCAACGTGCCGCTGGACTCGCCGGCCGCCGTCCTGCTGGTGGTGCAGCAGGTGCTGATCGGCCTGTCGCTGGGCTTTTCGGTGCGCATCATCTTCACGGCCATCGAGTTCGCGGGCGAGATCATCGGCCTGCAGATGGGCCTGAACTTCGCCGGCTTCTTCGACCCCGCCACGGCGCAGCAGGCCACGGCCACCAGCAGTTTCTTCTCGACGATGGTGGCGTTCCTGTTCATCGCGATGAACGGCCACCTGCTGGTGATCGAGGCGGTCGTGCAGAGCCTGGTGGCGTTCCCGGTGTCGCCCGAGCCCTTCGCCTTCCTGCACGCGGTGCGGCCCGAGACCTGGGGCGCCGAGATCTTTCGCCTGGGCCTGTGGATCGCGCTGCCGCTGATCGCCATGCTGCTGTTCGTCAACATGATGCTGGGCATCATCGCGCGCGTCGCGCCGCAGATCAGCATCTTCTCGGTGGGCTTTCCCATCACGCTGGGCGTCGGCCTGGTGGGCGTGATGTTCACGCTGCCCTTGCTGCAGGGCCCGTTCACGGCCGCGCTGGAGCAGATGCTGACGCTGTTCCGATAGTGTCCTGTCCTGCACATAACTGCGAAAAGCAGATCGCGCTTCAAGCAGGTCAGGGCAAGGCGCAAACCGCAGACGTACCGGGCGGTACGGCGAGGATTTGCAACGCCGCCCTGGCCTGTTTGAAGCCGGTTTACCGCAGTTCTATGCAGGACAGGACACTAGCGCGCAACTAAACTCTCGCGCTCTGCTCCTTCTGCACCGCGCGCATGCCTGATTGCGGGATCCGTCCCACCGCCCTGATCGATTTCCGTTCGCCCGGCGACGGCGTCGCCCCGCTGCGCCTGGCGTTCGGCGCGCCGCGCGAGTGCCTGCGCGCTGCGTCCCCGGCCGAGGTGCCGCCGCTGCTCGCGCGCGTGGACACGCTGGCGCGTGCCGGGGCGTGGTGCGTGGGCTATCTTCGCTACGAGGCCGCGGCCGCATTCGATGCGGCCTTCGAGACGCATGCGTCCGACGACCCGACGCGCCCGCTGGCGGCATTCGCGGTGCACGACGCGCCCCTGGCGGATGCCGTGCCCGACGTCGACGGCGCCGCCACCGTGCAATGGTCGGACGGCCCGCGACGCGCGGCGTTCGATGCCACGATCGCCGAGATCCTGCGCGCGATCGCCGACGGCGAGGTCTACCAGGTCAACGCCACCGCGCCGTTCACCGGCACGCTGCGGGGCGACGCGCTCGCGCTGTTCGCGGCGCTGCGCCGCGCGCAGCCGAACGCCTACGCGGCGTACCTGGACTTCGGCACGCCGGACGCCCCCGACGACCGCATCCTGTCGGTCTCGCCGGAGCTGTTCTTCGACTGGCGCGACGCGCGCCTGCTGGCCCGACCGATGAAGGGCACCGCGCCGCGCGGCGCGACGCCGGAGGAGGACGCGGCGCGGTCCGACTTCCTGCGCAGCGCGGCCAAGGAGCGCGCCGAGAACCTGATGATCGTGGACCTGCTGCGCAACGACCTCTCGCGCATCGCCACGCCGCATTCGGTGCGCGTGCCGCGCCTGTTCCACACCGAGGCGTGGCCCACGGTCTGGCAGATGAGTTCCGACGTCGTCGCCACCCCGCGCGCCGGCATCACCCTGGCCGACGTGTTCGGCGCGCTGTTTCCGTGCGGCTCCATCACCGGCGCGCCCAAGGTGCAGGCGATGCGGCTCATCCGCCGACTGGAGCCGGAGCCGCGCGGCATCTACTGCGGCGCGATCGGCGTGGTGCGGCCCGGCGGCGCGGCCACGTTCAACGTGCCCATCCGCACGCTGGCGCTGCGCGAGGAGGGCGGCGCGACCCGGGTGCGCTGCGGCATCGGCAGCGGCATCACCGCCGACGCGACGGCCGCCGGCGAGTGGGACGAATGGCGCCACAAGCGCGCCTTCGTCGAGCGTGCCAGCCAGGCCTTCGAGCTGCTGGAGACGCTGCGGCTGGAGGAGGGCGTCCTCGTGGACGGTGACGCACACCTGGCCCGCATGGCCGAAGCGGCACGTCACTTCGCGTTCGTGTCTGCAGCCGATGCCGCGCGCGCCGCGCTCGCCGAACTGCGCGCCGCCCACCCGGCCGGCACCTGGCGCGTGCGCCTGCTCGCCGATCGCGCGGGCACCGCGCGCGCGCAGGCGTTCGCGCTCGCACCCACGTCCGCCCCGGTGCGCGTGCGCCTCGCCGATCGCCCGCTGCCCGGCAGCGACGGTGAATTCGTCCGCTTCAAGACCACGCACCGCGCACACTACGATGCGTTCGCCCCCACCGATGCCGGCATCTTCGACACGCTGCTGTGGAACGAACGCGGCGAGCTGACGGAGTTCACGCGCGGCAACGTGGCGTTGAAGATCGGCGGCCGCTGGTTGACGCCGCCGATGGCCAGCGGCCTGCTGCCCGGCATCGCCCGCGCCCGCCTGCTGCGCGAGGGCACGATCGTGGAGGCCACGCTGGTCCGCGGCGACGTCGCGCGGGCGGAGCAGCTCGCGTTCTTCAACAGCCTTCGCGGATGGCTGCGCGCCGAACCGGGCTGAAACGCGCTCTCAGGGCTATCCCTTCCCCAAGTTTCGATGGCGCTGCGCGCTGCGATGGCGTAATCTTTCCACTCGCCCGCGACGGGCGCCAGTCCGGTTCGTTTCGGCTCCGCCCCGAACCGGGCGCAGGCGTGTCGGCATCTCGAGTGCCCTCCGGCGTCTTCCTCCTGGATGGCCAACATCATGGACATGTTCTCGGAAGCCTACGCCGCGGCCCAATCCGCGCTGAAGAACGGAACACTCGCTGGCAGCTTCTCTGCCCAGCAACAGGCGCTGAAGCTGCTGCTCGCCGGCGCCGCGGGGCCGGACGTCGCGCAATGCAAGAGCCTCGACAAGGTGCGCGAGACCGTCGCCAGCGACGCGAAGGCGGCCAAGGGGGGCACGGGCGAACGCGCCGCGGCCAGGGCCCTCATTGCCGGCGCGGGCGACGGCAAGGGACTCGTCGAGCGCGCTGCCACGCTCAAGATGCTCAAGCACCTGCACCACGTCAAGAGCTCGGGCGGCCAGCAGATCTGGGTCTATTCTCCGCCCGACGTCTACACGAAGTGGATCTTCGACGAATGCGCGGGCCAGTCGGCCACGGGCCTCGAGGACGTGCTGGGCAAGTCCTCGCCCGATGTCTATTCGCCCGCGCAGTGCGAGGTGATGGTCAACGCGGTGCAGAACGCGCGCGCGCTCGCGCTGAGCGTCACCACCAAGCTGGGCGCCGCGGCCAGCGACGACACGCGCGCCGTGGTGCGCCGCTACTTCGGCAACGCGGCCAGCACCAAGACCGAGCTCGATGCGGTCATGGCCACGCTGTCCAGCGGCTACCAGAAGATCGCCAACGCCTGCAACGCCGGCAACATCGTCATTTCCGACGAACCGATCGACCGCACCGGCGGAGGCTGGAAGGACTGGGCCTTCATCTACCACGAGGAGAAGATGAGCGTCATCTACCTGCAGGGCGCGTGGCTCAAGAAGGCCGGCGAGATCACGCCGTCCAACCAGCCGCCGCTGTGGCGTTGCGTGCGCACGGTCGTGCACGAGCTGTCGCACAAGGAATGCTCCACCGAGGACGTGGTCTACGGCCCCAACGGCCTGAAGCCCGAGGGATCCACCGCGCTCACGCCGGCCTACGCGCTGCACAACGCCGACAGCTGGGCCTATTTCGCGGTGGACGTCGTGGGCTACCTCACGGGCCCCGACAAGGCCAACGGCGAGAAGCCCGCCACGGCCATCCTCGAGGTGCCCGTGCGCACCCTCACCGCCTGATTCGGGAGACCGGGATGAGCAACAGGCCGCAAAAGGAACGCAGCGAAGTGCCCGAGCCCGCCGCCGTGGTCAGCGGGGGCGTGCGCATCGAGGCGCTGCCGTGGGGCAAGGCGCGGGGACTGGACCAGAACGGCGGCTACATCGCCGCCTACGACCCCGCCACCGACAACGAGGTGTGGATCCTCAAGGTCTACGAGGTCGCCTACGACGGCCGGCGCGAGTCCGACAAGCAGGACCTGTTCATCGAGGACCTGGCGCTCGAGCCTTCCGGCCTGCTGCGCGTCAGCGACGAGCGCGGCGGGGTGTACCGGGTCGACCTGCAGCAACGCGCGGTCGTTTCGCCGTGAAGCGCTCGCTGGGCCTGGCACTGCTGTGGGCCGCCGGCACGGCCCTGGCTGGCGGGGCGGAAAAGGAGCGTGCCGACGTGCCCGAGCCGGCGCCCGTGATGGTGGGCGCCGTGCGCTACCAGGCGCCCGCGTTCACGCTGGCGCAGGGCCTGGCGCACAACGGGGGCTACGTCGAGGCCGTCGATGCGGCCAGCGGCCGGCGCCGCTGGATCGTCGACGTGCTCGGGCCACCGGTGCGCGACGGCAAGGAGAACGACAAGACCGACGTCTTCATCGCCACGCTGGCGCTGGCCCCGGGCGGGCGCTCGTTGCTGGTGACCGACGAGCGCGGACGCCAGTTCCGGCTCGATCTGCACACGCGTCGCGTGACGCCGGCGGCGCCGCAGTAGCCGGCGTGGATCGTGTGACCTCAGACGCGCTCACGCGCCCTGGGCCAGCAACGTCGTGCGCGCGAACGCCGGCGCATGCCCGCGCGCGGGCGCCGCGTCCACGGCCGCCTGCAGCGCCGCGATCGCACCGCGCGGATCGTCGCTGCGCGTGATCGCTCCCACCACCGCCACGCCCCAGGCGCCGGCGCCCATCGCGGCGCGGGCGCGTGTCGCGTCCATGCCGCCGATGGCCACCACCGGCGTGTCGCTGAGCAATCCGCACCAGTACGCCAGGTTGGCCTCGCCTTGCGGGATCCACGGCATCTGCTTGAGCGTGGTCGCATGGATGGGACCGCACGCGATGTAGCTCGGGCGCAGCGCGCGGGCGCGGCACACCTCCCAGTACGAGTGCGTGCTGATGCCCAGCAGCAGGCCCGCGTGGTGCAGGGCGTCGATGTCGGCCGTCTCCAGGTCGTCCTGGCCCAGGTGCACGCCGTGCGCGCCGAGTTCCAGCGCGAGTTCCCAGTGGTCGTTGACGAACAGCGTGGCGCCGGTCGCCCGCGCGATGGCCACCGCGCCGCGGATCTCGCGCGCCAGCACGTCGCCCGGCGCCTCCTTGATGCGCAACTGCACCAGCCGCACGCCGTCAGCCACCACGCGGGCCACCCACTCGCTGCTGTCGACGATCGCGTAGAGGCCGCGCGTGGAAGCGGGCATCGCCGGGAAGGCGAAGCGCGAGGCCGCGTGCGGCAGCGGATTGAGCGCCGGAAGGTTGTCGAGCCGGCCCGCGAAGCCGGCGCGCGGCGCCACGGGCCCGGCCCCCTCGCCGGCGGCGTAGGCATGGCGCAGGCCCTCGCTGGTGGCCATCTTGGCCAGCACCACGGCGTCCGCGGCGGCGAAGCCGTGGGCCAGCGCGGCCGCCGCGGACGACGCGAAGACGCAGCCGGTGCCGTGATCGTGTCGAGTCTGGATGCGGCGCGACGCGAGCCAGCCGCGGCTGCGCAGCCCGTGGTCGGCGTCCAGCCAGTCGTGCGCCCAGGCGGCGCGCGCGTCGATCTCGGCCAGCCGCGAGGCCAGGCGCGCGGTGGACAGTTGCTCGAGCTCGTCCTCGCCCAGGCGGTTGGCGTCGCCGCCGGTGATCGCCACCGCGCGCACGCCGAACGCGCGCCACGCGCGCGCGAGCGCCTCGGGGCCCAGCAGCTGCGACGACGGCACGAGCGCGCGCGCCTCGGCCACGTTGGGCGTGGCCAGCGTGGCCAGCGGCAGCAGGTCGCTGCGATAGGCGTGGCGCAATGCGTCGCCGGCGAAGGCCGCGCCGGTGGTCGCGCCGAAGACGGGGTCGACCACCAGCGGGATGGCGCGCTCGGGAAACCGTTCGCGCAGCCGGCGCACCCACGCGACCACCACGCGCAGGTTCTCGAGGCTGCCCAGCAGGCCGGTCTTGATCGCGTCGGGCGGCATGTCGTCGGCCAGCGCGGCGAGCTGGGCGTGCAGCACCGCGGGCGCCACCGGCTCGACGAGGGTGACCGCCAGCGAGTGCTGCGCGGTGACCGCGGCCACCGCGCAGGCGCCGTGCACGGCGAAGGCGTCGAGGGCCCGGGTATCGGCCTGGATGCCGGCGCCGCCGCCGCTGTCGGTGCCCGCGATGGTCCAGACCACGGGGCGGCGGGCACGTTGCTGTTCGATCGTCATGGGGCGCCCTGTTCAATCGATCAGGATGGGCTCGTTGCCGCACGGCGTGCTGGGGCGCGCCATGTCCTGCGGCGCGATCAGGCCGGCCTCGTAGCCCAGCCGTCCGGCGGCGATCGCGTGCGCGAAGGCCATGGCCATCTGCGGTGGATCCACGGCCTGGGCCACCGCCGAATTCAGCAGAACGCCGTCGAAGCCCAGCTCCATCGCGAACGCCGCGTGCGACGGCGCGCCAAGGCCGGCGTCGACGATCATCGGCACGGCCGGCAGGCGCGCGCGCAGCGTGCGCAGCGCGGCCGGGTCGAGCACGCCCTGGCCCGAGCCGATGGGCGCCGCCCAGGGCATCAGCACCTCGCAGCCGGCGTCCAGCAGGCGCCGGCACACCACCAGATCGTCGGTGCAGTAGGGGAACACCTGGAAGCCCTGGCGGGTCAGCTGCGCCGCCGCGTCGACCAGCTCGAACGGGTCGGGCTGCAGCGTGTGCTCGTCGCCGATCACCTCCAGCTTGATCCAGGGCGTGTCGAACAGCTCGCGCGCCATCTGCGCCAGCAGCACCGCCTCGCGCGCGCTGCGGCAGCCGGCGGTGTTGGGCAGCAGGCGCGCGCCGGTGGCGGCGCACAAGGCGCGCAGCATCGCGATCGCGTCGCCCTCGCGCGGCGTCGCGCCGCCGGCCAGCTCGCGCTTGAGGCCCACGGTGACCACCTGCGCGCCGGAAGCCGTGATCGCGTGCGCCAGCACCGCGGGCGACGGGTAGCCGGCGCTGCCGATCAGGAAGCGGCTGTCCAGGCGCTGGCCGTAGACGCGCCAGGGCGAGGGCGCGGCCGCGGAGAAGTCGAGCCGCATGGTCATCCCCCGACGATGGCCGAGAACACGACCAACCGGTCGTCGGGCCACAGCGGCGTGTCCAGGCGCGCCCCGCGCGGCACGAAGCGGGTGTTGACGGCGGTGGCCACGGCCGCGGCGTCGTCGCCGCGCTCGGCGAGCACGTCGGCCACGGTCAGGCCCAGGCGCCACGCGTGGGCTTCGCCGTTGACGATGACGCTGGCGGGCGTCACGCGCGCGGGCGCGAACACGTCGTCTCCTTCATGCATGCGCGCTCTCCTTGCGGCGGGCGCCCAGCAGCAGGCCGGTGCGCTCCAATGCTTCCTCGACGAGGGCCGGCGCCAGCAGGAAGCCATGGCGGAACAGCCCGTTGATGCGGATGAGTCCGGGCTCGCAGTGCAGGTGCGGGCGCTGGTCGGGGGTGGCCGGGCGCAGGTGGGTGTCGGTGCGCACGATGCGCGCCTCGGCCAGCTGGGGCACCATGCTGTGGGCCGCCGACAGCAGCTCGAGGGTGCTGCGAACGCTCACCGGCGAGGTGTCCTCGCTGTCGATCTCGGTGGCGCCCACGATCACCAGGTCGCCGTGGCGCGGCACCAGGTAGACGCGATGGCGCGCGTGGATGCAGCGCACCGGGCGGCGCAGCTCGAGGCCGGGCGCGTGCAGCCACAGCAGTTCGCCGCGCACGCCGCGCAGCGGCAGCGTGCCGCGCGCGCCGAGGCCGCGCGTGTCGACCGCGAAGTCGACTTCGACCGGCGGACTGCCGGCAACGTGCAGCAGGTGCGGCTCCACGTGGTTGACACACTGGCCCCAGTGCCACGTCACGCGAGGGCTCTCGGCCACCAGCGCCGGCAGCAGGCGGGTGGTGTCGACCTGGCCCTCGCCGGGCAGCAGCCAGCCCTGCAGTCCCGGCGTCAGCGCCGGCTCGAGGGCGATGAGCGCCTCCTTCGTCAGGGCCTGCGGGTCGCGCCGGGGCGGCTTGTCGCGCGGGTCGCGCAGGTGCAGCGTGGTGGGATCCTCGCGCTCCGACACGTCGTGCAGGCGCTCGCGCGCGGAACGCGCGTTGGCGGCCTTCATGCGCGTGAGCACGCGCAGCGCGGCGCCTGCGTCGCCGGGATGGGCCACCAGCATGCTGCCGTTCAGGCGCAGCAGCGCCGGGGTGCGGTGGTGCGGCCCGAGCGCGGCGACGATGCCCGGCCACAGGTCCAGAGAGCGCCAGCCGCGCTCGGCGATGTCGGCCGGCGCGTGGTCGAGCTCGGCCAGCGGGCTGAGCATGCCGGCCGCGGTGAAGGCCGCGGCGGGATGCGAGTGCTGGCCCTCGGGTGCGGCGGCGTCGGGCGCGAGGTCGAACACCTCCACCTCGTGGCCCAGGCGGGCGAGCTGGAACGCGAGCAGGCGGCCGGCGACGCCGGCGCCCGCGATGCCGATTCGACTCATGGCAACTGCTCCCTGTTCATTGATCCTCTGCGTCGTAGATCGGCACGAAGGGCTTGCCCAGCGTCGTGCGCGGCTTCACGTGCGCCGTCGAATCCGCGGCGTCCGCCAGCGTCGCGTGGGCCTGGGCCGCGGCGAGCTGGCGCACCTCCTGCGAGGTCTTCATCGAGCAGAACTTCGGGCCGCACATGCTGCAGAAGTGCGCCTCCTTGGCGCCCTCGGCCGGCAGCGTCGCGTCGTGGTAGCGGCGCGCGGTGTCGGGATCCAGCGCCAGGTTGAACTGGTCGTGCCAGCGGAACTCGAAGCGCGCCTGGCTCATCGCGTCGTCGCGCGAGCGCGCGCCGGGATGGCCCTTGGCCACGTCGGCCGCGTGAGCGGCGATCTTGTAGGCGATCAGGCCCTGCTTGACGTCGTCGCGGTCGGGCAGCCCCAGATGCTCCTTGGGCGTCACGTAGCACAGCATCGCGGTGCCCATCCAGCCGATCATTGCAGCGCCGATCGCGCTCGCGATGTGGTCGTAGCCGGGCGAGCAGTCGATGGTGAGCGGCCCCAGCGTGTAGAACGGCGCGTCGTGGCACAGGCGCAGCTGCTCGGTCATGTTGGCCTGGATCAGGTGCATGGGCACGTGGCCCGGGCCTTCGATCATGGTCTGCACGTCGTGCTTCCACGCCACCTGCGTGAGCTCGCCCAGCGTGCGCAGCTCGGCCATCTGCGCCTCGTCGTTGGCGTCGGAGAGCGAGCCCGGACGCAGGCCGTCGCCGAGGGAGAACGACACGTCGTACGCCTTCATGATCTCGCAGATCTCCTCGAAGTGCGTGTACAGGAAGTTCTGCTGGCCGTGCGCCATGCACCACTTGGCGAGGATCGCGCCGCCGCGCGAGACGATGCCCGTGCGGCGGTTCGCGGTGAGCGGCACGAACTCGCGCAGCACGCCCGCGTGGATGGTGAAGTAGTCGACGCCTTGCTCGGCCTGTTCGATCAGCGTGTCCCGGAACAGCGGCCAGCTGAGCGCCTCGGCGATGCCGCCCACCTTCTCCAGCGCCTGGTAGATGGGCACCGTGCCGATGGGCACGGGGCTGTTGCGCAGGATCCAGTCGCGCGTGGTGTGGATGCTGGCGCCGGTGGACAGGTCCATCACCGTGTCGGCGCCCCAGCGCGTGGCCCACACGAGCTTGTCGACCTCCTCCTCGATGCTCGATGTCGTCGCCGAGTTGCCGATGTTGGCGTTGACCTTGACCAGGAAATTGCGCCCGATGGCCATCGGCTCGAGCTCGGGGTGGTTGATGTTGGCGGGGATGATCGCGCGGCCCCGGGCGACTTCATCGCGCACGAACTCCGGCGTGATGCGCGCAGGGATGGCGGCGCCGCGCGGGTCGCCGCGCAAGCGGTGTTCCCGCTGCGCGTCGTCCTGGTATGCCGCCATCCACTCGTGGCGGCCGTTCTCGCGCAGCGCCACGAATTCCATCTCGGGCGTGACGATGCCGCGGCGGGCGTAGTGCAGCTGGGTGACGTTGCGGCCGGAGATGGCGCGGCGCGGCGTGCGCTGCAGGCCGTCGGCCTCGCGCCGCAGCGAGGCGATGCGCGTGGCCGTGGCGCCGGCCGACGGCGCGCGCATGCGCTGGCCGTCGTCCACCGGCACCGGGGCGCGGCCGGCATAGGACTCGCTGTCGTTGCGCGCGGCGATCCAGCGCGAGCGCACGGTCTCCAGGCCGCGGCGCAGGTCGATCAGCGCGGTGGGGTCGGTGTACGGGCCCGAGGTGTCGTAGACCGTCACCTTCTCGCCGTTGGTGAGCGCGATCTCGCGCATCGGCACGCTGACCCCGGGCTGAAGGCCCTGCACGCGCACCTTGCGCGACGCCGGCAGCGGTTGGCGCGAGGTGGAAGCGGCATGGCCGCACTCGTGCACGTCGGTGGCGGGCTGAGTGGGAGTGGGCGCAGCGTGCGGGTCGAGAGGCAAGGTCATCGGGGCTCCGGGCATGGAAAAGACGCTTTGCTCCGGACGGTGCCCCGACCCTGCCGGGACGCCTGGCGGCGTTTCCCTTCGGACCTGTGCAGCTCTCCTTACGCCGGTACTAGCCGGTTCAAGTTCTCGGGTTCGACCTGGATTACCCTTCCATTGGTCGTCTCAGCATCTCTTGTCGGATGCACCCCGGAGCAGCTTCCAGTGTAGCGCGGGCGCGCGGCTCGGCAATGACTATTTCCGGGTATATCGATACACGGCACGGGGTATGCGAATCGTCTGACTATTGGTGTCCGCTGCAGAGGCCGGTGCTGGCGCGGACACCTCGCCATGGCGGGCAGAGAGCCCATCGAGTGGCCGACAATGTCCGGATGCCCACGACCCTCCCGCTGACGCCACCGCTGCCATCCGTCCGCCATCCCTACTGGATCCTCGCCGCCGTCTGCCTGCTGGGCCTGATGAGCACCGTCGGCGTGGCGATGCCCTATCCCATCCTCGCGCCGATCTTCGTGGGCGGCCCGGTCGACGACTTCACGCACTTCGCCGGCCTGCAGCCCGCGGTGCTGATGGGCATGGCGCTGGCGGTCAATCCGCTGGGCATCCTGATCGGCAGCCTGTTCAGCGGGCCGCTGTCCGACCGCCACGGGCGCCGGCGGGTGCTGGCCGTGACGCTGGTGGCCACGCTGGCCGGCCACCTGCTCACCGCCGCGGCCCTGGTGGCGCGCAACTACCCGCTGTTCGTGCTGGCACGCTTCGCCACCGGCCTGGTGGAGAGCAACACCGCGGTCGCGCGCGCGATGCTGGCCGACCTGCACGGGCAGATCGACCGCACCCGCGCGTTCGCGCTGCTCAACGCGTGCCAGTACGCCGGCTGGTTGCTGGGCCCGCTGGTGGGCGGCCTCACGCTGCCGCTCGGCGAGCCCGTGCCCTTCCTGCTGGCCGCGGCGATGACGCTGCCGTGCGTGGCGGTGCTGTTCCTCGGGCTGCCGACACCGGCCGCGAACGCCGGCATCGCGCCCTCGCGCCGCGGCGTGCTGGCGCTGCTGCGCGCCGATCGCACGCTGGGCGTGATCTTCGGGCTGCAGGTGGCCTACACGCTGGCGCTGAACACGCTCTACGAGTTCTCGCCGCTGTGGATGCTGCAGATCGCGGGCTTCGGCAGCCGCGGCATCGCGCTGGTGACGGCGTGCCAGTGCGCGGTGATGACCGTCACCAGCGTGCTGGCGGGTCGCATCGGGGGCACCGCCGGACATCCGCTGCGGCGCGCCGCCGGCTGGGCGCTGCTCGCCGCGGCGTGCCTCAGCCTGATGGCCGTGCTGCCGGGGCGCCTGGGCATCTTCGTGATCATGGCCATGGGCTTTCCCACCGCCATGTACAACGCGGTGCTCCCGGCCTGGATGTCGGAGCGCTTCGCCGAGCACGGGCAGGGCCGCATCATGGGGCTGCTGTCGACGATCTTCTGCATCTCCAACGTGGTGGTGGCGCTCACCGGGGGCTGGGTGGCGCTGGCGTCCACGCGCTGGATGATGGCGTTCGGCGGCGTGGCCGCGGTGGGCGCGGCCCTGCTGATGCTGCGCCTGGCGCGCACCGAGAGCCGCGCGTATCTTGCAAGTGCCGGATGAGCAGCGAACGCGCACGCCGATTGCCGGGCTGAATCCGATTGGCGCCGCGCCTCGTATCCATGGGGAGAACGAACCGCATCGCACGAGGAGCTTGCCCATGCCGCATTCCACCGCCCGCGCCTTCGGCTGGGTCGAACAAGGACTTGTGCCGGATCGCGTGATCCGCCTGGGCATCCGCCGCCTGCTCAAGGACCGCCTGGACGAGATGCACGCCGGCGACGCCGAGGCCGCCGAGCAGGCCAACCAGGCGTTCATCGACGACATGCGCCGCGCGCCCATCGCCCTGGTGCCCGGGAAGGCGAACGAGCAGCACTACGAGGTGCCGGCCGATTTCTTCGCCAGCGTGCTGGGCCCGCACCGCAAGTACAGCAGCTGCCATTGGGGCGAAGGCGTCGAGACGCTGGCCCAGGCTGAAGCCCACGCGCTGCGCATCACCTGCGAGCGTGCCGGGCTGCAGGACGGCCAGGACGTGCTGGAACTGGGCTGCGGCTGGGGCTCGCTGAGCCTGTGGATGGCCGAGCACTACCGCGGCAGCCACATCACCGCGGTCTCCAACTCGCACTCGCAGCGCCACTACATCGAGCGCCAGGCGCAGGCGCGCGGCCTCGCCAACCTGCGCGTCGTCACCTGCGACGTCAACGATTTCGACACCGCCGCCGGCCACTACGACCGCGTCGTCTCGGTGGAGATGTTCGAGCACCTGCGCAACTGGCCGCGAGCGTTCGCCCGCGTCGCGCGCTGGCTCAAGGCCGACGGCCGCTTCTTCATGCACGTGTTCACGCACCACGGCGCGGCCTACCCCTTCGTCGAGCGCGACGAGACCGACTGGATGAGCCGCCACTTCTTCTCCGGCGGCATGATGCCCGGCGACGACCTGGCGCTGAACTTCCAGGACGACCTGCGGCTGGAACGGCGCTGGCGCTGGGACGGCACGCACTACCAGAAGACCTCCGAGGCCTGGCTGCGCAACATGGACGCGGCGCACGACGAGCTGGCGTCGACGTTTGCCGGCACCTACGGTTCGGAGGCCGGCATCTGGTGGCAGCGCTGGCGCCTGTTCTTCATGTCGGTGGCCGAGCTGTTCGGCCACGACGGCGGGCAACAGTGGTGGGTGAGCCACTACCTGTTCTCGAAGCGCGCGTGAGCTTCTCGCACGCGTCCGCCCCCGCCGCCGCGCCCGCGCGAGGCGCGGGGGCGCCCTCGGGCGCGCGCCAGCTCGCGAACTTCGTGGTCTACGAGGCGGGATGGTTCGCGTGCATCCTGGGCGCCGCGCACGGGCAGCCCGGGTGGGGCACCGCGGCGGCGGTCGCCGCGATCGCCTGGCACGTGGCGATCTCCGCGCGGCCGGCCACCGAGCTCGCGCTGGTGGGCCTGCTGAGCGCGATCGGCCTCGTGGCCGAATCCCTCGTCGTGTCGCAGGGCAACGTGGCCTATCCGTCCGGCCAGCCGTGGGCCTGGGTGGCTCCGTGCTGGCTGGTGGCGCTGTGGGGCGAGTTCGCCATCGCGCTCAACGTGACGCTGCGCTGGCTCAAGCGCCGGCCGTTGCTGGCCGCGCTGCTGGGCGCGCTCTTCGGGCCCCTGTCGTTCCTGGGCGGCGTGCGGCTGGGCGGCGCGCGCTTCATCGACGAGACGGCGGCACTCGTCACCCTCGCGGGCATGTGGGCGGTGCTGATGCCGCTGGCCATGTGGCTGTCCGATCGCCTCGACGGCGTCTCCACCGTACCCTCCTCGAAGAACCCCGATGCCTGAATTCGCCGTCCTCCTGCCCATCGCGCTCGCCGGGCTCGCGCCGATCGCCGTGCTGGCGCTGCTCACCTGGATCGCCAGCGTGGCGCGGCACGACGCGAGCCTGGTCGACCGCATGTGGTCGCTGATGATCGCCGCCCCCATGGCCGCCCTGGCGATGCAAGCTGGCGTAGCGGCGCCGCGCGGGGTGGCGGTGCTCGTGCTGGTGGCCGCCTGGGGCGTGCGCCTGGCCGCCTACATCACGTGGCGCAACTGGGGGCACGGCGAGGATCGCCGCTACCAGCAGATCCGCGCGCGCAACCAGCCGAACTTCGCGGTCAAGAGCCTGTACCTGATCTTTGCGCTGCAGATGGTGCTGGCCTGGATCGTGTCGGCACCCACGCTGGCAGCGTTGGTGGGCGACCACGCGTTCGGCGTGCTCGACGGACTCGGCATCGCCGTCGCGCTGGTCGGCTTCCTGTTCGAGGCGGTTGGTGACGCGCAGATGGCGTCCTTCAGGGGCGACCCGGCCAACCAGGGCCAGGTGATGGATCGCGGCCTGTGGCGCTACACCCGGCACCCGAACTATTTCGGCGAGGCCTGCTTCTGGTGGGGCATCTGGCTGCTCGCGCTCGGCGCCGGCGGTGTCGCCGCGATCTGGACGATCCTGTCGCCGCTGCTGATGACCGTGCTGCTGCTGAAGGTGTCGGGCGTGGCGATGCTGGAGAAGGACATCGGCGAGCGGCGGCCCGCCTACCGCGACTACGTTGCTCGCACCAATGCGTTCGTTCCCGGGCCGCGGCGCGGCGACAAGGCGTCCGCATGAGACGTCTCGCTGCCTTCCTGCTCGCCTGCGCGGGCGTCGCCGCGCAGGCGGCCGAGACGCGCACCTACGCCTTCCAGGCCCTGCTCGACGACAAACCCATCGGCGAGCACCGCTTCACGGTGGTCACCGAGGGCGCGACGCGCAAGGTCACCAGCGAGGCCGACTTCACGGTGAAGTTCCTGGGCATCACCGCCTACCACTACCACCACCACGCCGAGGAGCAGTGGAGCGGCGAGTGCCTGGCGGGCCTGGTGTCGTCCACCGACGACGACGGCAAGCAGGCCAGCGTGCGGCTGGTGAAGACGGGCGACGCCAACGAGATCGCCACGAACGCCGGCAGGAAGACGGAGCCGGGCTGCCTGATGACCTACGCGTACTGGAACCCGGCGATGCGCGAGCAGAAGCGCCTGCTCAATCCGCAGACCGGCAACGTCGACGCGGTGAAGGTGGAGCGCGTGGAGGGCGGCCATGTGACGGTGGGCGGCAAGGACGTGGCCGCCGCCGACTGGCGCATCACCGGCGGCGAGTCGCCCATCGACGTGTGGATCTCCGACGCCGGCGAATGGGTGGGGCTGGACTCGATGGTGAGCAACGGCAGGCACAAGCTCACCTATCGGTTGCCCTAGTCAACAATGGCGGTCATCCTGTGACTGCGCGCAGGATGCCGTTGCTTGTGCAAGGGATGTACTGGCTACCGCGTTGCGGTACTGCCCCGGCGTCATGCCCCAGGCCGCCTTGAAGCGGCGCACCAGGTGGCTCGCGCTCGCGTGTCCGGTGGCGCGCGCCACGGCCTCCAGCGACGGTGCGTGGCGCCCGCGCAGCAACACGGCGGCGCGCTGGATGCGGCGCGCGACGATCCATTCGTGCGGCGCGACGCCGAACGACGCGCGGAACATGTGCGCGAAGTGCGCCTCCGACAACGCGCAGAACCCGGCCATCTCGCCCACCGTCACGGCCTGCGCGAGCCGAGCGTCCAGCCACTCGGCCAGGCGGCGCCGCAGCGCCGGCGCAAGGCCGCCGCGGATGGCGCCGCGCGGCGCGCGTCCCGCGTGGCGCGCGAGCACGTGCGCGAGCGCCGCGTGGCCCAGCTCGTTGGCGGCGATGCGCGCGCCCGTGTCGCTCCAGTCGAGCGCGGCCATGCGCGCGAGCTGCGCCACGAGCTCGGGATCGTCGGCGAAGTTCAGTTCCGGCAGCCGCACCTCGCGCGGCTCGCGGTCGAGCACGCGCAGCGCCAGCGGCCCCAACTGCTCGGGCGCGAAGTACAGGTGCAGGAAGGTCTGTTCGGTGCCCACCACCCAGTTGACCTCGTGGCCGGCCGGCATCAGGCACAGCTTGCCCGGGCCGCCGCGCTGCGACGGCGCGTCCTCGCGGTAGGTGCCGTGGCCGCCGTGCAGGTACAGCGACAGCGTGTGGTGGCCCGGCATGTAGCGCGTCGCGTCGAAGCTGTTCGACCACTGGGCCACGCTCAGGCCGTCGCCCAGCGCGGCGCGCCGGTGCAACCGGGCGCGCGAGTGCGACAGGACGTCGAACACGTCGTGCGGCGGGGAGGGCGTGGGAACGGCGGGCATGAGTTGACCGGAACTGTAGCGCGCGCGTCTCGCACGCGCGCACGTCCCGCGCAACGAAGCGCAGGAACGTGCAATCGTGCGCTCGCCGCGGCGGCCAGACTGCGCGCCATGACCTCATTCCTGTACGTGCTCACCGTCGCCATCTGGGGCACCACCTGGATCGCCCTCAAGCTGCAGCTGGGCAGCGTGCCCATCGCGTGGTCGATCGCGTACCGCTTCGCGCTGGCCGCCGCCGTGCTGTTCGCGTGGCTGGCCGTGCGCGGCCGCCTGCGCCTGCCGCGGCCCGAGGTGCGCTGGCTCGTGCTGGCCCAGGGCCTGTGCCTGTTCTGCGTGAACTTCATCTGCTTTCTCAACGCGAGCCGCACCATCGCCAGCGGGCTGGTGGCGGTGGTGTTCTCCACGGCCACGCTGTGGAACGCGCTCGGCGCGCGCCTGGTGTTCAAGCGCGCCCTCACGCCGCGGATCGTCGGCGGCGGCGCGCTGGGCCTGGCCGGCCTGCTGATGATGTTCTGGCCGGCGCTGGCGCGCCACGGCGCGTCGGCCGACACGGTGCGCGGCCTCCTGTTCGCGCTGGGTGGCACGCTGTGCTTCTCGTGCGGCAACCTGCTGTCCGCGCGCATGCAGGCGCTCGGCGAGACGCCTGCGCTCACCAACGCCTGGGGCATGGGCTTTGGAACGCTCGTGCTGGCGCTGGTCTGCGCGGCGGCGGGCATCCCCCCGGCCTTCGACACGTCGTCCACCTACGTCGGCGCGTGGCTGTACCTGGCCATCCCGGGCTCGGTGATCGGCTTCACGGCCTACCTGGAGCTGGTGGGCCGCCTGGGCCCGGAGCGCGCGGCGTACTGCACCGTGCTGTTCCCGCTGGTGGCGCTGGCCATCTCGTCGGTGGTGGAGGACTACCGCTGGACGCCGGCGGCGCTGGCCGGCATGGCGCTGGTGATGGCGGGCAACGTGCTGGTGCTGCGCAAGCCTGCACCTGCCCAGCTCGGTGTCAGATCTTGAATCTTGGTCCTTCAGACTTTCCCGTGGGTCACGCTTCGCGCACGCCGAGACCATGCTTGCGCCAAGGTGGCCGGGGGTCTTGCCTCCCGGCTTGTCCGGCCGTCGGTTTCCCGCGCCTGGACGGCGGGGAAAACGAGGGCTTCCAGTGGTGATTCTTCCGCGCAACGCGTGCGGGCCGCGCCCGGAACTTCGATCACGCGCCGCGAGTGCCCTCTCCGCGTCGGAACGCCGTGAGTCAAGACCCCCGGCCACCTCGGCGCAACGCGGGCAGCCGGCCTGCGCGAAGCGTTCTGGAAGCGTCGGTACTTCCAGGCCAAGACGATCGCCACGCATCTGCCCAATGCGCTGACCTACTTCGACTTCCACTGCGGCAGGCTCGACCTCTGGCCTCAGCGGTGCACCCACTCGAAAGTCTGAAGGACCTGAATCTTGCAGTGTCAGGCTTGGAAACGCGGTACCGGGTCTTGCCTTTTGCCAGGCAAAAGGCAAGACCCGGTACCGCGTTTCAGGAATTGCGCCAGACTAGGGCATGGACAAGCACACCCTGCAGCCCCTGCTCGAACCCGAGGCCATCGTCGTCTTCGCCGCCCGCAACGCCGGCCCGGACGACCAGACCGCGCAGGGCCGGGCGCTCACCGAGGCGATCCGGGCGCAGCGCTTCACCGGCCAGATCCGCTTCCTCGACATCGGCTTCACCGGCACGCTGGCCGAGCTGTCGCAGACGCGCGCCGACCTGGCCATCATCGCGCTGCCGCCGCGCGACATCGCCGCGGCGCTGGAGGTGGCCGGCCGCATGACCTGCCGCGCCGCGCTGGTGGTCTCGTCCGGCGTCACCGCAGACCAGGCCGCGCAGCTGCGCAGGATCGCGCGTCGCGAGGGCGTGCTGCTGCTGGGGCCCAACAGCCTGGGCTTCCAGCGCCCGAAGCTGAGCCTCAACGCGAGCGCCGCCGGGCCGCTGGCGCGTGCGGGCTCGCTGGGCGTGGTATGCCAGTCGGGCGCGCTCACCGCAGCCATGCTGGACTGGGCGCGTTCCAACGGCGTGGGCTTCTCGCTGATGGTGTCCGTGGGGCCGCATACCGACGTCGACATCGCCCAGGTGCTGGACTATCTGGCCAACGACCCGCAGACACAGAGCATCATCGTCTACCTGGAGGGCATCGGCAGCGCGCGCCGCTTCATGAGCGCGCTGCGCTCGGCGGCCATCGCCAAGCCGGTGGTGGTGCTCAAGGCCGGCCGCAGGCAGGCCGGCAACGAGGCCGCGCAGACGCACAGCGCGGCCACCGTCGGCTCGGACGAGGTGTTCGACGCCGCGCTGCGCCGCGCCGGCGCCGTGCGCGTGCGCTCGTTCGTGGAGCTGTTCTCGGCGGCCAAGTGCCTGGCCTCGCGCTACCGCCCGGTGGGGCCGCGCCTGGCGCTGGTCACCAACGGCGGCGGGCCGGGCGTGCTGGCCGCCGACTGGATCAACGAGATCGGGCTGAAGCTGGGCAAGCTGTCGGCGGCGTCCATCGCGGCCCTGAAGCCGATCCTGCCCGAGGTGGCGTCGGTCTGCGACCTGATCGACGTGTCGGAGGACGCCACGCCCGAGCACTACGCGGCGGCCATCCGCGTCGCGGCGGCCGACAAGGACGTCGACGGCATCCTGGCCATGCACTCGCCCAAGGCCGGGGTCGACCCGCTGGCGGTCGCCCGGGCCGTGGCGGCGCTGTTGCCGACCACGTACAAGCCGCTGCTGTCGTGCTGGATGGGCGACGCCACGGTGGGCGAGGCGCGCGTGCTGCTCAACGACGCCGGCATCGCCACCTTCCGCACGCCCGAGGCCGCCGTGGGCGCGTTCGGCAACACCAGCACCTTCTACCAGAACCAGCGCCTGCTGCAGCAGACGCCGCCGCCGCTGACCACGCTGGCCAAGCCCGACATCGAGGGCGCACAGCTGCTCATCGAGAGCGTGCTGGCCGAGCGCCGCAAGGTGCTCACCGAGATGGAATCGAAGACGCTGCTGTCGTCGTTCCACGTGCCGGTGACGCAGACCATCCTGGCACGCTCGCCCACCGAGGCGATGATGATCGCCACGCAGCTGGGCTTTCCGGTGGCCCTGAAGATCGACTCGCCCGACATCGTGCACAAGTCCGACGTGCAGGGCGTGGCGCTGAACGTGATGAGCGGCACCAGCGTGCGCGAGACCTGGGCCGACATGATGGAGCGCGTGGGCCGGCTCGTGCCCAACGCGCGCATCAACGGCGTGACGGTGCAGAAGATGGCGCGCGCCCGCCGCGGCCGCGAGGTCTCGGTGGGCGTGGTCACCGACGACCCGTTCGGCCCGGTGATCGTGTTCGGCGCCGGCGGCGTGATGATCGAGCTGATCGCCGACCGCGCGATGGAGCTGCCGCCGCTCAACCAGTTCCTGGCGCGCCGCCTGGTGGAGCGTGCCCGCGTGGCCGAGACGCTGCTGGAATGGCGTGGCGCCAGTGCGGTGGACATCGGCGCGCTGGAGCAGGTGCTGCTGCGGGTCTCTGAGATGGTGTGCGCGCTGCCGCAGCTGCGCGAGATGGACATCAACCCGATCATCGTCGACGAGCACGGCGCGGTGGCGGTGGATGCGCGCATCGTCGTCGATGGCGCGCCGTCGGCCCATGTCGGCTCGACGGGCCAGTTCGCGCACCTCGCGATCCTGCCGTACCCGTCGCGCTTCGAGCAGGTGCTCACGCTGCGCGGTGGCGACACCTGCCACCTGCGCCCGATCCGCCCCGACGACGCGCAGATGCTGCAGGACCTGGTGCGCGGCCTGTCGCCCGAGAGCCGCTACTTCCGCTTCGTGTCGTCGTTCAACGAGCTGCCCGCGACGATGCTGTCGCGCTTCACGCTGATCGACTACGACCGCGAGATGGCGCTGGTGGCGGTGGTGCGCGAGCGCACGGCCAGCGCGGACGGGTCCTTCACGGAGATCGACCGCATCGTCGGCGTGTCGCGCTACGTGATCACGCCCGACCAGCAGAGCTGCGAGTTCTCGCTGGTGGTGGCCGAGGACATGAAAGGCAAGGGCCTGGGCTCGCGCCTGATGGAAAGCATCATGGAGGCGGCGCGCGAGCGCGGCCTGTCGGAGATCGTCGGGCTGGTGCTGCGCAGCAACCCCGCGATGCTCAAGCTGATGCGCAACATGGACTTCGAGGTGAAGCGCTTCGACGAAGATCCGGATTTCGCGAAGGTGACGCACGCGCTGTGAGCGCGCGCGTCATCCTGCGCGCAGTCGCAGGATCCACGTGATGCCGTGCCGCCGGATCCTGCGACTGCGCGCAGGATGACGGTGCATGGCCGCGTCGCGGACTAACGCAGCAAGGCCTTTGCCGCCTCGATCCGCAGCGCGAGGTCGACGGTCTCGTCGTGCATGACCCGCAGCAGGAACGTGCGCGGATCGTCGCTTCGACCCGGCGCCGCGGGCGTGGGTGCAGGCACCTCCCGCGCCGGCGCCCGCAGGCGCGCGAGCGCGTCGGCGAACGCCGCCGGCTCGATCGCCTGCAGCCCGTGCAGCAACGCCGCCTGGCCGTCCTCGCCGGGCTCGATGTCCAGCCAGGGCGTGTCGGCGAACACCGCCGCCAGGTCGGGCGCGACGAAGGCCGACCACTGGTCTTCGGCCAGGCGCGCCGGGGCGGGCGCGGCGTGGCGCGTCGGCGCTGCGGGGTCGGGCAGCAGGCGCACGCGGGCCGGGGCGAGGTCCGCCAGCCAACGGGTGCGCAGCCCGTCGAGGAAGGCATGGCCCTGCGCCACGGCGACCGGGGCCTCCAGCGAGAACCACAGCTGCACGCCGTCGGTGCCCGACACCGCGATCGCCGGCGCGGGCAGCTCGAGCTCGGCCTGCACGCCCTGCCAGACGGCGGACAGGCGATCCCAGCCCGCCGGCAGCACCGCTTCCAGCACCAGGGCGCGAACGCGGCCCTGCGCGTCGAACAGGGACGCGGGCGCGGCCAGGTACAGGCGTTCCAGCTCGGACTGCAATCGGGTCATGGCGGTGTGCCGCATCGGGAGGTGCGCGACTCTAACCGAATCCTCACGGCCGATTAGGTCACGCCATGATATAAATCGGCCAGCTCGACGGGGAGGGTGCAGGCGGGATTCCTCATCTTCCGCCGGGCAGGCTCCCTGGTCTAGTATGGAAGCGGCCGCGACGGCCCGCTTCACCGAGTCACGCAAATACCCCATGGCCAGCGAACCTCCTTCCGAATCCGTCCTCGATCGGCGCCAGTGGCTGCAGGGCGCGGCCGCGGCGGCCGCGCTGGCGGCGTTGCCCGCGCTTGCACGCGCCGCGGCCGATGCGCTGCAGGTGGGCGGCCTGCCGGTCACCTGCAATCTCACGCTGCCGGTGGCCTGCACGGCCCGCGCGGCGGAGAACGCCGCCGGCGGCCCGAAGTTCGAGTTCGAGTACAGCAAGTACAACGGCTGGCCGGAGATCAAGGAATCGCTGATGACCGGCCGCATCCAGGCCGCGTACATGCTCGCGCCGCTGGTGATGGACCTGGCCGACAGGAAGATCCCGGTCAAGATCGTGTCGCTGGGCCACCGCTCGGGCGCCGTGATCATGGTGCGCACCGATTCGCCGTACCAGCACTTCAAGCAGCTTGCCGGCAAGCGCGTGGCGATCCCCAGCCGCTTCGCGGTCGACTTCCTGTTCCTGCGCAAGATGCTCGCGCGCGAAGGCATGACGCCCAAGGACATCGAGATCGTGGAGATGCCGCCGCCCGACATGCCCGCGGCGCTGTACGCCAAGGCCGTCGACGCCTACTGCACCGGCGAGCCCTTCGGCGCCGCGGCCCAGCGCGCCGGTTACGCGCGCGCGCTGCGCATGACGCGCGACGAATGGCGCAACTACATCTGCTGCGTGCTCACCGTGCGCGAGGAGCTGATCAGGGAGAACCGCCCGCTGGTGCAGGATCTCGTCAACCACGTGCAGGGCGCGGGCGTGTGGCTGGACCAGAAGCAGGACAACCGCAGCAAGGCCGTGGCCATCGCCGCGGGGCGCAAGTTCTTCAACCAGGATCCCAACATCCTGCGCTACGTGATGGAGAACCCTACCGACCGCGTGACCTACGGCGACCTGCGCATGATCCGCTCCGAGTTCGACGACCTGATGCAGCTGTCCATCGAGGCCGGCACCATCAGGCATCCGATCGCCTACGAGACCTACGTGGACGAGAGCTTCGTCAAAGCCGCGCGCGCCACCCCCATCACGCTCTGAGCGCCCGTGAACCGCGTCCTCGCCCTGTTGCTCGTCGCCTTGCTGTCCAGCGCCGGCGCGGTCGAGGCGCCCGCCCTGAAGGCCGGCGTGTTTTCGCCGCCGCATCCCGCGCCCGAGTTCAGGCTCGCCGGCTCCGACGGCACGCCGCTCACGCTGGCGCGCTTCCACGGCAAGGTGGTGGCCCTGGCGTTCGGCTATTCGCACTGCGCCGACGTCTGCCCGGTGACGCTGGCCACGCTGGCGCAGGCGCGCAGGCAGCTGGGCGCGCAGGCCGGTGACTTCCAGGTGGTCTACGTCACCGTCGACCCGGAGCGAGACAACGCGGCGCAGCTGAAGACCTGGCTCGGCGCCTTCGACGCCAGCTTCGTCGGCGGCACCGGCAGCGCGCAGGCACTCGACACGGTCGACAGGCTGTACGGCATCTCCGTCAAGCGGATGGAGTCGGCCAACGGCGCGCTGTTCGGCCACTCGTCGTCCGTCTACCTGATCGACCGCGCGGGGCGCCTGCGGGCGATGATGCCCTACGGCCACGTCGCCGAGGACTATGCGCACGACGTCCGCTTGCTGATGCAGCAATGAGCACACGAGGGATGCGTGTCGCGCGCCGGTCGGCGGCGGTGCTCGTGCTGGCGCTGCTGGCCGTGCTCGCGTGGGCGACGCTGGCGCCCATCCACGTCGCCACGCGCGACGAGCCGTTCGAGATCCCGAAGGGCACCTGGGCGCGGCGCATGGCCGGCAACAAGGTGGAGATCCTGCCGCAGACGATCCGGCTGACGCTGGGCGTGCATGACGTGCTGCTGCTGCGCAACCTCGACGACGTGCCGCAGGTGTTCGGCCCCACGGTGATCATGCCGGGGCAGAGCTTTCGCCTGCCGTTCGAGGTGGCGTCGATCTACGGCTTCGCGTGCACGGCGCACGTGAGCGGGCAGATGAACGTGGTGGTGGATCCGCATCCGGCGCCGGGTTGGGAGCGGCTGCGCTGGCGGGCCGGGCATTGGCAGGAGGAGTCGTGGTGGTCGAAGGAAGAAGCATGAGCACGCCCGGCCGCCCGAAGGGCGAATTGACCGCAGCACGCAGTGCGGGGGGTTCACGATGAGCGGCAGGCGACTGGGCAGGCGGCTGGGGCGCCGACTGCTGCTGATGGTGCCTGCGCTGCTGGTGATCGCCGCGCTGGTGGCGTTCTGGTGGTGGCTGGTCGTCGAGACCGAGAGCGCGATCTTTCCCACGCCCTGGCAGGTGGTCACCGGCGCGCTCGAACTGGCGCAGGACGGCACCTTGTGGGAGCACATCGGCGCCTCGCTGTTCCGCGTGGGCACCGGCTTCCTGCTGGCCATGCTGGTGGCCATTCCGCTGGGGCTGTGGATGGGCTGGGTGTCCGGCGCCTACATCACGCTGAACCCGATCTTCCAGATGCTGCGGCCGATCTCGCCCATCGCGTGGATCCCGCTGGCCATCCTGTGGTTCGGCGTGGGCGACGTCTCGCCGATCTTCCTCATCTTCATCTCGTCGGTGTTCCCGATGATCGTGCAGACGACGGCGGGCGTGCACACCATCGAGCGGCGCTACCTGCGCGCGGCGGCCAACTTCGGCGTGTCGCGCGCGGTGCTGTTCCGCCGCGTGGTCGTTCCCGCCGTGCTGCCGCAGATCATCGTGGGCATGCGCATCGGCCTCGGGGTGGCCTGGCTGGTGGTGGTGGCCGCGGAGATGATCGCGCTGCACTCGGGTCTCGGCTACATGATCATGGACTCGCGCAACGCCGGCAACCGCTACGACCTGGTCATCGCCGGCATGATCATCATCGGCCTGATTGGCCTGCTGCTCGATGGCGCCACGCGCCTGCTCGAGCGGCTCAAGACAGTGAGATGGCGCTATGTCCGCTAAGGCGAAGATCGAGATCACCGACGTCAGGAAGGGCTTCGACACCGACGCGGGGCGGCTGCCCGTCGTCGACGGATTCACGCTGTCGGTGGGCGACGGCGAGTTCGTTGCCATCGTCGGGCCGTCCGGCTGCGGCAAGTCGACGCTGATGAACATCGTCTCGGGCTTCGAGAAGCCGGACTCCGGCAGCGTGCTCATCGACGGCGCACCGCTGCGTGGACCCGGCCCCAAGGGCATCGTCATCTCGCAGCACGGCTCGGTGTTCCCGTGGCTCACGGTGCGCGAGAACCTGATGTTCGGCCTCAACGGCAAGGGCCACGGCGACAAGGCCGCGCTGGCCGACCACTACGCCGCCGTCGTGGGCCTGAAGGGCTTCGAGGGCAGCTATGCGCACGAGCTGTCGGGCGGCATGCTCAAGCGCGTGGAGATCGCGCGCGCGCTGGTCGTCAAGCCCGAGATCCTCTACATGGACGAGCCGTTCTCGGCGCTCGACGCGCTGATGAACCTGCACATGCGCACCGAGCTGCTGCGCATCCTGGAGGAGGAGCGCCACACCGTGGTGCTGATCACGCACGACGTGGAGGAGGCCATCTACATGGCCGACCGCATCATGGTGCTGTCGCCGCGTCCCACCACGATCCAGGCCACGTTCCACGTCGACATGCCGCATCCGCGCAAGCTGTCGAGCCCGCAGGCGCAGCAGCTGCGCGAAGACATCCTCAGGGCGCTTGGGTTGTGAGGTAGGCGATCGCCGCCGTCACCGTGACGACCTGCGCCGCGTTGCACTGCGCGGGCGTCGCGTTGGGGCTGTCGGGGTAGACCTCGGTGGTGGTGACGAAGCGCGCGCCGGTCATGCCGCCGCACAGGCCCAGCGTGCGCTTGGGGTAGTTGATGACGCCGGGCTGTGCCAGCGGCGTGCCGATGAGGCAGCCGTGCGCGTCGGCCTCGGCGATGGGGGTGACCTCGCGCACGGCCGCCACCAGCGCGCGCTGGAAGTCGGGCGCCGGGCGTTCCGTGTCGCCGACCAGATAGAAGCCGTCGGGGATGTCGTGCAGGTCGAACGCCTTGCCGTCGCGCGCGGCCTTGGCCGGGCCGAACTCGCTGTTGTCGGTGTCGGTGGTCTCGTGCAGGTCCACGTGCAGGTCGACGCTTGCGCCGTGCGCGGCCACGCAGGCCATCGCCTGCGCCGCCTCGGCGGACTCGCTGCCGTCGCGGAACTGGCGGTTCGGGTCGAGCGCGTCGGGGTTCCAGCGGTTGATCGTCTCGTAGCCCCAGGGGCTGAGGCAGGGCAGCACCAGCAGGTTGACCGAGTCGGCGTGGCGATCGAACGCGGTGGCGATCCACTGCAGCGCGCCCTGCACGCCGCTGGTCTCGTAGCCGTGCACGCCGCCGGTCACCAGCACCGTGGGGCGCGCCGGGTTCCAGTCGCGGCTGCGCAGCGCATGCAGCGGATAGCTGGGCAGGCCCAGTCGCGTGTAGTCGAGGACGCCGTACTGGAGCAGCTCGGCCCGCGCGGGCAAGGCGGCCTTCAGCGGGGCGACGACCTCGTCGGCGTAGCTGCGGCGAATGGCCTGGCGGGCGAGCCAGGCGGATCTCTCGGCGGCGCCCCAGGGCGTGCCGGGCGTGCCGACGGGGTAGGGCGTGGTCTGCGGGAGAGTGCTCACGGGGCGTTCCGGTGGAATCGATTCCTGGAACGATACCTCGGCCAACGTGTCATTGCGCGCGCAGTCGCGGAATCCACCCCCCTGCGGCGTTCTCCGCTCGCGTGGATCCTGCGACGTCGCGCAGGATGACGACGTTCAGGCCCAGGCGTCCAATTGCGTGCCCAGCATGCCCGCGCTGGCCAGCTGCGGCGCGGGCAGGGCCGTCAGCAGCGACAGCGCGGAGGCCTCGTCCTGGCTGACGGCCCTGTTCGACGGCGCGCTCGGGCCGTGATCGCGCACGGCGGGCTGCGAGCCGTTGACGTTGTCGAGGGAGACGCCTTCCATCCGTGGGCTATCGGCCGGATTCGACGCGAGTTGAGCCGCCGCGCGCGCAACCTGACGGAAAATGGCGAATTGAGACCGTTTCCGAAAGCAGCTTCCAGATGGCCATCCAGTGGTTCCCGGGTCACATGCACACGACCCGCAAGGCGATCGCCGAGCGGCTGCCCGACATCGACGTCGTCATCGAGCTGCTCGATGCGCGCCTGCCCGGCTCCAGCGCGAACACGCTGCTGGCCGAGATGACGCGCGGCAAGCCCGCGCTGAAGGTGCTCAACAAGCAGGATCTCGCCGACGCCGAGCTCACCGAGCAGTGGCTCGCGCACTACCGCGCCCAGCCGGGCACCAACGCGCTGGGCCTGGACGCGAGCGTGACCGCGCCCGCGCGCGCGCTGGTGGCCGCGTGTCGCGCGCTGGCGCCCCTGCGCGGCGGCATGGTCAAGCCCGTGCGGGTGATGATCTGCGGCATCCCCAACGTGGGCAAGTCCACGCTGGTGAACACGCTCAACGGCCAGCGCGCCGCCAAGACGGGCGACGAGCCGGGCATCACCAAGCTGGAGCAGAAGATCCTGCTGGCCAACGATTTCTACCTGTTCGACACGCCGGGCATGCTGTGGCCGCGCATCGTGATCGAGGAGGGCGGCTACAACCTCGCGGCCAGTGGCGCCATCGGCCGCAACGCGTACGACGAGGAGGAGGTGGCGATGTCGCTGCTGGCGCGCGTGCGCCATCGCTACGCCGACCGCATCGTGGCGCGCTACAAGACGGCCGACTTCTCGGCGATGACCGACGAGGGCCTGCTGGCCGAGGTGGGCCGCAAGCGCGGCGGCCTGCTGCCGGGCGGGCACGTGAACATGCAGAAGGCCGCGGAGATCGCGCTGAACGATTTCCGCAGCGGCGCCTGGGGGCGCGTCACGCTGGAGACGCCGGAGGAATTCGCGGCGTGGTGGGCGGCCGGGATGGCCGCCGAGGAGGCGCGCCTCGCGAAGAAGGAAGCGCGCAAGAAAGGCTGACGCCGTTCCGTCAGGCGGTCGGCGCGGTCGGCGCGGGCTTGAGGAACGCCTCCACCGTGCCCTTGAGCTTGACCGTCAAAGGCTTGCCCTTGCGGTCCACCGACTTGCCCACCGGCACGCGGATCCAGCCCTCGCTGATGCAGTACTCCTCGACGTCGAAGCGCTCCTTGCCGTTGAAGCGGATGCCCACGTCCTGCTCGAAGATCGCCGCCACGTGGTGCGGGCTGCGCGGGTCGACGGACAGGCGGTCGGGCAGCGTGAGGGTGGTGGTGGCGTCGGTCATGGTCGGCATTGTCCTGAGGGGAATCCGCCGATTTTACGTGCGCGGGCGGATCGCGAGTTCCGCGTAGCCCGTGGCGGCGTCGGGCGCGCGCGCGAAGCGCACGTCGTCCAGCAGCGCCAGCAGGATCTCGGCGGTCGTGCGCACGATGCAGCCGGGCGCCACATGGCCGCCGAAGACGCGGCCGTCGGCGTCGGCCAGGCTGGCGTGCAGGTGGGAACCTCCGGCGCACAGCGTGCCCGCCAGCGTGAGGATCTCGAGGTCGCCCACCACACGATGCGGCGCGTCGCGCCCGGCGTAGCGCAGGCGCGCCTCGCGCAGGCTGCCGATGCCCGAGACGACGAACGCGGCCTCGCAATCCGTCGCGCCGAGCGCGGCGTCCAGCGCGGCTCGCAGGTCGTCGCCGGGTGAGAGTCGGAGCGGCAGCGTCTTCATGCGCGCCAGCGTACCCGAAGGGGCCCGCCTCGTCATCCTGCGCGCGGAACAGCGAGCCTGGCTACCGCTTCATCATCGCTCCGGTGCAGGCCTCGAACAGGCGCTGCACCTCGGCCGGCGACTCGGGCATGCCGCGCTCCACCCACCAGGCCAGGAGCGCGCACAGGCTCGCGACGATCACGCGGGCGGCCACGCCCGGTTCGAGCGGCTCGCGCAGCGCGGCGCCCGCGCCAACCTGCGCGCCGAGCAATTGCGCGGCGCGCTCCTCCAGCACGTCCTGCAGGATGCGCAGCGTGCGCGCCGCGGCCGTGCGGCCGGCCACGAGGCGGTACAGCAGCGGCACGTCGTGCACGTGCGCGAGCAGCGGCGTCGCGTCCAGCACCGTCGTGACGTCGTCGGCCGCGCGCAGCAGCGACGACACGTTGCGCAGCTGCGAGCGCAACAGGTCGTCCTTGGACGTGTAGTGCTCGTAGAACGTGGCGCGGCCCACGTCGGCCTCGCGCACGATGTCGCTGACGCCCACGGCCTCGTAGCCGCGTTGCTTCAACAGCGCGAGGAACGCGACGTCGATGCTGCGCCGGGTGCGCGAGACGCGCCGGTCGTCGGGCTTCCGGACATCCGGGGCCGACTGTCCGGAAGTGGACGAAGAAGACGCGTTGCGGGTGGAAGTCGAGGCCATGGCTGCGGATGATAGGTGTCCGAACCAACTCGACCACCACCCCATGTCGCTCGCCCGTTCCCGCGCTTTCGCCTCGGCCGCGCTGCCGCTGCTGTTGCCCGTCCTGCTGGTGCTCGTGTTCCTGATGCACCTGCGCAGCCTCCCGCAGTTCCTCGACTTCCGCCTGCGCTACGTGCCCACGCCGCCCGACGTGGTGGTGCACGCGCTGGCCGGCCGCGACCGGGGCGCCGGCCGGATGGTGGATCCCCACCTGATCGCCTACCTGTCGCTGCCGCTGCTGCTGGCGACGGGCCGGATGCTGCATCGCATCGCGCGCGCGCGGCGTCCGCTGGCGAGCGCCATCGCCTTCGGGGTGACGGCCGTCGGGACCGTCTACCTGGGTGGCCTGTTGGGCATGTGGACGGCCTTCTTCGGCGGCCTCGTGCACCTGGACCCGCGCGACGCCGACGGCGCCGTCGCGGCCTTCGCGGCCATGAGCGCGCCGCGCGGCGCGTTCCTGCTCACGACGACGCTCGCCAAGCTGGCCTTCGTCGGCCTCGCGCTGCAGGGCCTCGCGCTGTGGGGGCGCGACGCGCGATCGCGCGCGGCGGCGCTGTTCCTGGCGGTCGGCAGCGCGCTGTTCCTCGTGTTCTGGGATCTCGACAACTGGATGCTGGTCGGCAGCCTGCTGCTCATGGCCGGCGTCCTCTGCGCGCGAGGGATCCGCGCGCTGAAGGCCTGAATGCGCGTCTCCGTGACGCCGGCGCGGGAGCTCAGGACAGCGACAGCTTGCGTCATCAAGCTGCCAACTCGGCGGTCCAGCATGCCTGCACCACCAGGCCATGCGTGCGTGGCCTTCACGTCGGGAGACCCTCATGACCAAGCGTCCGCTGCTCGCCCTGCTCCTGGCCACGTCGGCCGCGCCCGCCTTGGCCTGGAACGCCTTCGGCCACATGGTGGTCGCCGACGTCGCATGGCGAGACCTGAAGGCGAACGCGCCGCAATTGCTGGATCGCATCGATGCGCTGCTCCGGCTCAATCCGAGCTATGCCCAGTGGATCAAGGGCGTACCCGCGAGCGCCCGGCAGGAGGTCGCCTTCGTGCAGGCCGCGCACTGGGCCGACGACATCAAGGGCCCCACCAGCGGCTACGTGGCCGACGGCAGCAACGGCGGCGACACCGGCGTCGAGCCCGTGGCGAGCTACAACCTCGGCTACGCACCCGCCGACACCGCCATGCACAAGTACTGGCACTTCGTCGACACCGGCTTCTCGCCCGACGGCACGCCCGTGGCCGCCACGCCCTCGCCCAACGCGCAGGAGCGCATCGTGCTTTTCGCGCAGGTGCTGGCGTCGGCCACCGCCTCCGACGCACTCAAGTCCTACGACCTCAGCTGGCTGATCCACCTCGTGGGCGACATCCACCAGCCGCTGCACGCCACCACGCGCTTCACCGCCGACGCCACGGCGGGTGACGAGGGCGGCAACCTCGTCAACGTCTCGTGCTCGAAATCGTCGGCGTGCCCGGGCGAGCTGCACGCGGTATGGGACGACATCCTGGGCACCAGCACGAGCCCCACCACGGCGATCGCGACCGCGGCGACGCTGTCCGTGCCCACCGGCGCCGTGGTGCAGCAGCCCGACGACGTGTGGGCGAGCGAGAGCCTGCAGATGGCCGAGGCCGATGCCTACGCGGGTATCGGCGACGCCACCACCGGCACGCACAAGCTGTCGGGCGCCTACCTCGCCAAGGCGAAGTCCGACGCGCAGGCGCGCGTGGCGCTGGCGGGGGCGCGACTGTCGTACGTCATCCAGCAGAACCTGCGCTGAGAACCCATCAACGATGGCCGTGGCGATGATGATGGTGATGATGGCGGTGGTGGTGCGGCCGAGCCTCGGCGGACACGGCGAACATCGACAGCACCGCGGCGACGGCGATCAGCTTGGTCAAGGACATGGGAGCTTCTTTCTTCTGTGAGTGAAACGTCCGGACGAGCGACGGACGGGCCGGAATCATGCCTCATGTCGGCGCGGCCCCGGGCGACGAAGAGTCGTGCCGGGGCCGCGATCGATGGCGCGAGCCCGACCGGTGCTCAGTTCGTGTTGGACTTGATGTCGGCCTTGTCCTGCTTGTACTGCAGCTTGGCGTCGGCGTTGTCGACCTTGGCCTGGGCCTTCGCGTCCTTCTTGCAGGCGCGTTCCACCGCACCGCTGGTCTCGGCCTTGCAGTCGGCCTTGTTGGCCTTCAGGTCGGCATGCGACTGGGCCTTGTCCGACTTCAGGTCGGCCTTGGCCTGGGCCTTGTCCACGCTGGCCTGCGCGGGCGACTCGTCGGCGTACACGCCCATCGAGAGGGTGGCGGCGGCGGCGGCGACGAGAGCGACGAGGGTCTTGTTCATGATGGTCTTTCGTGGGGCGCCCGGCGAGGCGGGCTGAGGACGACAAGGCGGCAAGCCCCGTGCCGCGGCGCGCTCGTCGGCGCGCGGACGCGGCGTTGTCCGACACGCCAGCCGTCGGCCGTCGAGGCCGGGCAGGCCGGCCAATTGCCCGGGCGCAGCATGCGATTGCAAAAGGCTTCCTACATGTCCGTACTCTCCTCCGTTCGCCCTGTCTCGTTCAGGTTGCACGCCGTCGCGCTGGTCGCGATGGGCGTGCTCGCCGCGTGCTCGCGCGCGCCCGATCCCAACGCCGCGGCGCCCGTGGCGGCGGCGTCCGACCCCGCCGCCTCCGATGCGCTGGCGCCGCCCCTGGTGACGGCGCAGGCGCCCGCGACCGCGGCCGTGCGCAATCCGACGTATGCCGCCGCGCCGGTGGTTTCGCCGCCGCCGGCCCAGCAGGCCTACGCCAACGAGTCGTCCATCTCGAACGCGCCGGTGTACGCGGACGACCCTGCCTACGCCAACGACGACCAGCAGCAGGTGGTGAGCGTCTTCGTCGACCCGCCGCTGGAGCAGCCCGCGCCGGTGGCCGTGGACTGGGCGCCGCCGCCGATGCTCGTGGAGGAGATCTCGCCGCCGCCTTACCCCGACGCCGTGTGGGCGGGCGGCTACTGGGCCTGGCAGGGCCGCTGGGTGTGGAGCGCGGGGCGCTGGTCGCGTCCGCCGCGGCCCGACTACCGCTGGCACGAGCCCTACTACGAGCACCGCGCCGACAAGGTGGTGTACGTGCCGGCGTACTGGTCGGCGCCCGACCGCGACTTCATCGCGCCCGCCGTGGGCATCGCGATCGTGGCCGCGATCATCGCGGTGGGCGTGCACGCGGGCCATCACGCCGAGGGGCCGCAGGGCGTGTTCATCCCGCCGCCGCCGGGTTCCCGCCCGGGCATCATCATTCCCGCGCCGATCGGCACGCCGCCGCGCGTGGTGGTGGGCGCGCCGCCGGTGATCAACGTGGGCATGCGCGTGAACGGCAACGTCGAGAACATCAGCCACAACGTGACCAACAACGTCACGAACATCACGAACGTGCGCAACGTGACCATCGTCGCTCCGCCCTCGGCCACCGCCAACGGCCGCGGTTTCCAGCAGGCCGTGGTCGCCGATCCGCATCGTCCTGCGCCGGTGGCGGCCGGGATGCGTCCCACGGCGCCGCCGCCGCAATCCACGACGCCGGTCGCCGCCTGGCAACCGGGCCATGCCGTGCCGAGGCTGCCGGCGCCCCAGCCGGTGCGCGGCGTGCCGGCACGGGGTGAGCAGCCCGCACGACCGGGCATGCCGCCGCCCGTCGATGCGCATGCGCAGCAACAGCAGGCGCAGGCTCAGCGCGCGCAGCAGGCCGAGCAGCAGAAGGCCCAGCAGGCGCAGGCGCAGAAAGCGCAACAGGACCAGGCTCGCGCGCAACAGCAGCAGGTGCAACAGGAACAGGCCCAGCACGCGCAACAGGCGCAGCAGCAGAAGGCCCAGCAGGACCAGGCGCGCGTGCAGCAGCAGGCGCAGCAACAGAAAGCGCAGCATGACCAGGCGCAGAAGGCTCAGCAGGACCAGGCGCGGGCCCAGCAACAGCATGCGCAACAGGAGCAGGCGCAGAAGGCGCAGAAGGCGCAGCAGCAACCTGCGCAGCAGGACCAGGCTGCCAAGGCGAACGAGGCTCGTGCGCAGGCCGAGAAGGCCAAG
>Ga0302151_10000134_pt1 | contig 45361 bp, 43 predicted proteins | sample I_Bog_N1_3_FD_192428 | JGI IMG/M metagenome (GOLD analysis project Ga0302151, IMG submission 192428) | Peat permafrost microbial communities from Stordalen Mire near Abisko, Sweden - I_Bog_N1_3 | ecosystem: Environmental > Terrestrial > Soil > Wetlands > Peat | place: Sweden: Abisko, Stordalen...
CGCAGCAATGTGCCGTCCAAATCCGAGACGTACAAGGCCGTCCGCGAGAAACTCAATTCAACCACCTCTACTCGTTGCCCTTCATCGAGCCCGTGGGTAGCCGACCCCAAAGCCGTCGTCTGTAACAGACCGGTTTTGGCCGACAGCTCCCGTTCATGTTCCGGTGACCGGTAGCTTCATTCGTGTTTTCGACTTTATTGACGAGAGCCTGCTCAGCCAGCCCGCACTAAATCGTGATCGCAGTTTTCGACTTTAATGGTTAGTTTTCGACTTTAATTGCAAGGAACAATGACGCTCGCCACAACGCCACCTCACTCCACAGTGACCGACTTCGCCAAATTCCTCGGCTTGTCCACATCCGTCCCCCGCGCACAAGCCGTGTGATACGCCAGCAACTGCAACGTCACCACGTGCAAGATGGGCGACAGAACCCCATAGTGCTCCGGCATCCGGATGACGCGAAGCCCCGTGTCGCTCTCGATGCGCGAATCCGCATCCGCGAACACGAACAGCTCGCCGCCGCGCGCCCGCACCTCCTGCATGTTGCTCTTGAGCTTTTCCAGCAACGCATCGTTCGGTGCCACGGTGACCACGGGCATCGCGCTGGTGACGAGTGCCAGCGGCCCGTGCTTCAGCTCGCCGGCGGGATACGCCTCGGCGTGGATGTAGCTGATCTCCTTGAGCTTGAGCGCGCCCTCGAGGGCGATCGGGTAGTGCAGGCCGCGGCCGAGGAAGAGGGCGTTTTCCTTGGTGGCGAACTCGTCGCTCCAGGCCATGATCTGCGGCTCGAGTGCCAGCACGGCCTGCACGGCGGCGGGCAGGTGGCGCAGGGCCTTGAGGTGCTTGGCCTCGGTGGCGTCGTCGAGGTGTCCGCGCACCTGCGCGAGCGCGAGCGTGAGGGTGAACAGGCCCACCAGCTGGGTGCTGAAGGCCTTGGTGGACGCGACGCCGATCTCGGCGCCGGCGCGGGTGATGAAGTTGAACTGGCACTCGCGCACCATCGCGCTGGTCTGCACGTTGCAGATCGTCAGCGTGTTCGTCATGCCCAGGCTGCGCGCGTGCTTCAGCGCGGACAGGGTGTCGGCCGTCTCGCCGCTCTGGCTGATGGTGACGACCAGGGTGCGCGGGTTGGGCACGCTGTCGCGGTAGCGGTATTCGCTGGCCACCTCGATGCTGGTGGGGATCTTCGCGATGCTTTCCAGCCAATAGCGGGCCACGCTGCCGGCGTAGTAGCTGGTGCCGCAGGCGAGGATCAGCACCTGGTCGACGTCCTTGAACGCGCGGTACGCACCGTCGCCGAACAGCTCGGGGCTGATGGCGTTGATACCGTCAAGGGTATCTCCGATAGCGCGCGGCTGCTCGAAGATCTCCTTCTGCATGTAGTGGCGGTACGGGCCCAGTTCGGCCGCGCCGGTGTGGGCGTGCACGGTGCGCACCTCGCGCAGCACGGTCTTGTGCGAGCCGTCGGCATGCAGGCCGTTGATCCAGTGCTTGCCCAGCTGCACGTCGACGACATCGCCTTCTTCCAGGTAGACGATCTGGTCGGTGACGCCGGCCAGCGCCATGGCGTCGGAGGCGAGGAAGTTCTCGCCCTGGCCGATGCCCAGCACCAGCGGCGAGCCGGCGCGCGCCCCCACCACGCGGTGCGGCTCGTCGCGGCAGAACACGGCGATCGCGTACGCACCCTTCAGGCGCACGACGCTGCGCTGCACGGCGTCGAACAGGTCGCCGTCGTAGAGGTGGTTGACCAGGTGGGCGATGACCTCGGTGTCGGTCTGGCTCTCGAAGTGGAAGCCCTTGGCCTTCAGCTCGTCGCGCAGCTCGTCGTGGTTCTCGATGATGCCGTTGTGCACGAGCGCGATGCGCGCGCCGCGGGCGCTCTTTTCAATGCCGTCGGACGGGCTCGTGGCCGCCTCCACGCCCAGCGGGCCCGAGAAGTGCGGGTGCGCGTTGTGCACGGCCGGCGCGCCGTGCGTGGCCCAGCGCGTGTGGGCGATGCCGGTGCCCGATTGCACGGCGTCGGCGTCGATCTGCTGCTGCAGCTCGGCCACGCGCGCGGTGCTGCGGGTGCGGCGCAACTGGCCGTCCTGGTGCACCGCGACGCCGCAGGAATCGTACCCGCGGTACTCGAGGCGCCTCAGGCCCTCGACGAGGATGGGAACGATGTTGCGGGTGCTGACGCCGGCGACGATGCCACACATGGGGAAGACTCCTTGAGACGGTTGCGATTTCGCGATGGGACGAATCCTAGGCGTCAATGAAAGATCAATGCTTGCAAGTTGTATATCATTGAGAAAGGAAATGCCTTAAATTTGTCATGGTGAATGAATAGTGCAAAAATTGCAGATGAGTGAAATAAAAAATTTAGCGGACGGAGCGGAAAATCCTCCCGACGACATCGATCGCCGACTCCTCGACCTGCTCCAGGCCGACGCCTCGCGCACCAACCAGGCCCTGGCCGAGTCCGCCGGCGTGTCGGCCGCCACGGCGCTGCGCCGCGTGCGCCGCCTGGTGGAAAGCGGCGTGATCGAGCGCCAGGTGGCGCTGCTGGCGCCGCGGCTGTTCGACGAGGGCCTCAGTGCCATCACGGAGGTGTCGCTCGACCGCCAGGGCGCCGAGCTGCTGGACGCGTTCGAGGCGCGCGTGCTGGCCGACGCCGCCGTGCAGCAGTGCTACCGCGTCTCGCCGGGCCCCGACTTCATCCTCGTCGCCTGGGTGCCCGACATGAACGCCTGGGCCGCCGTCGTGCAGCGCCTGTTCACGCAGGACGCCAACGTGCGCAACGTGAAGACCTTCTTCAGCGTGAAGCGCGCCAAGTTCGAACCGCGCATCGCCCTCAAGACGACCGGCTGACGCGCCGATATCCCGCGGAGGATGCGTCTATTCGCCACTCTCCTCCTGCTCGCCGCCAGCCCGTTCGCCCACGCCACCGAGCGGGCGCTGCCGGCCTGCGCGCAGGCCATCCGCTTCACCGCCGACTGGTTCGCCGATCCGCCGCAGGAGTTCGACAAGACGTCCGACTTCCTGGTCAGGCAGGGCGCGCCGGCCGGCGAGGGCGCCACGGCGCTGGGCCTGGTGACGGTGGAGAACGCGATCTCGGTGGTGCCCGAGACGACCTGCCGCGGGCTGACGGTGCAGCTGCGCTTCGTGCATCCCGTGCTGCGCGTGATCCGCGACCTGCCGCCGGGCACCTGCGCGCACGAGCACGTGCTGCGCCACGAGTACACGCACGTGCGCATCTACCGCGAGATGGCGCGCCGGTTCCGCGAGCTCGTCTACCCGTTCCCGGACTCGGCCACGGCGGAAGACGTGCTGCGCTACGCCAGGCAGCAGCTCGCGCAGCTGCAGGAGGCGCAGCGCCAGTTCGACAGCCCCGAGGAATACGCGGGCAACCTCACGGCGTGCAAGGGCGAGATCCCGAAGCTGCTGATGGCCGCGCACAAGGCGGGCTGATCAGTCGAACACCAGCTGCAGCGAGTTCGCCGCTTCGCGGATCGGGATGAAGAACGACAGGCCGTTCGCCTTCTCGATGCCGCTCACCGTCAGGCCGATCACCGTGGAACTGGCGTCCAGCAGCGGGCCGCCGCTGTTGCCGTGGTTCACGGCGACGTCGCTCTGCAGGAATTCCAGGCCGTTGAATTCGCGCTGGCCGCTCAGCACGCCGCGCGTGAAGGTGCCCGCGAGCTCCTGGCCCAGCGGCGAGCCGATGGCGAAGACGTCCTCGCCCACCGGCGGCTCGGCCATGCTCACGTGCAGCGGCTTCACCTCGGTGATCGTCTCGGTCTTGATGAGGGCCACGTCGCGATGCGGGTCGTCGCGCACCACCTCGCCCACCACGATGCGACCGCTGGCCAGCTTCACCTTCACGTAGTGCGTGCTGCCCACCACGTGGTGGTTGGTCAGCAGGTAGCCGTCGGCGATGTAGAAGCCGGAGCCCGAGATGTTGTCGTGCAGGATGGTGGCAACGGCCAGGCGCAGCACCGCGGCGTTGGTCTGCGAGCCGCCGGCCGGCAGGGGCGCCGACTTCAGGTGCAGCGCGGGCTGCGTGGCCGCGGTGCTGGCGACGGGCGTCACGGCCGGGCCGTCGACGGGGCGCAGCGCCCTGAAATCGGGGTCCGACATGAGCTGGCGCAGCGCCGCCGTGTAGGAACGGCTCTCGAAGTCGCGGCCGGTGGCTGCCTCCCAGCTGTCGGCGCTGACGCTGCCCGACGTGACCTTGGTGAAGACCACCTTCTGCAGCTTGGGCGCGAACACCTCCCACTTCACCGTGACGCTGACGCTGCCCTTGCGGTCGGCGCCGCTGACGCACTCGTCGAACGCGAGGGCCTGCAACACGCCGCCCACGCGGTAGTCGGCCTCCACCTTGGGGGCGGCCGTGTCGAAGGCCGAGACCTCGGCGGCCGCCGGCACCAGTCCCTGCGCTGCCAGCTCGGCCTTGAAGGCGTAGGCGGCCTGCAGGGTATTGATCTGCTCGAGGTTGGCAGCGGCGCGCACCTCGTGGCGGCCCATGCAGAACATGCCGGTCGCCGAGAAGCCCACCTTGTCGCCGACGGCGATCGTCGACCTCAGGCGCGCGAACTCGAAGCGGGCCGCGGCCGGCGCCGACGCGGGCGGGTCGAACGCACTGATTTCGGCGGCCGGTGCGGCGACGGGCAACGCCAGGGTGCCGGCGAACGCGGCGATGACAGCGGCATGGCGCAAGATCATTTTTCCTCCGACCCCTCCCTGGGGCGCTGCCGAATTAAATCAGATCGGAGACCGCGGACCGCCGCCCACCGGACGTGCGTCGTGAAGTAGTTCGCCGCGCTCAGCTTGCCTTCAGGATGGCCAACCCCTTGAGGTATTCGCCCTCGGGAAAGAACAGCGTGGTCGGATGATCCGGCGCGCCCTCCAGGCGTTCCAGCAGCGCGCCGTCCACCTCGGCGTCCATCGCCGCGCCGGCCACGATCTTGTGGAACAGGTCGGCGCTGATGCCGCCCGAGCACGAGAAGGTCAGCAGCAGGCCGCCGGGCTTGAGCAGCTTCAGCGCGAGCCGGTTGATGTCCTTGTAGGCACGCGAGGCCTTGTCGGCGTGCGCCGCGGTGGGCGCGAACTTCGGCGGGTCGAGCACGATCGCATCGAAGCGTTCCTCGGTCTTGAGCAGCTCGCGCAGCAGCGCGTTCACGTCGGCGTCGCGCACTTCGTGGTGGCGCGGGTTGAATCCGTTGAGCTTCACATGCGCGGTGGCCAGCGCCAGCGCGGGCGCCGACGAGTCGACGCTGATCACGCGGGTGGCGCCGCCCGCGAGGGCCGCCACCGAGAACCCGCCGGTGTAGCTGAAGCAGTTCAGCACGGACTTGCAGCCGTACTTCCTGACCAGTTCGGCGAAGCGGGCGCGGTTCTCGCGCTGGTCGAGGTAGTAGCCGGTCTTGTGGCCCTCGGCCACGTCCACGCTGAGCTTCCAGCCGCTCTCGTGGATGGTGGCCACCGAGGCCGCGGGATCGTCGCTGCCGCCGCGCAGCCAGGCCCGCACCGAGGGCAGGCCCTCCAGCGCGCGCACGCTGGCGTCGCTGCGCTCGTAGAGGCGCGTGCAGCCGGTCAGGCGCAGCAGCGCATCGGCGATGGTCGCCTTCCAGCGCTCCACGCCCGAGGCCAGGAACTGCACCGACAGGATGTCGCCGTACTGGTCGACCACCAGGCCCGGCAGGCCGTCGGCTTCGCCGTGCACCAGGCGCACGCCGTCGCTGGCGATGGCCATGCGCGCACGCAGCGCCAGCGCGGTCTCGAGCTTGCGTTCGAAGAACGCGGCGTCGATGCGTTCCGAGGCCTGCCAGCTCCAGGCGCGCACGCGGATCTGCGATTCCGGGCTGTAGGCGCCCCAGGCCAGGAACGTCCCGTCGTGGCTCTCCACGCGGACGGTCTCGCCGCTGTCGCCCTTGCCTTTCTCGACGCTGCCCTGGAACACCCACGGGTGGCGGCGCAGCAGCGAGCGCTCCTTGCCTTCGCGAAGCTTGATGATTTTCATGGGGCGATTGTCCCCGACGCCGTGCCGCGCAGGGCAAATGGCAAGACCCGGGGCCGCATTTCGCGGGCGGAGGAGGAACCATCTTGTCCACGCGGACGCAAAGTGGGCATACGCGCGTGACGCAGGCGAATCACCATCGCTTGCTTCGCAGCTTCCCTTTCCTGGTTCGCCATGACCGTCGACACCCTGACATCCGTGACCGCCACTGCGCCGCGCCTGGACGTCGTGGTCATCAGCTGGCAGGGCCAGCACGAGAACGCGGCCCACGTCGCCCGCGTGCTGAGCGCATCGACCAGCCTGCGCGTGGTCGTGATCTATTCGAATGCAGCGGAGACGCCGGAGTACGGCGCGGGCGAGTGGATCCAGGTGCCCAACGCGCACTTCTTCGGCTGGAAGTTCCGGCGCGCGCTGGACTGCGTGCAGGGCGATTCTCGCGGGCTGGTCATCATCCAGGCCGATGCCCGTGCCGCCGACTGGATGGCGCTGCTGTCACGCTGCGTCGAGCGCGTGGACAACATGCCGAACCTGGGCCTGTGGACGCCCCACGTGGCGTACACGCCGTGGCTTCCGAAGCGCGTCGACATCGGCCCGGTGGCGGGCACCGACCTGATGCACGTGGCGCGCACGGACGGCATCGTGCTGGCCATGGCGCGGCCGGTCGTCGAGCGCCTCAGGCAACTCGACTACGACGCCAACAACCTGGGCTGGGGCATCGACTGCATCGCGATCGCCTACTGCTTCACCCACGGCCTGCTGGTGGTGCGCGACGACGGCGGCCATGTCCACCATCCCCGCTCGCGCGGCTACGACCAGCGCGTCGCCCTCGTGCAGTGGCGGCAGTTCCTGCAGCAGATGACCGAGTCGGAGAAGTGCATCAACGCCTTCATCTGCCGGTTCACCGAGATGCCCACGCTGGGGCAGCGATTCAAGGCGCTGCGGCGCCGGGTGCGCGCCCGGCTGAGGAGTCCCCAGGCGGCTTAGCACCGCCGCGAGCCCGGTTACTCAGAGGAACTGCCACCAGGGCCGCTTGTTGGCCGCGATCGGCCGCGCCCGCGAGATCGCCGGCTCGCCGGCGGCGGGGCGCTCGGGGCCCAGGCGGAAGAAGCGGTAGGTGGGCGTGAGCAGCGTCTCCCAGGGGCACACGCCGAACAGCGCGTCCAGGCCGTCCTGCAGCATGCGGCCGGTGAGGTCGCGCGCCGGCACCACCACCTCGCGATCGCCCAGGAAGACCATGGGAGTCTTGTTGGCGGACGCGGTGGCCTCGGCCGCCACGTCGTGGCGCGCGCCCAGCCAGCGTTGCTCGAATGCCAGGGGCGCGCCGCTTTCCTGCAGCGCGGGCACGTCGGGCAGCCCGCTGGTCTGCAGGCGGGTGCGGGTGCGGCGGCCGTTCTCGAAGACGGCGTAGCCATGGCTGCCGCCGCTGTCGTAGTGGCAGAACGCCATGAGCAGGTCGGGCGCGCCGAGCGCGGTATGCAGGCGGCTCGCGTCGCGGGCGCAGTTCCTGATCAATGGCCAGGCGAGGTCGTCGTTGCTGATGAAGCAGACCTCGCCGAAGGTCTGCACCATCACGTCGGAATGGTTGCGGATGTCGAAGCGCGCCGACACGGGCAGCGGGATATCCGTCGCGGGCTCGGCGAAGACGGCGCTCATATACGCCTCCAGATCCCTGACGGATTCGGAGATTCGAAATGCGATGCCGGCCTGTGCGATGCCCATGCCCGACAGGTTAACGGCCGGGCAGCCGCTGCGCTACGCGATGAAGGCCGGAAATGAGGCGCAGTTCACGCGGGGCGAGCCCTCGTCGCGCAGGAGGCGCTCGTGCGCGGCGTCGCACCGGGCCGCGGCATCTGCGTATTGGCGCGCGTCACCGGCGTCCCTCTATGATCGTGCCCATGCTTGCCGCCACCCCGCTGCCCGACTTCCGTTCCGCCGCGTTCCTGCGCGCCCACATCGCCGACACGATGGCCTTCTACGAGGGCCGCAGCGTCGACGCCAGTGGCGGCCTCTACCAGTTCTTCAAGGACGACGGCAGCGTCTACGACGCGCGCACGCGCCACCTCGTCAGCAGCACGCGCTACGTGTTCACCCACGCGATGGGTGCGCGTCACCTGGGCAACGCGCAGTGGCGCGACGTCGCGCGCCACGCGCTTGCGTTCGTCAACGAGGCCCATGCCCGGCCGCAGGGCGGCTTCGCCTGGGTGCTCGATTGGCACGACGGCCACGCCGCCGTCACCGACGGCACCAACCACTGCTACGGCCTTGCCTTCGTGCTGCTGGCCCATGCCCACGCGCTGATGGCCGGGCAGGCCGACGCCGCCGAGGGCCTCGAGCGTTGCTGGCAGCTGATGGAGCAGCGCTTCTGGCGGCCCGAGCATGCGCTGTACGCCGACGAGGCCACGCCCGACTGGTTGGTGGGCGACTACCGCGGCCAGAACGCCAACATGCACGCCTGCGAGGCGATGCAGGCGGCCTGGCGCGCGACTCAGCATCGCAAGTACCTCGACCGCGCGATCGCGTTGTCCGAGGCCGTCACGGCCACGCTGGTCGCGAAGTCGGCCGACCTGCCCGGCGTCGTCCCCGACTGCGCCGGCCTCGTGTGGGAGCACTTCCGCGCCGACTGGTCCATCGACCCGGACTACAACCGCGGCGACCGCACCAACATCTTCCGCCCCTGGGGTTTCCAGACCGGCCACCAGACCGAGTGGACGAAGCTGCTGCTGCAGCTCGACCGCCTGTGCGCGCAGGCGGGCCTGGCGCCCGCGCCCGCGCGTCTTGCCCGTGCGCGCGTGCTGTTCGACGCGGCGATGCGCTTCGGCTGGGACGCGGCGCACGGCGGCCTCGTCTACGGCTTCGCGCCGGACGGCTCGCTCTACGACGGCGACAAGTACCACTGGGTGCAGGCCGAGAGCCTGGCCGCCGCGGCGTGGCTGGCGACGGCGCTGCAGGAGGCCGGCGCGCCGGCCTCCGAGGTCGCGCACTACTGGGGCTGGTACGACCGGATCTGGAACTACGCGTGGGCCAACTTCGTCGACCACCGATACGGTGCCTGGTATCGCGTCCTCGCCGCCGACAACACCAAGGTCACCGACGAGAAGAGCCCGGCCGGCAAGGTCGACTACCACGACATGGGCGCGTGCTACGACGTGCTGTCGGCGCTGCGCGAGATCTAAGGCGCGCGCTTGGGCTCCCACAGCTCGATCTTGTTGCCCTCGGGATCCATGATCCACGCGAAGCGGCCGCTCGCGTCGTCGGTGCGCTTGAGGATCTCGACGCCCCTGGCGGTCAGCCGCGCGACGAACGCGTCCATGTCGTCGACCGCGTAGTCGATCATGTACGCGCTGGTGGACGGGGCGAAGTAGGTCGACGAGGCGGCCATCGCCGTCCATGCGACCACCGGCGGATGCTGCGGCGCGTCGGTGTGCAGCATGGCGCCGCCCCAGGGCTGGATCGGCAGGCCCAGCACGTCGCGGTACCAGGCGACGAGGGCCTTGCGATCGTGGGCCTTGATGAAGACGCCGCCGACGCCGGTGATGTGGCCTGCGGGCTCGGAGGCGGCGGCGGGCGCGTCGGCGGCGCAGGCGGCCGCGCTCGTCATCGCCAGGGCGACCAGGGCCATGGCCCGCATCGATCGAATCGTCATCATCGTGCTCCTTGCAGCGCGGCGATCGTAGCAGCGGATGCCGGCTGCGAGCGACTCAGTCCGGCGACAAGTCGATGACCCGATCTCCCGTACCCGGCACGCAGCCCTCCGCGATGTCGTCCCACCCGCGATGCACCACCACGCGCCGCCCCGCATGGCAGATCTCCACGCGCGAGGCGCCCGGCACCCGGGCCTGCACGAAGGTCTCGATCGACGCGGGCATGCTCACGTTGTAGCGGTTGTGCGCCAGTTCCTCGGGCGGATGGTCGTCGTTGGCGAGCCAGGGCACGAGGTCGGCCAGCCACATCATCGGATGCGCGCTGGCGGTGAAGACGGTAGGCAGGTAGCCCTGCGCGCGCAGCCAGGCCTGGGCGCGCACGCGCGCATCCGCGTCCGTGTCGGCGGGCGCGTCACGCGCGCCCCACGCGTCCGCGAGCAGCTCCATCACCCACTGGTTGCAGTTCTGGTGGCGCGTGCTGAACGGGTAGGCATTGGCGCTGTAGCTGGCGCCCAGCACGCCCAGCGCGTGGTGCTTGTCGACGGCCGTCGCGCGCAGCGGGCCGGCATGGTCGGGCGGCAGGAAGACCAGCGAGATGTAGCCGGTCTCGGGATCGTCGGTGCCCAGCAGGAAGCCGGTGAGGCCTTCGTCGTAGACGCGCGGCTTCTTCTCCTCGCAGGAATAGTAGAGCTCGCGCACCGCCCACGGCCGGTCGTCGTTGTCCTTGAGCACGACGGCGGCGTGCGAATAGCGCACGTCCAGGCGGTGCAGGTCGAGGCCGGAGCGTGCCACCAGCGCCACGTCCTGGCCGGAGCCGGCCAGCTGCTCGCGCACCACGGCGGCGAAGCGCAGCATCACGTCGCGCTGGTCGACGCCGGGCTCGCGCGGGCGGTCGCACACCTCGAAGGAGAACGCGTGCGCCGCCGCCGACAGCGCCAGCAGGCCCGCCGCCGCGAGGGCCCGCGCCCGGCGGCGCGACAGGCGCATCAGAGGGCGACGGGCGCCATTTTCGTGTCGCGCACCACGTCGTCCGCGAGCGCCAGGAAGAACGCGGCACGCGGCTGCGTGGTGGCGAACTCGATGCCGTACGGGCGTTGCAGCGCGGTGACCGTGGCGCCGGTGGTCACGTGGCCCTTGTCGGCGGCCTGGCGCGGCAGCTTCAGGTAGATCTCCGCGCCGGTATCCGCGCCGGCGGCGACGCGCACCAGGTGCAGTTCCACGAAGCCGGGTTGTGCATCGACCGCGGCCATGTCGATGACCTTGTAGTCGCCCTTGACCTGCTTGTTGTCGGGCGAGCTGGAATGGCTCGAGCCCTTGAGGGAGTCGGACACGCTGCCCGACGAATCCGTCAGGCTGTCGGAAACCGACGACCCGACCGAACTGGCGGCCAGGCAGGTGAGCGGCGCGGCGCAGGCCAGCAGCGCGAGGGTGGCGAGGCTCTTCTTGACGTGATGCATCGGGGCTCCAGGGCGGTGGAAAGGATGAACCATTTTGCGCCAACGGCGCTCGCAGGGGGCTTCGGTTACCTTGCGCAATATCTGGCCATGCCGGTTGCAATACCTGGCCCTGCCGGTCATCCTGCGCGCAGTCGCAGGATCCACCTCTGCGAAGGGCGCCTGTCCGACGCGTGGATCCAGCGACTGCGCGCAGGATGACGCGCCAGCGGGCGCGTCACTTGCGCCGGGCCCGCGGATGCGCCGCGTCGTACACCTTGGCCAGGTGCTGGAAATCGAGCCGCGTGTAGACCTGTGTGGTGGCGATGCTGGCGTGGCCCAGCAGCTCCTGCACGCCGCGCAGGTCGCCGCTGGACTGCAGCAGGTGCGAGGCGTAGCTGTGGCGCAGCATGTGCGGATGCACGGGCGTGGCGACGCCGGCGCGGTCGCCCTGGGCCCTCAGCCGCGCGCGCAGCTGGTTGGGCGACAGGCGGTTGCCGAGGCGGCTGACGAACAGCGCGCCGCCGTCGTGGCCGCCCACCAGCGTGGGGCGATGCAGCAGCCAGTCGTCGAGGGCCGCCAGCGCCGGGCCGCCCACGGGCACGCTGCGCCGCTTGGAGCCCTTGCCGAACACGTGCGCCGTGGCATCGTCCGCGTCGATCCAGCCGGCCGATTCGGCGCCGGCGGCCAGGTCCAGGCCCAGCAGCTCGCCCAGGCGCAGGCCGCAGCCGTACAGCAGCTCGGCGATGGCATGGTCGCGCGCGGCCAGCGCCTCGGACTCGGGCGACGCGGCGGCGTCGTCGCCCACGGGCGTCTCGGCCATCGCGAGCGCCACGGCCTCGTCCACGGCCAGCGCCTTGGGCAGCGGCCGCGCCGCGCGCGGCGCCCGGATGCCGTCGACCGGGTTGTTGGCGAGGCCGGCCGAATCGGCCTGCAGGCTCCACCAGCGGTAGAAGCCGCGCCAACCCGACAGCGTCAGCGCGATCGAGCGCGCGCCCAGGCCGGCCCCGTGCAGCTGCGCCGCGAAGCGCTGGATGTGCGCGCCTTGCAGCGCCGCAAGCGGCCGCTGCGCTTCGTCTGCCAGCCTGACCAGCCGCGCCAGCGCATCGCCGTAGGCGGCGAGCGTGTGCGCCGACAGCCGGCGCTCCACGCGCAGGTGCTCGAGGTAGCGCCGGATGGCCGTGGTCATTGACGACCCTCAGTCCGCGGCGTACCGTGGACAGCCCCCCAAGGGGGCCGCGGCCTTGCTCCGGAGCGGCCGAGCGCGGCGGCCGCGCATCGCTCCGAACGGCCGCACCGGCTCATGGGAAAAGCCGCGTCAGCGCCGCGCTGGCGATGTCGCCCACCTGCGCCAGGAACTCGATGCCCATGTCCGGCGTGTAGCGCGTCGGGTCGGGCGAGCCGAGGGCCAGCATGCCGAAGGCCGTGTGCTGGCGATCGCGGCGCAGCGGGATCAGCGCCAGCGACGTCACCGAGTCGGCGTCGTCGAACCAGCTGGCCGCCTCGAAGCCCGAGTTGGCGCCGCAGTAGGGCGCGACCAGGCTCGTCGCGAAGATCTTCACGTCCTCGCTGACCTCGGCGGCGCACGGCAGGTAGCCGAGTTCCGGCCCCACGCCCCACACGCGCACCGCGGCCTGCGGGATCATGAAGTGGTGCTGCAGGTCGTGCACCAGCACCGGCGCGAGGCGTTCGGGGTCGTGCGTGAGCATCACCGAGCGCGTCCAGCGGTGCAGGCGATCGGAGATGGCCATGTTGTCCTGGCCGTAGCGGATCATCTCCATGATCTTGCGCTCGAGGTTCTTGATGCGCTCGCGCAGCATCTCCATCTGGCGTTCCTGCAGCGACACGGCGCGCGCGCCGTGCGGGCTGGACAGCTGCACGGTCCCGAGCAGTTCGGCGTGGCGCTCGAAGAAGCCCGGCGTGTTGGCGAGGTAGCCCGCGATGTCGTCCTCGGTGATGCCCTCGGTACCGCTGTTGCTGTTCACAGTTCGATCTCTCCTTCGAAGACGGTGGTGGCCGGGCCGGTGAGGAACACGCTGTCGTCCGCGCCTCCGGCCCATTCGACGGTGAGCTTGCCACCGTGCATGTCGATGTCGACCTGGGTGGCGAGCCAGCCCAGGCGGATGCCGGCCACGACGGCCGCGCACGCGCCGGTGCCGCAGGCCAGCGTCTCGCCGGCGTCGCGCTCGTGCACGCGCAGGCGGATGTGCGAGCGGGAGAGCACCTGCATGAAGCCGGCGTTGACGCGGCGCGGGAAGCGGGCGTGCAGCTCCACCAGCGGGCCGATCTCGGCGACGGGGTGGCGTTCGACGTCGGCGACGCGCACGACCGCGTGCGGGTTGCCCATCGACAACACCGCGGCGTCGACGCTGCGGCCCTCGCCCAGGCCCAGCGGCCAGGTCTCGAAGTCGCCCACCCGCGTGGGCACGAGGCCGGCCGAGTCGAACGGCAGGTCGGCGTGCTCGAAGCGGGGCGCGTTCATGTCGACGCGCACGCGGCCGTCGGCCTGGATGTGCAGCTCGAGCGCGTTGTTGACGGTCTGCACGCGGATGGTGTCGCGACCGATCATGCCGCGGTCGCGCACGTAGCGTGCGAAGCAGCGCGCGCCGTTGCCGCAGTGCTCCACCTCGTCGCCGGTGTTGTTGAAGATGCGGTAGGCGAAGTCCATGCCGGGCGTGGTGGGACGCTCGACGACCAGGATCTGGTCGGCGCCGACGCCGAAGCGGCGGTCGCCCAGGCGGCGCATCTCCTCGGCGCCCAGAGCGAGCGGCTCGCGCGTGGCGTCGAGCACGACGAAGTCGTTGCCGGCGCCTTGCATCTTGGTGAAGCGAACGCGGGTCGGGGTGGGCAGCATGGGCCAATTATCGCCGGGCAGGGCCACATCCGCGTGGCCGGTGTTGCGCGGCGCCTGCGGTCCGCGCGGGCGCGCGGGCCGCAGGTGTCCGATCAGGCGCCGTTCTCGACGATGCGGATCGCGCGCTCCGTCGCCACGATGGCCGCGTCGATGTGGCCGATCACGCGGTTGCGCAGGTCCACGGCCTGGCCGTTGGTCTCGCCCTGGGCGACGTCGTTGCGGGCCTTGTGCAGCAGCTCGTCGGCGTGGTGCAGGCGGCCGCGGAAGTCGAGGTGGGCGTCTTCCGGCGGGTGCTGGTAGACGTTCTTGCCGTCTTCCGAGGCGGCGACCTTGGCCTCGTTGATGGCGCGGTCGATCTCGGTGATGGCCACGTCCTCCTGCGAGCTGACGGCGGCGTCGCCCGGGCGGTGCTCCAGGTTCCAGCGGGCGTCGCGCAGGTCGGTGAGCGCGTGCAGGTAGGCCGGGTGGTGCGCCGGCGGGGGCGGCGGGGCGACGACGCAGCCGGCCATGGCGAGGACGAGGGGGGCGGCGACGAGCGCGACGAGGCGAGGGGTGAACTTCATGGGGAACTCCGTTGGGGTGTGTGCAACCTGACAACGGGTTTGTAGCCCCTCAAGCTGACCGCGAACTCAACAAGGCGCCCTGAGGAAACCCGGTCAACCGTTTGCGGCGGCGCGGTGCAGCAGTCCCCACACCATGCGGAACAGCGCATCCTCGAAGCGCGGATCGTCCAGCATGGCGCTCTCTTCGACCGCGGCCGAGCGCACCGCGCCGATCACGGCGCGGGTGAGCATGTACAGCGTCGGCGCGTCGGGCACGGGCAGATCGGGGTCGTCCAGGCGCTCCAGCGCGGAGCGGATCCGTTCGGCCCCGTCGTCCATCGCGGCGACGATGGCGGCCGGCGCGTCGAGCTGCCAGCCCAGCCGGGCGAGCAGGCGTTGCGCCTTCTGGCCGCGGCCGAAGGCGTCGACGATGGTGCGCAGGTAGGTGCGCAGCGCGTGCTCGGCGCCGTACTCTCCGCACACGCAACGGTCCAGCATCACGTCGAGCTCGCGCATCACGCGCTCGCGATGGCGCCGCACCAGCGCCACCACGATCGCCTCCTTGCTCGGGAAGTACTGGTAGAGCGTGCCGATCGAGAAGCCGGCCCGCTCGGCGATGCGGTTGGTCGTGAAGCCGGCCTCGCCCTCACTGGCCAGGATCCGCGTGGCGGCCTCGAACAGCGTGTCCACGGTGCGCAGCGCGCGCGTCTGCGAAGGCGTCTTGCGCAGCGGGCTCTCGACGGTGTCGCGGGGTGGGGCCATGCGTGCACTCTACCGGCTTCGCCTTGCTCTCTCCGGAACTGAGCCGGTACTCGCACCGGGCGTCGTGGCCCGGGCGCGGCAAAAGCGAGTAGACCCGGGCAGCCTCGCCGCTTACCCTGCGGGACAGAGACAAAACCGGCATCCGGAAACAATGAACGCACCGATCGAGCTCCCCGCCGTCCCCGACGCCACGCGCCGCCTGCCGATCCGCCGGCTGCGCATCGACCTGTCCAAGGGCTTTCCGAGGCTGTGGAACGGCGGCGAGGCCTTCCGCACGCACTACCTGAACGCGCTGTCGATGAGCTTTCCCATCGGCGAGCAGTTCTTCATCGATTCGGTGAAGAAGGGCGTCGCGATGCTGCCTGCCGACCAGCAGGCCGCCTGGGCCGACGAGATCCGCGGCTTCGTGGGCCAGGAGGCCACGCACCGTTTCCTCCACGGCCAGTTCAACGCCGAACTCGACCGCCAGGGGCTGAGGAACCATTGGCAGGGCTGGGCCGCGTGGCGCATCAAGAGAGGCGAGCGGATGCACCCCGTCAACCACGTGGCGGTGACGGCGGCCTACGAGCACTTCACCGCGGTGATGGCCACCGGCCTGCTGCGCAATCCGCAGATGCTGGCGGGCGCGACGCCCGATCTGGCGTTGATGTGGCGCTGGCACGCGGTCGAGGAAAGCGAGCACAAGACCGTGGCGTTCGACCTCTACCGTGCGATGGGCGGCGGCGAGCGCCGGCGCCGGCTCTGGTTCGTCTACATCTCGGTGCAGTTCTTCCTCGAGTCCAGCCTGCAGACCTTCATCAACCTGTGGCGCGCCGGGCTGTGGTGGCAGCCGCGCACCTGGTGGCAGGCCGCGCGCTACCTGTTCGGTCGGCGCGGCGTGTGGGCGACCAGCTTCTTTCCGCTGCTGCAGTACCTGCGGCGCGGCTTCCATCCGGACGACCTCGGCGATGCCGTCGAGATGGCGCAGTGGCTGCAGTCGCAGCGCGACGCCTACGCCATCGTGGCGTGATGGCGAGTCCACTGCAGCCCGCATCGAGAGCTCCCCACGCCCGGCCGCGCACCGGCTCACCAAGCCCTTCGACGTCGTCGACCTGCTGCAGGCGGTGGGTGACGGGCTCGCGCAGGCGCTGCACCAGACGCTCCCCGTCATCCTGCGACTACGCGCAGGATGACGAGGTGGGAGGATGGCGAAGTGGCCTGGCCAGTCTCAGTTGCGGCGCCGGCCCAACCACCGCCGGCGCACGAGCGCGCACGGCAACGCGCCCGACGCGCGCAATGCGGCGCTCACTGGGTGCCCGGCCCGAGGCGGACCGAGCGCACGAGGTCGGCCTGGGAGTGCTCCAGGTCCAGCTGCGGCGACAGCATGATCTCGGGATACGAGTTGCAGCGCGCCTGGAACGAGCGCGTGCCGCGCGCCAGGAAATCCTGGCGCAATCCGGCCCGGTTGGCGTCGACCTTCGCCTTGAGCTGTTCCACCGTGAGGCCTTCCTTGCGCGCCTGTTGCGAGGCCTCGCCCCAGTACTTGTCGATGACCAGGAACTGGCCCTCGATCTCGTCGACGAACGAGCCGTGGTCCACCAGCCAGACCTCGTAGGCGTGGCGGTTGGCCTCGGCGGTGGCGGGGAAGGTCTCGCTGCAGATCTCCTCGATCCACTTCACGCTGCGCACCCGCACGATGAGCTCGGAGAAGTCGTGGAAGTAGTCGCCGGTGGCCTGCGTGCTGGCGCGCGCCGTCGCGAACGCGCTGGGCGGCTGCCTGGGCAGCGAGATCGTGGTGGATGCGCTGGCGGCGGAGGCCGCGGGCGTCGCGGCCGACGCGGCGGCGGCGCCCACCGGCGCGCCCCATTCGGCCGCCGAGGCCGCGGGCGCCGCGCGCTGGGCCCACGAGGAGGCGGCGAGGGCGAGCAGGACCAGCGGCAGGAAGCGATTCATTTGGAGTAGTCGACCGTCTTGCAGGCGTCGTGGATATCTCGGTCGCGCTGGGCGGCCGTGGCTTTTTCGTGGGTCGGCACCACCACGTTGCCGCCCTCGAGGCAGCGCGCGTGGATCACGTGCGCGCCGCGCGTGAGGATCTTGTAGCCGCCCGTGCGCGGCGCGGAGGCGCCGGCCACCGGAGCGGTGACGGCCGCCGCGTCGTGCGACGCGGTGGCGAGCAGGAGGGCGGCGCAGTACAAGGCGAGGATGGGCAGGCGTGGTCGGGTCATGGGATCTCCCGTGTCGGATGGAAAGGCCACTGCAGAGTTCCGTTGGCGGCAATCGACGCGCCGGACCGGTCCGATTCTTCCACAGCGGGCCGGTCGTGCGCCCGTCAGGCAGAATCGGTCGGCAAAGGATCCGCCGCCGGCGCCGGGAACGTCCGGGCGCGCCGTGCCGAACACAAGGCTTTCGCATGAAGACCCTGCTGCTGCTTGCCCTGGCGACGGCCTCGATCGCGTCCGTCGCCGCGCCGCCCGCCGCCGACACGCTCGCCCGGCCGCTGCGCGCCGACCATCCGTTCCTGGGCGCCTGGCAGATCACGCGCCGCGACGACGACTGCGCGGAGGTCTACCGCGTCGACCGCAGCGGCCACACGCTGATCACCAGCGCCGACGAGGTGGCGCAGTCGGCGTTCTCGATGTCCGACCAGCCCAGCGCCAAGGGCTACTACAAATGGGTGGACACGCTCGTCAAGGACAACGGCAAGAAGGACTGCTGGGGCCAGATCACCAAGCCCGGCAAGACCACCACGCGCTACGTGCTGATGAACCCGGCGCAGGACCGCTTCATCGTGTGCACGGCCGAAGACGGCAAGCGATGCTTCGGGCCGTTCTTCAAGCTCGAGGGCGGGGACATCTGACGAGTCTCAGTACAAGCTCGGCTCGCCTGGCGGCCTGGTCTTGAACCGCTTGTGCACCCAGTAGTACTGCGACGGGTTGCGCCGCACCTCCGAGGCGATCCATTCGTTCATGCGCGCCGCGTCGGCCACGGGGTCGTCGCTCGGGAAGTCGGTCCACGGATCGAGGAAGCGCACGCGGTAGCCCTGGCCGCCGGGCAGGATCTCGGCCACCACCGGCTGCACCTTCATGTTCAGCGCCTTGGCCATCTTCGACGGGGCCATCAGCGTGGCCGCAGGCACGCCCATGAAGGGCACGAACACCGCCTCCTGCGGCCCGAAGTCCATGTCGGGCAGGTTGAAGAACGCGACGCCGCGGCGGATCGCGCGGATCAGCGGCAGCGCCTTCTCGTGGCGCGAGTAGATGTCGCCGTTGCCGAAGCGCACGCGACCGGCGCGGATCGCCTTGTCGAAGACCGCAATGCTCTGCTTCTGGTAGATCGACCCGACGGCGCGGCCCTGGAACAACTGCGTGGCCTGGCCGGCCACGTCCAGCGCCACGAAGTGCGGGGCCAGCCACATGACCGCGCCGGGCTCGCGCTCGGCGAAGCCGGGGTCGCCCTCCACGTGGATGAGGCGGCGCAGCCGCTGCGGCGACGCGTACCAGAGCAGGCCGCGCTCGAGGAAGCTGCGGGCGATCCACTGGAAGTTCTCGTAGGCGATCGCGCGGCGTTCGGCCTCGGTCCTGTCGGGCATCGTCAGCTCGAGGTTGCGCAGCGCGATGCGCCGGCGCGAGCCGGCCAGCACCCACAGCAGCCTGCCCAGGCCGCGGCCCACCGCGGCCTGCACGGCCAGCGGCAGCCAGCTCAGCAGCCACAGGAACCCCAGCACTGCGCGTGCGACGACGTTCATTCGGCTCCCTCGGCGCGGGGCGCGGCTTCGACCGTCTCGGCGCTGCGCGGCGACTTGTATCGGTTGTACCCCCACAGGTATTGGCCGGGGTCGCTCAGGATCGCCTTTTCCATCGTCTCGTTGATGAGGGTGGCCGCCTCGAGCTGGGCGGCGGCGTCGGTGCTCGTGGGCAGGGGCCGCACGAGCTCGCTGACGTGGATCACGTAGCCCGCACCGCGCGGCAGCCGTTCGCCGCGCAGCACGATGCAGCGGGCGCCGGTCTGCTGCGCCAGGCGCGCGGCGAGCGTCATCGTGTAGGCCGGCTTGCCGAAGAACGGTGCCCAGACACCCTGGCCCGCGGGCGGCACCTGGTCGGGCAGGAGCCCGACGGTCTCGCGGCGCTTCAGCGCCCGCAGCATCTGGCGCACGCCGGCCAGGTTGGCGGGCGCGGTGGGCATCGCCGGGCGCTGGCGCGCCTGCTCCTGGAACTCGCGCAACGCCCGCTGGCGGGCGGGCCGGTACAGCACGGTGATCGGCTTGACCTGGCCGTGGCGGGCCGCGTAGGCGCGCCCTGCGATCTCGAAGCTGCCCATGTGGGGCGTCAGCAGCAGCAGCGGCTCGCGGGCCGCGACGATCGCGTCCAGCGCCTCGGGGTTGCGCCAGGTGACCCGGCGCGCGAGGTCGGCGTCCTCGGCGCGCAGCCACAGCCACGGCGTCTCGGCCACCATCCGGCCCGCCGCGGCGACGGAGCGCCGCCACGCGGCCGCCGGCACCCCCGCCAGCCCGGCGTTCGTACGGATGCGGCGGCGGTAGGTGGGCGAGCTGAGCCAGACCAGCCAGCCGAGCAGGCCGCCGATGGCGTGCAGCAGGCGCAGCGGCCAGCCCGAGATCCAGCGAACGAGGAACATCACGTTGTTCTTGTGGCGGTGAGCGCCGGGGCGTGTGGCCCCCGGCAGTGGTCGGCGATTATCGGCCACGCGTCAGGGTTATCGCCGGGGCGCGCTAAAGTGCGCGGATGCACTCGACCCCCTTCGCCCCCCGACGCCCGCGCCTCGCCGCGGCCCTCGCTGCCCTGGCCCTCGTGGCCGCCGCTCCGGCCCACGCCGAGACCGGCGCCGGCAGCGCGCTGAAGAACACCGCCATCGCCGGCACCATCGCCACCTGGACGGTGGCCGCACTCAAGGGCGCGCCGTTCTTCGGCTGCCTGGCGCACGGCCAGGCCGGCAACGACGCCTGGGGCGGTCGCGTGGCGGCGGGCAAGGACGCCGAGCTGTCGTTCGAATCGATCGGCGCCGAGCGCCACGAGTGCCAGCTCACCAGCGTGTCGGGCTTCTCCCTCGACATGTCGCCGGTGATCTCGGCCAGCGCCTGGCAGGCGAAGTCCGACAGTCTCTACTCCCACAGCGCCTGGGACGTCGCCTTCGTGCCGATGATGCACTGGCGCTATCCCGTGGGCGGCGGCGCCCGGCTCGATCTCGAATTCGGCATCGGGCCGAGCTACCTCAGCGAGTCCGACATCGGCAACCGCCAGAAGGGGAGCAACTTCCAGTTCTCCGACCACTTCGGCGTGGGCGTGAGCAGCGCCGACGGCCACTGGCGCGCCGGCTTCGCGTTCCGCCACCTCAGCAACCTGTCGATCCGCACGCCCAACAATGCGGTCGACTTCAAGGGCGTGGCCCTCGAGTGGACGCCCTGAGCGAGCGTGGGCGCAGGCCGTCATCCTGCGCGTAGTCGCAGGATCCACGATCGCCAATTCCCTGTCGGTGCGTGGATCCTGCGACTGCGCGCAGGATGACACGGTCTACTTCGCCTCGCGCCGTCGCCGCAAGCGCCGCCATCGCAACGCCACGTGCCGCAGCCACGCCTCGCGGATCAGCCAGCCGCTGGCCCAGACGGCCAGGCCCGCGAACAGGGTGTCGCTGAGGAAGTGGCCGCCCTCGGCGATGCGCGCGAGGCTCACGACGGCGCCCCAGGCCAGGCCGATCCACAGCCAGCGCCGGCGCGTCGCGGCGCTGCCCATCAGGCCCACCGCCATCAGGATGTAGCCCGACGTGGCGTGGCCGCTCACGAACGAGCAGTTGTGCGTGCACTGGTCGGTGGGCGTCAGCGCCGGCGAGAAGTGCTGCGTGCCGCCGAACTGGCTCACCTGCACCGGCCGGGCGCGGCCCCAATATTCCTTGAGGCCGGCATTGACCAGCAGGCCAGAGCCCAGCAGGCTCACCCAGGCCAGCGCGGCGAGGCGGCGCGACCAGCGGCCGCCGATCGGATGCGGGCGCCACAGCGAGACCACGATGATCACGAGTCCGACGAGCGCGTAGAACCGCCCCGACCACGGGATGCCGTGGTACAGGAAGCGCACGAACGCGTACCGGTCGCCGACGAAGCCGCCGCTCGCGTCGCGGAACTGGCCGCTTGTCCACAGGTCCAGCTGCGGCCAGGCGGTGAAGATCCAGGCCAGCGCCAGTGCCAGCGTCAGCCCGATCCAGCCGGCCTTGTGGCGCGCGCGCCAGCCGCGTCGCGGCGCACGTTCGGGCACGGCAGCCGTCACGTCTTGTGCGCAGGTCTGGCAGCCGGCGCCGGTGCGGCGACGGGCGGCGCCAGCTTGGACGCGACCGCGGCTGCTGCCGCGCTGGCGGCGTCGGCGGCCGCCTGGGCGGCCTTGGCCGCGGCGACGGCCAGTGCCTGGGCCGATGCGGCCTCGCTGGCCGCCTGGGCCGCGTTCTGCTCGGCGCCGATGCGCGACAGGGGCTCGGAGGCGGCGGGCGCCGGCCGCACCAGCGCGTAGCCGCGCACCTGCTGCACCACTTCCAGCCTGGCGAGCTCCTCGGGCTTGATGCGGTCGATGCGCGTCAGTGCCCAGTCGCCGTTGACGGGGTCGGCGCGCTCTGCGACCTGGTTCAGGTAGAACGCGATGCTGGGCTGGTGCAGCCGCCACTGCACGATGCGCTGGCGATCGAGCAGCGTCATCTGCGCGATGGGCACCGTGCGCGCGAGCGTGCGGATCGGGTCCTGCATCGTGTTGCCCCACCACGGCAGCACCGCCAGCACCATCCATCCGGCCGACAGCAGCGCGGCGAACACCGCGCCCTCGGCCTCGGTGATGTAGTTGCGCACGTTGGGCACCCAGATCGTGAGCGCGAACACGAGCAGGCCGATGGGCACGCTCAGCCACACCCACGGCGCCATCGGCGCGCTCGACAGCAGCGTACGGTACAGCGGATCGTGGGTGCTGGCCGCGGCGTAGCTGGCGATCCACGGGCTCGCCGCGCCGAGGGCCACCACCGCGAGGATGGTGGCGCACAGCCCGAGGCGCACGGGCCATTTGGCCACGACGAGTTCCTGGGCGGCCAGCAGCACCAGCGGCGTGAAGCCGTACAGCACGTAGTGCGGCAGCTTGGTGCCCGACATCGAGAAGAACACGAGCACGAAGCCCAGCCACAGCAGCAGGAAGCGACCCAGCGGCTCGCGCCAGCGCGCGCGCAGGTGCAGCGCGATGGGCACCAGCAACGGCGTCCACGGCATCATCGCCACGGGCAGGATCTCGAGGTAGTAGAAGAGGCTGCCCGCGTGGCCCTCCATCGAGCCGGTGAAGCGCTCGAGGTTGTGATGCAGCAGGAAGCCGTCGACGAAGGCCATGCCGTGGCGCGCGACGGCGTAGAGGTACCAGGGCAGCGAGATGCACAGCATCAGCGCCCAGGCCGTCGGGTCGGCGACCAGGCGCGCCAGGCGCGAGCGGTCGCGGTTGGTCGCCAGCCACAGGCCGGCCGCGGCCGCGGGAATCAGCAGCGCCACCGGGCCCTTGGCGAGCAGGCCCAGCCCGATCCAGGCGAACGACCGGCGTCTCGGCCAGTCGCGCCCGTTCTCGAGGTGGCGCCACAGGTCGAGCGTGGACAGCGTCAGCAGCAGGTTCAGCAGCGAATCGGCCGTCGCGGCGCGCCCGATCAGCATCGGCCCCAGGGTGGTGGCCAGGATGCCGGCCGCGGCGATGGCCACCTGCGGCCCGAAGCGACGCCAGGCGAACTGCCCGATCGCCAGGCACCACAGGAACGCGCACAGCGCCGACGGCAGGCGCACGGCGAACTCGTTGATGCCGAACGTCTTCAGGCTGATCGCCTGGAACCAGTAGATGAGGATGGGCTTGTCGAAGCGGTCGACGCCGTTGAGCGTGGTGCTGCCCCAGTCGTGCCCGATGGTGAGTTCGCGCGTGGCCTCGGCGAAGGCGCCCTCGTCGACGTCGAACAGCGGCGCGGCGCCCAGGCGCGCGATCCACAGCGCCAGCAACACCGTCATCAGGATGCCCAGCAGGCGCATCGATGGCGCCGAGCCGTAGGCGCGCCGCATGGGCGCGGCCACGGCGATCACCGTGTCGGCCTCGGGGGAGGCCGAGTGCAGGCCGCTGCGCGGGCTGCCCGACATCAGCACCGTGTCGTCGTCGTCGTCGTCCGACGCGAAGGCGCGCGCGTAGTCGTGCTCGTCGTCGGGGCTCAGCGCCGTCAGCGGCATCGGCCGCGAGGCGCGGTGCTCGGCCGCCGACGGCGGCGGCGTGCGCACCGGGGCCGGCGCGATCTTGTCGAACGACGGCGTGCGCGCGGGTGGCTGGGGTGGCAGCGGCAGTTGCGGCGGCGGCGGTGGACGCGGGGCCGGCGGCGGCTTCGGTATCGGCGGCGCCTTGCCGGCCTGCGCATCGCTGGCCGTCCACATCTGCGGCTCGGACGGCCTGAAGTCGTCGTCCGATCTGGCCGGCTTGCCCACGGTTTCCATCAGCTCCGAGATGGAGCGCGGCTTCGCGGGCGGCGGAGGGGGCGGTTGGACGGGCGGCCGGGGCGGCGGCGCGCTGACCGGCGACTTCAGCAGCGGCTCCAGCGGCTCGTCGGCCGGCAGCGGCGGCACCCACGCCGGAAGATCGTCGCCCACGACGACGCCCGGCACGTCGACCGGAACGGCCGGCTTGGACCCGCCCCCGGCCGCGCGTGGCGCGGGCGGCGGCAGCGGCGCGGCGGCCACGTTGAACGTCAGGTTCGGCGCCACCTCGGGCGGGCGCTCCTCGCCTCCGAACAGGTCGTCGTAAGGCATCAGCGGCGGCGGCTCCGGCACCGCCGCGGCGGGCGCGGCAGGCGGGGGCGCGGGCGCCGGACCCGGTGGGGCAGACGAGGGCGGAGGCGGTGGCAGGGCCGACATCGACGGTTTCGGTGAGGTGGTGTGGGGTCGCGACTTCAGGGAAACAGAGGGATCAGCGGTTCAGGTGCCAGGCCGAGTCGTCGGACGGCGCCGTGCCCTGGCCGTGATGGTAGGGCTGGGCGTGGCGACCGTCATAGTAGATGCGGATGAGCAACTCGGCGAGCACCCCGGTGAGCAAAAGTTGCAATCCGGCGATCACCAGGAAGAAGCCGAGGGTCAGCAGCGGCCGGCTGCCGATGGATTGCCCCAGGATGAACTTGCACACCGCCATCCAGGCCAGGATCAAGCCGCCGAGGGCGCCGGTGAACAGGCCGATGCCGCCGAAGAAGTGCCCGGGGCGCGTGCCGTAGTTCAGGAAGAAATGCATGGACAGCAGGTCGGTGATCACCCGGAACGTGCGTGACAGCCCGTACTTGGAGGTGCCGGCGACGCGGGCGCGATGGTTCACCGGCACCTCGTCCATGCGCGCCGGCGACGTCACCGTGGCCAGCCAGGCGGGGATGAAGCGGTGCATCTCGCCGTACAGCCGCACCTCGCGCAGCACCGAGCCGCGGAAGGCCTTCAGGCTGCAGCCCAGGTCGTTGAACTGCAGGCCGGTGGACTTGCGGATCAGCGCGTTGGCGATCTTCGAGGGGATCTTGCGCAGCCAGAGACCGTCCTGGCGGTCCTTGCGCCAGCCGGCCACGAAGTCGAGGTCGCCCTGCAGCAGGCGGGCCACGAGCTTCGGGATGTCCCTGGGGTCGTTCTGCAGGTCGCCGTCCATCGTGACGATGACGTCGCCGCGCGCCGCGTCGATGCCCGCCTGCATGGCCGCGGTCTGGCGGAAGTTGCGCCACAGGCGGATCACGCGGATGTGCGGGCCGATCGAGGCGCCGTGCTTCTCCAGAGCCTGGCCGGTGCCGTCGCGGCTGCCGTCGTCCACCACCAGCAGCTCCCACGGGAACGGGTAGGCGGCGAGCGCGGCCTGCACCTCTTCGATCAGCGGGGCGGCGTTCTCGACCTCGTTGTACATCGGCACCACCACCGACAGCCGATGGAAGGGCACGCCGCCGACGTCCAGCGCACCGCGGGTGCCGAAGGCCGTGGCCGCGCCATCGGGGTGCGCGCCGCCCACCTCGGGCGCCGCGACCGGCGTCGAGGGCAGGTAGTGCTCGCCGGTGGATGAGGCGGTCATGTCTGGCTTTCTCGCGCCCGCAGCGGGCGCACGATCAGGGAAAAGGCGAGGGCGGTGGCCAGGGCCACCACCAGCATCAGGGCGTGCACGGCCAGGGCGGCGCCGAAGATCAGCCGGCCGGGCGTGGCGGTGGAAGGCGCATTGTCGGTGTTTGCGGCGGACGCCGTCGCGGCCGGCACCTGGGCGCGACGCGCCCGCGTGCCGAGCGCGACGCCGGCCTCGTAGGTGCCCACGCCGGCCGGCGCCTGCAGGGGCAGCACGCCGGCCAGTTCGCCGCCGAGCGCGCCGCAGAAACCGGCGCCGAGCGGCAGGTTGGCCAGCGAGGCGAGCAGCACGCCCACGATGCCCAGCTTCAGCACCCAGTTGGCGATGGCGAAGCCCCACGCGGCCGCGCCCCCGCGGGCTGCGCGGAAGGCCGCGGCCACCTTGGCCACGAGATGCCAGGCCTTGCGCGCTCGCGGCGCGGAGGCGTGGGCGCGCGCACGCGCCCAGCGCGCATGCAGGTGCACGCGGCGCACCCCGATCGGCAGCAGCGTGGCCGCCGCGGCGATCGCGGCCACGGCGAACCCGATGCGCCACGGCAGCGGCGCCGGCACCAGGATGGCGATGCCCAGCACGCCCAACACCATCATGTCCTGCAGGCGCAGCCACAGCAGGCTGGCCGTGGCGTCGCCCAGGCCCACGCCCCAGCGCCGGTGCAGCAGGAACGAGTAGCTCGCCTCGCCCGAGCGCATCGGCAGGATGTTGATGGCGGCGTTGTGCAGCAGCGTGACCTGCAGGCACTCGCGGTAGCCGAGGCCCAGCGTGCGCAGCTTCCACAGCCACTCGGCGCGCAGGCGGCCGGCGCGCAGCGCGTAGGTGGCGCTCATGCCCAGCGTGGCGCCGACCCAGCCCGGCCACGGCACGCTGGCCACGCGCTCGGCCAGCAGCCGCCACGGCGTGAACGCCACCAGCACGGCCAGCAGCGCGACGCCGGCAACGATGCTGGCCGCGGCGATCCAGCGGGCGCGGCTCATCGCGTCAACGCAGGGCGCGCCGGCCGGCCCGCCACCAACGCACGGCGCCCACCAGCGCCACCAGCGCCAGCACGAGCTGCAGCGGCGCGGCCAGGGGATAGCCGGGCAACAGGTTGCGTGCCCATTTCTTCTCGACGAGGCCGGTGGCGTCCAGCAGCCCCGGCGTGGCGGCGCTGCACAGGGCGCACAGCAGCAGGCCGGCGGCCATCAGGCGCCGGCCGGCCGGGCGCGACAGGACGCGCGTCATCGCGCCCACCGGCCACGCGTGCGGCGCCAGGCCGCCGAAGACCAGGCCCAGGCCGCCACCCACCAGGATGTCGGCGGGCCAGTGCGCGCCGACGGCCAGCCGCGACAGCGCGATGCCGAACGCCAGCAGTGCCACCACCGCCAGGCCGCAATTCGACGTGAGCCAGCCGTCGACCGCGCTGCGCTCGGCGAAGCGGCGCCGTTCCGCGACCAGCACCGCCAGCATCGCGAACGCCATGGCGCTGTGGCCGGAGGGCATCGAGCCGGCGCTCAAGGGCGTGCCGACGACGTTGAGGTGTTCGGCGCCCAGCGCCAGGAACGGCCGCGGCGAGGGCAGGTGGTGCTTGATCCAGCTGGCGGTGAGGCCGCCCAGCACGATGCCCCACAACAGCTGCGCCACGCGCTCGGGCACGTCCTGCGCGAAGGCCGTGAGGTAGATCCAGGCCGCCAGCGCGAGGCCGGCCACGCTCAGCGCCGACCAGGTGGCCGGTGCGACGGGACCGAAGGCGTTGACCGCGTGGAACCACGCTTCGTTGAGGGCGGCGTCCGCGTGCAGCGCGAGCCCCGCGGCAGTGGCGATCACGCCCGCGGCCAGCACGCGGAAGTCCCAGGTCACCGCCTGCGGGGACGGGCTCTTCGGCGGGGTCAGGGAGTCTGCGGACATGGCCGGCGATTGTATAGACGGGCCGCCCCGACTCCTGGCTCGCCGCCTGAGCCAGCCCGGCGGCAGAATGCCCCTCTCATGAGCCGCTCCAAGACCATCACGCTGGACGTCCTGCGCCGCTACGCCGTGGCGCGGTCGATGTTTCCGCCCACCACGCTGCAGAAGGCGATCGATCGCCTGGGCTTCGTGCAGGCCGATCCGATCCGCGCTCCGGCGCGCGCGCAGGACCTCACGCTGCGCCACCGCGTCAAGGGCTACGTGGCGGGCGACCTGGAGCGCCGCTATCCGCGCCTGGACGTGGAGGAGGACTGCCTGGTCAACTACGGCTTCGTGCCGCGCAGCCTGCTGCCGCTGCTGCACCCGCGCACCGCGCGGCGCGCGTGGGACGCGGCCACCGAGCGCCGCGCCGCCGAGGTGCTGGCCTTCGTGCGCGCCCGCGGGGCCACGCATCCGCGCGAGGTGCAGGAGGTGTTCGACCACGGCCGCGTGCAGAGCTGGGGCACCACCAACACGCTCAATGCCAGCACGGCGCTGCTGGACGGCATGCACTACCGCGGCCTGCTGCGCGTGGTGCGGCGCGAGAGCGGCACGCGCGTCTACGAGGCGATCGACCATTCGCCCGCCGACGACGCCCCGGCGGCGCGCCACGAGCGCGCGCGCCGCCTGCTGATGCGCATCGTCGAGAAGTACGCGCCGCTGCCCTCGGCGTCGCTGGGCTACCTGTCGCAGCTGATGCAGTACGGCGCGCCGCACCTGCGCGGCGAGACCCGCACGCTGCTGGCCGAGCTGCGTGCCGGCCTGCCGCAGGTCAGGATCGACGGCATCACCTGGCTGTGGACGCCGGGCGAGGATCCCGCGGCCGGCAAGTGGCGCGTCGACCCCGGGCGCGCGCGCCTGCTTGCGCCGTTCGACCCGGTGGCCTGGGATCGGCGCCGCTTCGAGCTGCTGTGGGGCTGGGCGTACAAGTTCGAGGCCTACACGCCGCCGGCCAGGCGCACGATGGGGCACTACGCCCTGCCGCTGCTGTATGGCGATGCGGCCGTGGGCTGGGCCAACGCCACGCTGGTGGACAAGTCGCGGCTGGAGGCCCACGTGGGCTTCGCCGACAAGGCCTGGGCCCGCGACGACGGGCTGGCGCAGGCGATCGCCGTCGAGCTCGGCGACATGGCCGAGTTCCTGCAGCTCGAGCGCGGCGCCGCCGTGCGCCTCAAGCGGTCGCGAAAGTAGTGCAGAAGTTGGCGCGCACCCGGGTTGCGCGTCGGCTCGATGTCGACATCCGTAACAAAAAGCTCGTCAAATGGACTTGCCGGTTCCCGACGGCGCCGTGCGTTGTGCGGCCACGGGACGGCAGGCCAGGAAACAAGGCGCGAGGGTCGAATGGAAAGGTCCAACATCACCAGCTCAGCGAAGCGCAACACGGCGCGAGATCCGTCACGGCTGGTCGTTCCGATTCCGAATGACGGGCCGCCGCAGTCCTCGATGACGCCGTCCATGGGCTACGGCGCCGCCATCGAGCTCGCCGCGCTGGAGGCCGAGCTGGCCTACCGCGGCCCGGAGCGCCGCAACGGGCCGGGCGCCGGCCTGGCCAAGCTGCTCGCCGCCGTGCTCGACGAGGTCGACTACGGCCTGGTGCTGATGGCCGCCGACGGCCACGTCGTGCATGCCAACCACGCCGCGCGGGTGGAACTCGCGGGCGCGAAATCCCTGCAACTGGTCGGACGCCGCCTGAGCGGGCGTTCGGCCATCGACCAGCGCGCGCTCGACGACGCCCTGGCGGGTGCCCGCGACGGCGGCAAGCGCCGCATGCTGGCGTTCGCGCCGGCCGACGCGCTGTCGGAGGGCAAGTCGTGCGACCTGTCCATCGTGCCGCTGCCGGCCGCGCTGTCGTCCAACCGCGCGGGCCACGCCGTGCTGATTGCGCTGCCGCGCAGCCGCATCGCCGAGACGCTGTCGGTGGACGCCTATGCGCGCGAGCTGGGGCTGTCGCGCCGCGAGCAGCAGGTGCTGTCCGCGCTGTGCGAGGGCCTGCGCGTCAAGGAGATCGCCGTCAAGCTGGAGATCGGCGACGAGACCGTGCGCAGCCATGTCAAGCGGCTCAAGGCCAAGACGGGCTGCGCGGGCATCGTCGACATCGTCAACCAGGTGTCGCGCCTGCCGCCGATGGTTGGCGCGCTGCGCCAGGCCTCGTTCGACCTGCCCCTGGACGACGAACGGGCTTGAGGTCGGCCGGAAGCAGCCGATATAATCAAGGCTGTTTCCGAGGAGCGTTGCGAGGCCCGGTCGTCCCCACGACCGCGAGACCCCAGGCTCGGAACTCCATCTTGGCAACCGCGCTCACCCGCTTCGCAGCACGCGAGGGGCCGGGTGAGGGTGCAGGTTCCCCATCGGTCGTTCGCGCGCAGGCGTCGCGGGTCATCTACGGAGAACCCGACATGAACGCTGCACTGACCCCCTCATCCGCGCTCGCGACCGACGCGTACGCCGTCGCCGACCTGAGCCTGGCCGCCTGGGGCCGCAAGGAAATCAAGATCGCCGAGAGCGAGATGCCCGCGCTGATGGCCATGCGCACCGAGTACGGCAACTCGCTCAAGGGCGCCCGCGTCACCGGCAGCCTGCACATGACCATCCAGACCGCCGTGCTGGTGGAGACGCTGCAGGCCCTCGGCGCCGAGGTGCGCTGGGCCTCGTGCAACATCTACTCGACGCAGGATCACGCGGCTGCCGCGCTGGTCGTCCAGGGCACGCCGGTCTTCGCCTACAAGGGCGAGACGCTCAAGGACTACTGGGACTACACCCACCGCATCTTCGAATTCGGCGCCGCCGGCACCGAAGGCGAAGGCCCGAACATGATCCTGGACGATGGCGGCGACGCCACGCTGCTGATGCACCTGGGCCAGCGCGCCGAAAAGGACATCTCGGTGCTGGCCAACCCGGGCAGCGAGGAGGAGCGCGAGTTGTATGCCGCGATCAAGGCCAAGCTGGCCGTCGATCCGACCTGGTACACGCGCAAGAGCGCCGCCATCATCGGCGTGACCGAAGAGACGACGACGGGCGTGCACCGCCTCAACGAGATGTCGGCCAAGGGCACGCTGCTGTTCCGCGCCATCAACGTCAACGACTCCGTCACCAAGAGCAAGTTCGACAACCTGTACGGCTGCCGCGAGTCGCTGGTGGACGGCATCAAGCGCGCCACCGACGTGATGGTGGCCGGCAAGGTGGCCGTCGTGGCCGGCTACGGCGACGTGGGCAAGGGTTCGGCGCAGGCGCTGCGCGCGCTGTCGGCCCAGGTCTGGGTGACCGAGATCGACCCGATCAACGCGCTGCAGGCCGCGATGGAAGGCTACCGCGTGGTGACGATGGACGACGCCGCGGCGCATGGCGACATCTTCGTCACCTGCACGGGCAACAAGAACGTGATCACGTACGAGCACATGGCCGCGATGAAGGAGCAGTCCATCGTCTGCAACATCGGCCACTTCGACAACGAGATCGACATCGCGTCCCTCGAGCACTGCAAGTGGGAAGAGATCAAGCCGCAGGTCGACCACGTGATCTTCCCGAACGGCAAGCGCATCATCATGCTGGCCAAGGGCCGGCTGGTGAACCTGGGCTGCGGCACGGGCCATCCGAGCTACGTGATGTCGTCGTCGTTCGCCAACCAGACCATCGCCCAGGTGGAGCTGTTCACGCGTCCCGACGCCTACGCATCCGGCAAGGTCTACGTGCTGCCCAAGCACCTGGACGAGAAGGTGGCGCGCCTGCAGCTGTCCAAGCTCAACGCGAAGCTGACGACGCTGACCGACGAGCAGGCGGCGTACATCGGCGTGTCGCAGTCCGGACCCTACAAGCCCGACACGTACAGGTACTGATCCGAGGGGCAGGCATCTCCTTCGGGTACGCAGGAGATGCCAGGCCCCTTGGCCTCCCTCGGCAACGCCAATTCAATGGAACGACGATGATCAAGGTTCCTGTCAGCCTCGAGTTCTTCCCGCCGAAGACGCCCGAAGGCATCACCAAGCTGGCCGCGGCGCGGGCCGAGCTGTATGCGCTCGAGCCCGAGTTCTGCTCGGTCACCTACGGCGCGGGCGGGTCCACGCAGCTGGGCACGCTGCACGTGGTGCAGGCGATCCGCGACGAAGGCGGCGTGGGCGTGCCGCACTTCACCTGCATCGGCGCCACGCGCGCGAGCGTGGGCGAGACGCTGGACGGCTTCAAGGCGTCGGGCGTGCGCCGCCTGGTCGCGCTGCGCGGCGACCTGCCCAGCGGCTCGGGCAGCTTCGGCGAGTTCCGCTACGCCACCGAACTGATCGAGCAGATCCGCGAGCACTCGGGCGACCACTTCCATATCGAGGTGGCGGCGTATCCCGAGACGCATCCGCAGGCCCGCTCGCCCGAGGCCGACCTGAAGGCCTTCGCGGCCAAGGTGGCCGCCGGCGCGAACTCTGCCATCACGCAGTTCTTCTTCAACGCCGACGCGTACTTCCGCTTCGTCGACGAGGTGCGCGCGATGGGCATCGCCGTTCCCGTCGTGCCGGGCATCATGCCCATCACGAACTCGAGCGGCCTGATGCGCTTCGCCGACAACACGGGCTGCGAGATCCCGCGCTGGATCCGGCTGCGCCTGCAGTCGTTCGGCGACGACACGAAGTCCATCAAGGCCTTCGGCCTGGACGTGATGTCCGCGCTGTGCGAGCGACTGGTCGCCGGCGGCGCGCCGTCGCTGCACTTCTACACGATGAACCAGGCGGCGCCGACGCTGGCGCTGGCCGCGGCGATCAAGGGCTGAGAGGGCCGCGCGGCCCCACCGCCAGGTCAGCCGCGGTCGTGCAGGCCGTCGGCGTCCACGCGCACCTTCTCGCCCACCGCAGGCGACGTCGATTCGCGCACCGTGCGGTGCGAGCCGTCGTCCATGCGCACGGTCACGTCGTAGGCCGTGGCCTTGCGCTGGTGCTTCTCGATGGCGTTGCCCAGCAGGCCGCCGCCCACCGCGCCCACCACGCCGCCCAGCGTGCGGTTGTGGCCGCCCGCGATCTGGCTGCCCACCAGGGCCCCGCCCACGCCACCGGCCACCGCGCCGACGCCGTTGTTCTGGCCCTGCACCTCGACCATGTTGACGGCTTCCACCACGCCGCATTCGCGGCACGCGGCGGCGGCCACCGGCTGCTGATCGCGCCAGTTCTGCTGGGCGACGTCCGCGTCGCGGTCGGCGCGCGGCGGCAGTTCGCGCGTGTCGCGGCGCGCCTGGTCGCGGCGGCCCTGTTCATACGCGCTGTTGCTGTTCTGCGCGACGATCACCGGGGCCGGCGTGGCTGCGGCCGGAGCGGGCTCGGTCGTGGCCACGGATTCGTTGACCGGCGCACTGGCGACGGCATTCGGCGCAGCGACGTCGGCATCGTTCTTCGAGCACGCGCCGAGCGCGATCGCCGCGGAGGCGACGAGCGCCAGCTGGAACGTGCGCAGTCGGGAAGTGGTGGTGTTCATGGGGAGTCGCTCCGGTTTGGTTCGGGCGGCGCCGGATGGCGGCCGTCGATGCCGCTGCTCAGGCGATCCGCGTGCCCGCGCACTCGACCGTGTTACCTCCCGATGCATTCACTGTCGGGCTGGAACCGGCCCGACGCGCCGCCGCGCCCCATGAAAAAGGGCGCTGGCCCTGCGGCAAGCGCCCCCGTGCGTCCTGAAACAATCGGCTCTACGGATTGGTGGCCGTCTGCGGGACGCCGGCGGCCGGGAAGTTCGTCATGCCGAACAGCTTGCGCACGTCGGGGCTGCCGTTGCCGTAGACATAGTTGTAGTCGTAGCTCGGGAAGCTGTCGTACACGACGCCGTTGTAGCCCGGGTTGGCGCGGTGGAAGAACTGCAGCCCCGCCGGTGCCTTGGTGCCGCCGAACAGCGTCTGCGTGGCGCCCACCGCGTACAGGTAGTAGTTCGCGTTGCCCAGGCGGTGGTTGCGCTTGCCCAGCTGCTGCTCGAAGACCGCCAGCGCGCCCACGAACTCGGGCGAGGCGATCGAGGTGCCGATGAGCTCGTAGTAGCCGCCGCCGATGCCCACGCCGTAGGCAGTGATCACCGAGCTGTCGTCCGGGCTGCAGGTGATGGCCGATTGCGGGCAGCCGCCCACGTGCATCCCGACGTCGGGAACCGTGCGGAACTGGCCCGATCCCGTCCTGGCCAGGATCTGGTACAGCGGCTTCCTGTAGAGCGTGCTGACGCCGCCGCCGGCACCCCAGGCGCCGCCCGAGACCAGCGTGCCGAGGCCGTAGGGATCGTACGGCGATTCGGGATCGCTGAACGCGCTCTCGCGCACGTAGGCCGACGCCAGGGTCGTGGTGGAGCTCGTGGTGACGAGGTTGCCGCCGCCCACCGCGGTGACGGCCGGGTCGGCCGCCGGCGTGCTGACGCTGGGCACGAAGGTGGAGCTGGTGCCGCCGTTGAAGTAGTCGACGCTCGGGCATTCAAGGCCGGCCTCGTCGCCGGAACTGGCCACGAACGTGATGCCCTGCGCGTTGCCCTGCAGGAAGATCTCGTGCTCCGCCTCGAGGATGTCCGTGTAGTCGACGCCGTCGTTGTACGCTGCCGTGTAGCCCAGCTCGCAACCGCCGAAGGACGAGTTGACGATGTCGTACTTGTTGGTGTCGACGATGTACTGGTAGCCGTCGATGATGGACTGGTCCTGCAGGTCGGGGATGCTCACCAGCGTGACCTGCGCGCCCGGCGCGCCGCCCAGCACCTGCTGGACATCGAGGCTCGCCTCGACCGAGCCGTTGCCGTTGAAGGCGCCGCCGCCGTCGACGGTCACGGTGGTGACCGAGGGCGCCGGCTTGCCGGTCAGCGCGGTGAACTTCTCGTGCGTGAACGCGGCGCCCACGTCGCCCGGGAACACGAGGTCGGACATCAGCACGGCCACGCTCACGCCGCTGCCGTCGGTGCCCGGGCCGTAGGCGGGATAGTCGTAGGCCTGCTTCAGGTCGGTGAACCAGTACGGGCCCGTCGAGCCGTAGCGGTTGTCGCCGGTCGCCGCCGGCGCCGCGCCCAGCACGTGTGCGTGCACCTGGTGCTCGGGCACCGTGGCCAGGCCGACGACGCGCAGCGGGATGGCCGCGAGCTCCGCGGGAACCTGCAGCGCGCCGCGCGCCTGGAAGCGCGTATGCGAACGCTGGGTCACTTTCTGGATCGGCGTGGCGAACGCCTGCGCCACCGCGTCGGCCGTGCCGCGCACGCGCACGCCGTGGGCGTTGGTGGACACGATCGCGAGGCCGCGCGCGACGAGCGCGTTGCTCACGGCGGCGATGTCGGAGGCCTTCGGGCCGTACTGCTGCAGGAAGTCGTCCGGCTTGAGCCATTGGTGGTATTGCGGGGACGACGTGTCGTGCAACTGCGCGAGCTGCGATTCGAGCGCCTTCTTGTTGCGCAACGGGAGGTAGACGCCGAACTCGACGATGTCCTGGGCGGACGCCGCGGCGACGCTCGCCTGCGCCTGCGCCTGGCCCTGCGCCTGCGCGATGTCGGCCTGCGGGGAGGTGGCCGCCGGCGCGGACGCGGTGGTGAATGCGCCCGCGGCGCACAGCGCGGCCGCCAGGATCCTGTTGATACGCATGAGTTCCTCTTTCGTTGGGTGAGCTGTTGTGACCATCGAAAAGTCTCCGTGGCCCGGGAGGGCACGTCAACGGCGAATGCACCGAGAAACAGGGGGTGTGCTATCCCTATGCGGGGAAGCGCGAGTTGTGCGCGTACCAGCGCGCCGGTGCTTGAAAAGCCGCGCACTCGTCCCCAGTTGACGCTCGGGCGACAATACGCGGTTTCCGCCGTCGTCCCGGCGCGCGGACGCGCGCGGCCCCCTGGCGGCCGGTGCGCCCCCGTTTCCCCTTCTTCGATCCAGACCCCATCGGGCTTCATTCCATGGAAAAGCAAACTCTTTCGTTCCAGGCCGAGGTCAAGCAGATCCTGCACCTCGTCACCCATTCGCTGTACTCGAACAAGGAAATCTTCCTGCGCGAACTGGTGTCGAACGCGTCGGACGCCTGCGACAAGCTGCGCTTCGAGGCGATCGACCATCCGCAGTACCTGGAGGACGCGCCCAACCTCGAGCTGCGCATCTTCTTCGACGCCGAAAAGAAGACGCTCACCATCCGCGACAACGGCATCGGCCTGTCGGCGGAAGAGGCCGTGTCGCACCTGGGCACGATCGCCAAGAGCGGCACCAGGGAGTTCATGTCGAAGCTCGAGGGCGACCAGAAGAAGGACGCCTCGCTGATCGGCCAGTTCGGCGTGGGCTTCTACTCCGGCTTCATCGTGGCCGACCGCATGACGGTGGAGTCGCGCCGCGCGGGCCTGCCGGCCGAGCAGGGCGTGCGCTGGAGTTCCGAGGGCACGGGCGACTTCGAGGTGGAGCAGATCACGCGCGCCGAACGCGGCACCGACGTGACCCTGCACCTGCGCGACGGCGAGGACGAGTTCCTGCGCCCGTGGAAGCTCAAGTCCATCATCTCCAAGTACTCCGACCACATCTCGCTGCCCATCCTCATGAAGAAGGAGGAATGGAACGGCGAGACGGCCGAGTACAAGCAGCTCGACGAATGGGAGACCGTCAACAAGGCCTCCGCGCTGTGGGCGCGTTCCAAGAGCGACGTCACCGACGCCGAGTACACCGATTTCTACAAGCAGATCAGCTACGACTCGGATGCGCCGCTGGCCTACACGCACAACCGCGTGGAGGGCCGCAGCGAATACACGCAGCTGCTCTACATCCCGGCCCATGCGCCGCTGGACATGTGGAACCGCGACAAGCGCGGCGGCGTGAAGCTCTACGTCAAGCGCATCTTCATCATGGACGACGCCGAGGCGTTGATGCCGGTGTACCTGCGCTTCGTCAAGGGCGTGATCGACTCGGCCGACCTGCCGCTGAACGTCTCGCGCGAGCTGCTGCAGGAGAGCCGCGACGTGAAGGCGATCCGCGAGGGCTCCACCAAGCGCGTGCTGTCCATGCTGGAATCGCTGGCCGACAGCGAGGACGTGGGCGAGAAGGACAAGTACCAGGCGTTCTGGGACGAGTTCGGCGCGGTGCTCAAGGAAGGCATCGGCGAGGACCACCAGAACAAGGAACGCCTGGCCAAGCTGTACCGCTTCGCGTCGACGCACGCCGACAAGGGCGTGTCGCTGGCCGACTACGTGTCGCGCATGAAGGAAGGCCAGGAGGCCATCTACGTGATCGCGTCCGACTCGCTGGGCGCGGCCAAGGCCAGCCCGCAGCTCGAGATCTTCCGCAAGAAGGGCATCGAGGTGCTGCTGCTGGTGGACCGCGTCGACGAGTGGCTGCTGTCGCACCTGCACGAGTTCGAGGGCCACACGCTGCAGAGCGTCGCCAAGGGCGCGGTCGATCTCGGCTCGCTGCAGGACGAGGACGAGAAGAAGGCCGCCGACGCGGCCGCCACGGCCTTCGCGCCGGTGCTCGAGCGCCTGAAGGCCTCGCTCAAGGATCGTGCCAAGGACGTCCGCGCCACCTCGCGCCTGGTCGATTCCGCCGCGTGCATCGTCGTCGAGGACGGCGAGATGAGCGCCCACCTGGCGCGCCTGCTCAAGCAGTCCGGCCAGTCCGCGCCCGACGCCAAGCCCATCCTCGAGGTGAACCCCGAGCATGCGCTGGTCAAGAAGCTCGAGGCCGATCCGCGCTTCGACGACTTCGCGCACCTGCTGTTCGACCAGGCCTGGCTGGCCGAAGGCGGCCAGCTGGAAGAACCGGCGGCCTACGTGCAGCGCGTCAATCGCCTGCTGGTCGGCTAAACACCGCAGCGTTCCTGTCGATACAGCCCTCATGACCTACGGCGTCAAGGAAATCTTCTATACGCTGCAGGGCGAGGGCGCCAACGCAGGGCGTCCGGCGGTGTTCTGCCGCTTCGCGGGCTGCAACCTGTGGACGGGCCGCGAGGACGATCGCGCGGATGCCGTCTGCAAGTTCTGCGACACCGATTTCGTCGGCACCGACGGCGACGGCGGTGGCAAGTTCAAGACCGCCGACCTGCTCGCCGACGAGATCGCGAAGCACTGGGGCGACACGTCGTCGCACCGCTTCGTGGTACTCACCGGCGGCGAGCCGCTGCTCCAGGTGGACACGGCGCTCATCGAGGCGCTCCACGCGCGCATGTTCATGATCGCGGTGGAGACCAACGGCACGGTCGAACCGCCGCCGGGCCTCGACTGGATCTGCGTCAGCCCCAAGGCCGACTCGAAGATCGTCGTCATCGAGGGCGACGAGCTGAAGCTGGTCTTTCCGCAGGACGGCGTCGATCCGGAGCGCTTCGCCGATCTCCAGTTCACGCATTTCTTCCTGCAGCCGATGGACAACCTGCTGCAGCAGACCAACCAGCGCCTGGCAATGGACTATTGCCTCGCGCATCCTCAATGGAAACTCGGCCTGCAGACCCACAAGATGCTGGGCATTCGCTGAACGCGACTGCCTGGTCTCCCGTGGTTCGAGGGTCTCGATCCCATCATGCTCACGATCACCAAACGACTCGAATTCGACGCCGGCCACCGCATCCCGCAGCACAAGAGCCAGTGCCGCAACCTGCATGGCCATCGCTACGCCCTCGAGATCACCCTCGAGGGCGAGCCCGTCGATGACCCCGAGTCCAGCGACCACGGCATGCTGATGGACTTCACCGACGTGAAGGCGCTGGCCAAGGACCACCTCGTCGACCTGTGGGACCACGCCTTCCTGGTGCACGACGGCGACACGCTGATCCGCGACCTGCTCGCGCAGATTCCCGGCCACAAGACCGTCGTGCTGAACCGCGTGCCCACGGCCGAGAACCTGGTCGCGATCGCGTTCGAGATCCTCGACCCCCTCTACACCGAGCGCTTCGGCAACCACCTGAAGCTGCGCAAGCTGCGCCTGTACGAGACGCCCACGAGCTGGGCGGACTGCCAGGGCTGACGCGCGCCATGGCCCCGCGGGAAGGGCCACCGGTGCCGCGGATATTGGCCGCAGGTACGACTGTCCAGGCTGGCAGGCGGCTCGTGATGGCGGTGGTCACCCAACAGCAGGCTTTCTGCGAGCGTCGGCTGGTCACCTTGCGCAGCCAGCTCGCCGTCGGCGGACTTGATTTCGAACAACTGGCCAGCGCCTGGGCAAACCACGAATTCGAGCAGCACGCGACGCGAGAGGGAAAGCTCTACCTGAACGCGGTGCTGCGCCTGCACGCCGATCACGCTGAACCTGTCGGAACGCGTCGTGACGAAAGGCCTGGAGCGTGCGTGGCCATCGCTCGACCACGCGTCGCGCAAAGGCCTGTGCATCCCAGGCCACGGCATGTCACGGGCACGCATTGCCTTGGCGAGATGTCCCTGCGGGCGCCGGACCGGACAGTGGTTCACCGAAGCCCGTGGCCCGACATCGAGTCGTGAGCGACATCGGCTTCTGGATCAACTGACGCCAGGAAGCGTCGCGGGCAAGACCGGCAGCTGGGCCGTGCGGCCGGCGTCGGGCGCGTGCATTGCCGCCGTCGCACGTCGGCCTGCCCTGTCCGACCTCGTCCTCCCAAACTTCCATCCCAGCCGCCATGGACCACACGACCTCCTCCAGCACGACCGCCGCCGGCGTGATCAAGCGCGTGACGCGCAGCGCACATGACGCCGTCGACAGCGTGACCGCGAAGGTCTCGTGCGTCGCTGACGGCCTGCAGGGCGGAGTCGACAAGGCAGCCGACGCGCTGGTCATCGGCGCCGCGTTGCCGAGCCTGCGCTCCTCGCGCGACGACTGAACGCGGGCGCGCCCTTCCGGGGCGCCGTCCCTTCTCGGCGAGCGGTCGTGCCGCTCGCCAAGCCCTGCCGCGTTCGGCGGCCTTTCGCTCATCAGGAGACTTTCGTGCCGAAACCAAAGAAGTCCGATTCCCCCATCGCCACCTCGCTTGGCTCGGCTGCCAGCACGGTTGGTGGCCCCGCCGCCGGCATCGCCGCGGACCCGGCGCTGAGCGGCACCGGGCCTTCAGTCGGCGCGCTCGCGGCCAGGCAGGCCGGCACGCAGGTGCTCGCCCAGTCGATTCCCGCCAATCCGCTGAAGTACGCGGACCATGGGCTGGATGCGGGTCACGCGCCTCGCGAGGGCGCGTCCGCCACGCCGCCCGCCGATGCCGTCACGGGCAGCACGCTCAGCGAGACCAACGAATCCGACAAGGCCGGCTCCCTCGACCCGGCGCGGGTCGACTCCGGCGGCCAGGCGCTGACGACCAACCAGGGCGTGCTGGTGGCGGACAACCAGAACTCCCTGAAGGCCGGGCTGCGCGGGCCGACGCTGCTCGAAGACTTCATCCTGCGCGAGAAGATCACGCACTTCGACCACGAGCGCATTCCCGAGCGCATCGTGCATGCGCGCGGCTCGGCCGCGCACGGCTACTTCGAATGCGACCGCGCGCTCGGCGAGATCACCAAGGCGGCGCTGTTCGCGGAAGCGGGCAAGCGGACGCCCGTCTTCGTGCGTTTCTCGACGGTGGCCGGCGAGCGCGGCTCCACCGACACCGCGCGCGACGTGCGCGGCTTCGCCGTCAAGTTCTACACGGAGGAGGGCAACTGGGACCTGGTGGGCAACAACATCCCCGTCTTCTTCATCCAGGACGCGATGAAGTTCCCCGACCTGATCCACGCGGCCAAGCCCGAGCCTCACCACGGCATGCCGCAGGCGGCCACCGCGCACGACACGTTCTGGGACTTCGCCTCGCTGTCCCCCGAGACCGCGCACATGCTGATGTGGGCGATGTCCGACCGCGCGATCCCGCGCAGCTACCGCATGATGCAGGGCTTCGGCGTGCACACGTTCCGCCTTGTCAACGCCGCGGGCGAGTCGCGCTTCGTCAAGTTCCACTGGACGCCCTCGGCCGGCACGCACTCGCTCGTGTGGGACGAGGCGGTGAAGCTGTCGGGCTGCGACTCCGACTTCCACCGGCGCGACCTGTGGGAGGCCATCGAGGCCGGCCACTATCCGGAGTGGACGCTGGGCCTGCAGGTGTTCTCGCAGGAGCAGGCCGATGCCTTCAGCTTCGACATCCTCGACCCGACCAAGCTCGTGCCGGAGGAACTGGTGCCCGTGGTGCCGGTCGGCCGCATGGTGTTGAACCGCAACCCCGACAACTTCTTCGCCGAGACCGAGCAGGTCGCGTTCTGCACCGCCCACGTGGTGCCGGGCATCGACTTCACCAACGATCCGTTGCTGCAGGGACGCATCCATTCCTACGTGGACACCCAGATCAGCCGCCTCGGCGGCGCGAACTTCCACGAGCTGCCCATCAACGCGCCGCTCGTCGAGGTGCACAACAACCAGCGCGACGGGATGCATCGTCGCGCGATCCCGCGCGGCCGGGTGAACTACGAACCGAACTCGCTCGGCGGCGGCTGTCCCTACCAGGCCGGCGCGCGCGGCTTCGTCTCCTTCCCCGAACCGGTGGTGGAGGACAAGGTGCGCGGCAAGCCCGAGAAGTTCGCCGACCACTATTCGCAGGCCACGCTGTTCTTCCACAGCCAGTCCGAGATCGAGAAGAACCACATCGTCGCGGCCTTCCGCTTCGAGCTCACGCGCGTGCAGACGCCCGCGGTGCGCCAGCGCGTGGTCGCCCTGCTGCGCAACGTCGACGAGACGCTGGCCGCGCGCGTGGCCGACGGCCTGGGGCTGGAACTGCCTCCCGCGCAGGAGCGCGCGCTCGAGCCGCCGGTGAAGTCGGAGGTGGACTCATCGGCCGCGCTGTCGCTGTTCAACTTCCCGGGCGACGGCTCGATCGCCGGGCGGCGCATCGCGCTGCTGGTGGCCGACGGCGCCGACGCGGCCGCGCTGCAGGCCCTCTACGACGCGCTCATCGGCGCTGGCGCGTCGCCACGCTACCTTGGCGCCAGGCTGGGCAAGGTCAAGGCGAAGCGCGGCGCGGCCATCGAGATCGAGGCGACGCTGGAGACCATGCCGTCGCCGATGTGGGACGCGCTGGTGATCGACGCGTCGGCCGATGCGCTGGCCAAGGTCGGGCCCGCGGTGGAGTTCGTGAAGGAGCAGTTCCGGCACTGCAAGACGATCCTGGTGGCGGGCGTGGCGCCGGCGCTGCTCGCCGCGGCGGGCATCGAGGCCCCTGGCGACGCCGGCTTCATCGAGGCTTCGTCGGGCGCGTCGAAGGCGGTGGTCGATGCCTTCCTCGCTGCCGTCGGTCGACACAGGCACTACGAGCGCGAGAAGGAGCCGTCGCCGGTCTGAAGCGCGAAGGGCGCGCCTCCTGCGAGAGGGCGGCGCGCCCCGGGTCGGAGCGATGCCGCGCGTCGCTACGCTGCGTGCACGCTCAGGCCGTCGCCGCCATGGCCGGCGATGCCGGCTCGGGCGGCTTCTCCCTGAGCTCGGGGTGGGCCAGCAGTTCCTCCTTGCGAGCCGCGATCCGTGCGCCCAGCGCCTTCATGTCGAGCCTGGTCTTCTGCGCCTTCGGGAACATCTCCGTCTGTTCTTCCTTGACGTGGTGCTTGGTGTACTCGGACATCACCTGGATCCTGGCGTCGAACATCTCGCCGTCGGGCTCCTTGTCCTTGACCTGCGCGATCAGTTCCTTCAGGGTCGCGTGTTCGACGGTGGCCTCGGGCACCAGTTCCTTGTCCTTCAGCGCCGCCTTCACGGCCGGATAAAAGATCTCCTCCTCCACCTGCGCGTGGATGGACAGCTCCTGGCAGATGGTGGCGACGAGCGCCTTCTTCTTCGCGACCGATCGCGTGCCTTCGTATTCGTCGTACAGCGCGGCCACGCGCTTGTGGTCGGCCCGGAGCAGGGCGATGGCGTCGGGCGCGACGGCGTCGCCCGCGGACTTGGCGCCCACCTTGCGAGCGGCGGGCTTGGCGGATTTCCTGGGTGCAGTGGTCATGGCGGTTCTCCGGTCGGCTCAATGGGAAAAGAGAGCGATGAGGATGATGATGGGGGTGGACACCCCGAGGAACAGCAGCAGAAGTGAACCCATCGAGGCGATGGCGATGACTCCGGCAGGCCCTCGAAGAAGCAAGCCGCGCTCCCGGGAGGGTGGGCTCGATGGAAGACGGCATCGCGCAGCGGGCGCCATGCCCGCTGCGCGACCGTTTCTCAACCTTCGTAGGCCGCCAGCCGCGCCTGCTCCTGCGGCGTGAAGAGCCGGTTGCGCAGATCGCCCAGCGCCGTCGCGTGATCGGCGTCGCTGCCCGGCGTGGCGAGCACGGCGCCGCGCTGCGCCTGGTACGTCGCGATGCGTGCCTTCCACGCGGCCTCGTCGCGATCGAGGTCGGCCAGGCGATTCGCGGCCTCGGGCGACGTGGCGGCGGCGCGCATGCGGTAGACGTCGTCCTCGCTGCCGCCGCTCGCGCGGAGCTGCCGCGCGGCCTCGTCGAGACGCGTGACGAGCAAGGGCGCCGCGCGGTCCGCGCGCACGCTCGCGGGCAGGCGCGCGTCGAGCGCGGCCAGGCGCTCGCGACGTTGCGCATCGTTCAGCGTGGGATCCTGCTCGATGGCCATGCGCGCCAGCGCGGCGGTGGCCTCGGCGTCCTGCGGGGCGAACAACGCCTGCGATTCGACGTCGGTGAAGAACGTGGCGCGCAGGGCCAGCATGCGGCGCAGGCCGTCGCGCAGCATGTCGACGCTGGAGCCGGTCATCCTGGGCGGACGCTGGTCCTTCAGCGCCGTCTTGAAGCGCACGTAGCGGTCGAACAGGTCCTTGGCCTGGCGCGCGGCGAGCGGGTTCAGGCGGCCGTCGAGGTCGTGCGCCACCTGCGCGCGGATCGCGTCCAGCGGCCGCTCGCCCACCGTCGTCAGCCAGTAGTCGAACAGGCGGATCAGCGCCGGGTCGAGCACCAGCGACTGGTCGGCCCCGGCGGTGGCGGCGCCGTCGGGCGTGGTGCCGGCGAGCGAGGACGCGGCGGCAGGCCGCGCGTCGACTGTGGGCACCTGGTAGACGGCGTGCGACGCCGGCGTCGGCAGCCCTTGCAGGCCGATGACCACCAGCGTCGTCGCCGCGACCATGCCCGCCACCCACGTCGTCGGAAGCTGGCGGCGGGGCATGTCAGAGCCCCGCATTCTTCAGGCGGTTGGCCTGGTTGCGGTACAGGCTCTTGGGGTCGACCTCGAACCAGTTGACGATGCCGGCGGTCTGGTTCACCTCGTCGAGGTGGTTCATGCCGTAGTCGTCGCGGATCACGGTGCCCAGGTGGCTGCTGCACGAGCCGACGAGCCCGTCGTTCTTCGCGCCGCCGTACACCAGCGAGGTGATGGCCAGCGCCGGGTCGAGCGGGTCGAGCGCGTTGGTGTAGGGCTGCGCGCCGCTCCACGAGTAGTAGCGCACGCCGTTGGATGCGAGCTCGGGCCCGCTGCCGCACGCGGTCGTCGGCAGGCCTTCCGGATGCGCGGCGTTGAACTTGGCCATGCCGGCGCTCGACAGCGAGTTGAGCGCGGCCGACGAGTTCTGCGACGCGTTGTCACCCGAGATCAGCCCGATCAGCGACGCGAAGCCGTTGACCACGCTGGCAACGACGGTGCGCGACACCGAGCCCGAGGGCAGCGTGCCGTTGAGCGCGTCGGCGAGCGCCGCGCCCTGGTTCGGGCCGCCCACGCTGGTGACCGAGGCCACCAGGTCGGGCGCCACCGAGGCGACGTAGCGCACGGTGGGTCCGCCATGGCTGTGGCCGATCAGGTTGACCTTGCTGGCGCCCGTGACGGCCAGCACCTGCTTGACGTAGGTGAGCAGCTGCTCGCCCCGCACCTCGGTGGAATTGGCGGCCGCGACCTGCGCGACGTAGACCTGGGCGCCATTGGCGCGCAGGTCTTCGGGAATGCCGTAGAAGTATTCCAGCGGCCCGATGTTGTCGAAGCCGAACAGGCCGTGTACCAGGATGATGGGGTATCTGGTCTGCGCATACCCGGTGGCCCAGGAAGGGAGCGCGCACAGCGCGAGCATGGCCGCGGTGAGCCACTTCACGAGAGTCTTGTCCATTGCGGTTGTCTCCGGCAAAACGTTTGAGTGGCGGAAGCCTGCGCGAGGCCTCCGTTGGGTGGCTTGTCGCGAGCGCGAGCGCACGCTTCCAAGCCGAACCCTCCAGGTTCGATCTATGTCGACACGGTCTCAACTGGGGTGCTGGATGCCGGGCCCGGGCAGCGGTGGTCCGGGCGGAGGGCGTCGTGGCATGGGTAGCACTGCGGATAGGCAGCGGGCGCAGACGAGTCGAACATCGCGTTCGAACCCCGCAACCTCAGTGGATCCATCCTACTGAGCGATGCGGCGCAGCGTCTGTCATCGATTTGCTTTTTCAAAAAGGGAAGACCCTATGGCACGCCTCACGGCCGCGCAACGGCAGACGATGCTCGACAGCCCGTGGTTCGGCAAGCTGCCGGCGGCCCCGCGCGACGAGGCGCTCGACGTGGCCACGCTGCGCCACCTCAACGAAGGCGACGTGATCTACGCGAAGGATCGCCCGGCCGATGCCTGGTACGGCATCCTGGCCGGCGCCATCCGCCTCGGCGCCAGCGGCCCCGATGGCCGCCAGGGCCTGCTCACCTTCCTGCAGCCCGGTTCCTGGTTCGGCGACACCTCGCTGTTCGACCAGCTGCCGCGCCCGCACGACGCGATCGCCCATTGCGCGACGATGCTGCTGGCCGTATCGGCGACGCAGTTCGAAGGGCTCCTGGCGCGCTACCCGGTGATGTATCGGCACTTCGTCGAGCTCTACTGCCAGCGCTCGCGGCTGATGTTCCTGGCGCTGGAGGCCTGGACGGCGTTCTCGCTGGACGAGCGCCTCGCGATGCACCTGGTGCACCTGGCCAACGGCCACGGGCAGCGCGACGGCGCCGATGTGGCGATCAACCTGCACCTGCCGCAGGAACAGCTGGCGCAGATGCTGGGCGTCACGCGCCAGCGCATCAGCCAGATCCTGCACGAGTGGGACCGCCTCGGGCGCGTGCACGTGCGCTACGGACGCGTGGTGCTGGATGGCCTGTGGTTCGCGAGCGATCCCACCGGGCCGCACCTGCACTCGGTGCCGATCGCCAGCCTGCCGGCGGCGCACTGAACAGGCCCTAAAACGCCCGCAGCGGCTCCAGCGCCATGTGCTCCAGCTGCTCGCGCAACTGCGTGACCTGCTGGTCCCAATAGGCCGGCGTGCCGAACCACGGTAACGCCGCCG
>Ga0302151_10000142_pt1 | contig 44002 bp, 54 predicted proteins | sample I_Bog_N1_3_FD_192428 | JGI IMG/M metagenome (GOLD analysis project Ga0302151, IMG submission 192428) | Peat permafrost microbial communities from Stordalen Mire near Abisko, Sweden - I_Bog_N1_3 | ecosystem: Environmental > Terrestrial > Soil > Wetlands > Peat | place: Sweden: Abisko, Stordalen...
ATGGGAGCTGCAAGTTCCAGAACCGAGGGGCACCATGCGTTAGCCACTGCGGTGACCCGTTCTGCCTACCGAAGACGACCAAGCCCGATCCGGGCTCGAAAGACAACGATGAACAAAGAACTAGCAATCAGGCTCCTTGCTGAACGCGGAGTCGGCATCTTCAGCAAGCAGTGCGAGGAGCCCATACCTCCGGCTGGCATCGGTGTCGTCGCCTTGTTCGATATCAAGATCAAGCCTCGTAGTGCCGTGCGTTGCCTCGGTCTGAACAAAGACTGGGTGCCTGAATACGTGGACGACGGCCGAACCGCTGTGGTTTGGGTCGGTGGCACTGGTATACCGGATCTATCTCCGTGGTCGTCCGTGGTGGAGGATCAGTGGATCGGTCCGCCAATCATTGCCATCTGCATCGCGTTTGGTACCGACATTAGCCCGCAACAGTTGAAGGACAAGATGATCTTAGCCGAGTCCACGGTGCTGAACGTCCTGTACAGCGCGGCCCGTGTCAAGCATCGTGGACCTTGGGCCCTAACCGAGAAAGAAGACGGCACGTTCGTTGCTCGCCTCGACGTGGCCGGGATCCGTGAATCCATTCCCAAGGAACTGGCATGAAAATCAGCCGCAATCTCAGCAAGCATCTCAAGATCGCAGTCGAGCTGCTGTCTGTCAAGATCCAGGTGTGGACGGGGCGAGAACCGTTTCCAGGCCAGCCCCTGGTCAACTACAAACGGATGCTGGATGACGTCCTGTTGGAACAGCACGACGTCGAGGTGGTGGACACCGCCCCACTGACTGAGCGCCAGGTCTGCGTGCTCCGTGAGTACAGATCGCTGGTCGACGATTACGTGCTCTACCTGTACGACCGCCAGCCTGAAGAGGCCACGAAGTACAGTCGGGCGCTGGAATCGGTCGACCAGATGTTGGATGAGTGGTTCAATGGGCAGCCCGTTCCTGGTTGGCCTGACCCTTTCAAGATGAATCCTCCTGTGACTAGGCGGCCTGACGTGCGCTGCGCCGAGAAAGGGGCGTGTCAGATCAAGGTCATGACCGTGGTCCACAAGGCCGACGCCGCGTTCCAGATCAACGGCCAGTGGACCTTCGGTGACGAAGATACGCACATGCAGAATCGCGAGTGCATGAAGTGCGGCCGCACCTGGGAGACCCGCTTCAAGCAGGGCGAGGCGCTTGGTACCATACAGACCAAGGCCGGGTCCGGCGTCGTTCTTTGACCTAAGGGAATCATCATGGAATATCCAGATGCACTGCTGCTCGCGGCAAAGCGTGGGGGCGGAGGCCTCGCCGCCTACGGCTCGAGCTGGGATCTACCGATTACGTCTCAGCTCAAGATGAAGCAGAAGTACCTAGGATCCGTGGTGCGCATTCTCGGCAAGACAGGGCTCGAGGTTGCCTATGCGGGCCTTCAGTTCCCGAACCGAGTTCGTGACAGACACCAGATCTTCGCCATCAATCCGTGGCGCTACGAGTTCATGCTCCTGCCAACCGACGACGAGGCCTCAGTCGTAGAACGAATGCGTGAAAACGAAGCAGACTACGTGGCGCTCCATGCTCCACACTTGTGTGGCGAACTGAGGTTGCGCTGGCTTGGCAAAGGATGGTCAGCCTACCAGAAGGGGGACGAAATCTGGTTCGTCCTTGTGCTTTTCGGCCTGGTCGAAGAGCCGGTCCTGAATAACAAGCTGTAAATAGTGGCGAACCCATCAACCAGTGAAGGAGCCGATATGGCAACCGTACCTAAGAAGAAGCCCGTTCCGAAGATGCCAATGGTCAAGAAGGCGAAAACGGGTGTGTCGTGGAAGAATCGAACGGTGAAAGAGTGGCAGGCGGGGCCGAACCTGTGGTGGCGTGCCCAGCTCTCGGTTTGCAGCGACGGCCGCAAGTTCCGTTCCATCAAGCTCGTCATCATCAAGAAGGATGGCACCGAGCAGTTCCTGCCTGGTGGCATGACCTTCACGAAAGAGGGCGGCACCACGCCCATAAAGAAGGTGATCGGCCTGCTACGGGCCTTCCTGCCGGAGGCCGAATGAGCGCCGAAACTACACTCGTCCTGTCGTTGTTGGCCAACGTAGTCACGATCATAGCGCTCATGCGCGTGATCCGTGCACAGAAGAACAAGATCTACCAGGATATCGGCATCGTCGCCGACAACACCACGCGTCTGGCCAACGCGTTCATCACCTATGTCAAGAGGACTTCGAAGTGAGCAAGCTCAACAAGATCGTTAGCGTCAGCGGCCTGATCGGCAGTGGCAAGGACACCATCGGCCAGATCCTGGTCAACGAGTTCGGCTACACCCGCATGAGCTTCAGCTCCACCGTCAAGGACTGCGTGGCCGCCATCTTCGGCTTCGATCGCGAGATGCTGGATGGCCTGACGCCCGAGTCGCGTGCGTGGCGCGAGACGCCGGACCCGTGGTGGACCGACAAGCTGGACTTCGGCAAGCCCATGACGCCGCGCGACATCATCATCGCGTTCGCCACCGGCACCATGCGGAACCACTTCCACAACGACATCTGGATGCTGAGCCTCGAGCGCCAGATCCTGCAACACGATGGTCGCGTCGTGCTGACCGACACCCGCCACTTCAACGAGCTGGCGCTGGTCCGTCGCATGGGTGGCAAGATCTGGGGCGTCTGGCGCCGTCCGCCGGCCTGGGACCTGAAGACGTTCTACAAAACAGTGGAGGACCAGTGGATCGACGACGGATACAAGGCGCCGATGGACTCTGGCTACGTGGACCTCCAATCCCACGGCTGCCAGAACATGATGACACGCTACGGTCACGAGGCGGTGAAGTTCCACAGTCTGAAGGTTCACGAGTCGGAGTGGCAGCACCTTCTATGGAACGACTACGACCACGTCTTCCACAATACCGGGACGCTGGGCGCCCTTTCCGCCCTGGTCCATCAGCGGATGGTGCTCGACTGCTTGAAATGAATCTGATCAAACGCCAAGGAAACGTGTGATCTCTGATCGCGTCATGATGTGCCAATCCAAAGGAAGGAGCTTGTACGCTCCTTTCGCCGGATTCAAGACTACTACCCAGCGGACCTTGTTACCACTGGCGTTACAGTCGCGAGCCTTCTTGCGATTCTGTGCGAGCCACTTCCGCCCCAGAAGTGTCCATGTGCTCTTGACCTCGACGAAGAGATCTATACTCGCCACGTAGAGATCTGGGAAAGTCCCAAGCTCTGCAAACGCGTAGTCTGGGAATTCCGGATCGAACTGTGTCACTACATTGTCTGATCCGTAGCGCTTCGTCAGGATCTTGAACGCGAACCACTCGTAGGTACTCTGCACCTCGACCTGACGACCGCCAAAGTCGTAACTCTTAATCAAGCGTGCCGACCTCATCACGCGCTCGAAGATCTCCGGGTCTTGCATGTGATGTCGCACGCCGTAGTTCTTTAGACAGGTCGCCTCTTTCTTGGCGCCGACTTCCTTGTGCATGGAGCGGAATTTAGCTGAGGCCCAAAAGCTCTCTGATCCGTACCGGGCCCTCATGGTGTTCTTGTGCTTTGCCAGTATCTTCTCGGATTGGAGCGGATTCGTTGCACCATGACGTCTCTTCATAGTACGCTTGAAGCGATCCCTCGTCTTCTCAGACTGGTGTGGATGTTCGTATCCAGTACGTTCCAAGTTGGTTGCACGCCACCTGGCTTTGGTCTCAGGATTTTGTAGCGGATTGGCAAATCCAGTCGTGTAAAGCAGGCAATGCTCACCAGAACAGTAGACCTTAAAGATAGTGGATGCACCACACCAGGCGCAGCGAGGTGTCGGGAAGAGGAACTTGAAAACGGTGTTGATCGTAAGATACTGTTCACGATGTCGACGTAGGAAGAACTCGTATTGCTTCGGAAATCGTGCTTTGAACATGGCTCGGAATTTCTTAGAGCCGTGGTCATCCTTGGAAATGAGCTCATGCTCTTCCACTAGAAGATTGTAGAAATGGATTCGTTTAGCCGCGGCATCTTCTGCTACTCCCGTAGCAGTAGCCTGCGTGGCTTTGTGTCTCATGATTGATACCCCGACTAGTAAGGGACGCGTCCAGCCGGGCTAGGTCTGAGTCGGCAGACCAGGGCAGCTACTCCCCGTCAACCAACTGAACGCAAGATAAAATTGTAATGCTCATCATCAAAAAGATTGGGATCAGTGGTCTGGTCAAATTCAAGCCGTCAGTTTTGCCGATCGAGAAGGGGAAAGTCACCTATTTGTATGGGAAAAACATGCTCAAGCACGGCAACGGGAACGCGGCCGGCAAGTCCGTGTTCGCGTCGTCGCCTGCTGACATCTTCTACGACGTGCCGATCGTGGGAGAGCGGGCGGACAAGCTGAAGGCCGGCGTCCGGATGATCGAGTTCGTGCGCGGTGGCAAGACCGTCACGGTGAAGCTGGGCTACGCAGGCAAGACCGAGAGGCTGAAGATCGATGTCGACGGCAAGGTGCGCAAGGGTGCGACCCCGACGAAGACCCGGAGCCTGCTGAAGAAGTTGTGGCCCATCACCGAAGACGAGTACCGCACCTACGGCTACCTCGACGCCAAGATCCCGCACCCACTGGTTATGGGAACGACGGCACAGCGCAAAGCTTTCTTCACCTCGTTCTTCCAGCTGGATCTGCTGGACGCAGAGCGTAAAGTGCTGGCGGCTTACAACGCTGAACTGAAGAAGGTCCGTGCTCGGTTCAACGAGCTGAACACCACCTTCCTGTCGGTCAAGGGAGACATGTTGACCAAGACCGTGAGGCTCGAGCTCGAAGCCGAGGTCGAGAAGCTTGGGGCCCGACTCAAGAAGCTGCGTCAAAGCAGTGACAAAGCCCAGAAAGTCCAGTCGCTGCTCAGCTTCGAGACTCACACGAAAGACTCACGTCGGGCTCTGTTCAAGCTGATCACTAGCCTGGATGAGCTGACCGACGAGCTAGTGGCCTCGTACTCGAAGCGACTGAAGCGTGCCGAGGCCAGTATCGAGCAGATGCAGGATTGGAAGCGCTACCGTCAGGACCTGAAGGAGTGGCAGGAAAAGACCGCTGACCTAGACATGACGGTCCCGCTGGAAGAGCTGGAGACCCAGTCCCAAGCCTTCGAGCAGGCTACGGCCGAACTGAGGCTGCTCAAGGATCTGGTGGATCCGCGACTCACCGCTCCAAACACGAAGGACGTGGCCAAACCCGAGACTAGTAAGGACGCGCTTGTCGAGCTCAGGGCCAAGATACGCCATCAGCAGGAGCACGCGCGCAAGTTCTCCAGGGGCGTGTGCGACGAGTGCGGTCAGCCCGTAGAGAAGCCGGATCCCGCGAAGCTCGAGCGCCTAGTGGCCAAGGAACAGGAGCTGACAGCCGAGTGGAGGCGCTACGATAAGTGGGCTGACGCGAAGAAGGAACTGGACGCCGAGGTCGCTGCCTACGAGCCGAAGGCCGAGCAGCGTGCCAAGGCCGAGAAACGTCAGGCCAAGAACCGCGATGCTCATGTCCTGTTCCAGAAGCGTAGCCGCATCATCAAACCGAACAAGGTCGAGCGTCCTGACGAGCCCGAGGAGGTGGAACCACTGCGTCAAGCTCTGGTCACGCTGGCCTGGGGACGGCAGAACAGGGACCAGATCGAGTCCCTGCTGGCCCTCACCGAGGAAGATCGGGCACTGACGTTCGACGGCCAGAAGCTCGAGCAGTTGCAGGACAAGATGGGGGCGGCCAACACCAGACTCCAGGTCCACAACACAGTGAAGGGTCGGGCCGCCGAAATGAAGGCACGCCTCGCTGACCTGGAGTCGCAGCTCGGTGAGGAAGAGGCGTTGCTCCTGGCTCTTGAAGCCTACGGAGACCGCGCGATCAAGAAACAGGTGGTGGAAGCTATCAGCGACCAGATGATGACGACGGTCAATCGCCTCTCGTCACTTGTGTTCGAGAACTACAGGTTCGAATTCGTCTGGGACAGCCAAATCCGGCTTCTAGTCCACCGCCCTGTTGGCACCAGCGATGTACGAAAGCTCTCGGGCTCCGAGTCTATGCTGTTCACCGTAATCCTGGTGTTCAGCCTGATGATGTTCGTCCCCAGTCACAAGCGTCTGAGCCTGCTGATCCTCGACGAACCGTGCGCTAGCTTCCATGAAGACACGATCCGTCAGTTCCACACGCTACTGCCTCACCTGAGTCAGCTCATCCCCTCCATCCTAGTGGTCAGTCCCAAGGAGTACGAACGTTATGAAGGTGCCAAAGAGTACACCATCTACCGCGACCAAAGCGGCGCCTCAATCAAAAGAGGGCATCCGTCTGAACTCCACTAATCTTGCCACACCAAAGGAGGCGATCGCTGTGTGGGGAGTGGTCAATCACTCGCCCTGGGAACTGAGCGACGCACTCCGACGTCTTAGGGTGACGCACACACTCGATCCTATAGACAAGGGGGCGAAGACCAAGCGGATCAATCTTAAACGGTCCCAACCGCTTCCAGTCCATGTGACGACCAGACTCGACAAGCTCAGAGTAGGAGCTGTTAATTTTATCGTCACCAGCCACAGCCAACTCAGCGGCACGAACATCCCGCCGCTGTACCGCGTGCGCGAGACCCTGGAGGAAGACCTTAAAGCGGCTTTGACGTCAGCTCGTCTGGTCAGTCTCGAGATGGTGGCCGTTTCGGTCGTCGACTACATCAACATGGTCGCCAAACCGAGCTTGCTCAACAAGATCGAGACGCAGATCCTCAGCATCACGCCCTACGCGCTCCGAAAGGAGGCCAAGGTTATGGTGCTCGACTTCTTCAACGGTCGGGCCAGCGACCGTGCATTGTCACAGTTCATGTCACGCAGTCTACGACTCGAACAGCTGAAGTCCATCGTACTTCAGGGAAAGAACTTACGGGCTGCCGTGGCACGGAAGAAGGCAGGTGGAGATGCCGAGCTGATCGGTGCTGAGATGGGTGTCCCGGCCTTCGACATCATGTACCTCTTCAACGCGGGCAACCCGAAACCGAAACCCGAGAGGAATGGAGTGAAACCGAAAGTCAAGGGAGTGAAATGAGCAACTCTACCATCAAGGCCTGGTATAAAGGGCAAGAAGTTTACCTAGGGGTCATTGCCAACGCTCTGGTCCTTGATGGGGACTCGTTCGTCAGACCGCAAGACGCGAAGACCGTGGCCATCGTTGAGGTAGTCGTGGTAGGACCGGAGTTGGTTCCTGGTCCTTGGCCCGAGACGCAGACACTGGCTCAGGCGTCGCTCACTTGGACCAACGTCTGGCTCTGCACTGTCATCGAGGTTTTGCCTGACATGCCAAACGCGGACACAGACGTGGTGGCGGTCAACGACCCGAACAACGGAAATTGCGTGTGCGGCGTGTCCTGCATCGGGACGTCGCTTCAGTATGTGCAAGTGACACCAGCCTAATCCAAATCAACTCAATGAAGGACCCATCATGAACCAGTACGGCTTGCCTCTTACAACGCCAAGTGTCCAGACCATCCTTCCTGCGATCATCCAGAGTGGGATCGTGGTCGGCTGGTACCCCATAGCGAGCCACTCGTTCGCCGGTACAGAGACCAGTTTCACTCTGAGCGACGGCACCGTGGTCCCGATCACTACCGTGACGAAGGACAACGGTATGGAGGGCGTCCAGCAGTACATGGCTGCGGTCTTCCCCCTCGGCATCGCCAACAACTACGCGCCTTGGGCCAGCTCGCTCCTCATCAAGCCCGATGCCGGCTACTACCGCTGGTGGTCGCTGCCTACCGAGACGTGGATGCTCCACTTCGGCTACGGCACGCTGCTCGAGAGCCTGCATACTCGCCTCAACATCAGCAATGCTCAGCCCGCTGCGCCTGGAGCTCCAACCGTGACAACCCCGGCTGCCATCACCTGGCAAGCGTCGATCGCTTTCGCTGATCTGACCGGCGATTGCGAGTTCTTCGACTTCAACTGGATCACCACGTTCCGGGCCAGCACCACTGGAGTCGACCCACTGCGTGTCGTCGTGGTCTCGAATCCCGCAGGAACCCCGCCTCCGCTGGTCGCAAAGGTCATTGGCATCCCGCAGGCCACGGCAGCCGGCCCGATCTACGACACGATCCGGATCCTGCGTCTGGCCGAGTTGTCTGCCGGCATCTACGTCTTCACGTTCAACGTGATCGATACCGCGGGTCAAACTACGGCAGTGACCTTCAACCTCACGGTCCAGTAACGTCTCCTCCAGCACGGTCCCTGTCCGTGCTTTCCAAGGGCCTCGATGACTCACGTTGTCGAGGCCCTCTTTCTTTTCCGGCACGATTTCACGGCCCAAAGACTGTAAATATGGGATGTCAGCTCTCTCATGAGCCATGCCTTTTGGCAACCCAGTCACAAGTCTAGTATCGAGCCCACACCCAATGAACATCGTAGCCGACTCCGAATCGCTCCAGCGTGCGCTGGACATCATCATAAAGACGGCGCCACCCCTGGAGGGCGAGGTCACGTTCCGCAGTACCAAGGGCCGTCTCACAGTACAGTCGGTAGCTGACCTGTCGCGCGCCACGGTGCGCATCCCCTGCGAGGTGGACGGCGATGGTGAATTCGCCATCCTCATCCAGTCACTCAAGGACGCGACCAAGGGCCGCAAGAATTTGACCATGAGCTACGTAGAGGGCACGCTGACAGTCAAGGCCGGCTCGTACAAGGCACAGCTTGCCACCATGGACGTGATCCCTGCCGACGAGGCACCAACGGACGAGACCAAAAAGTGGTCGCTGACCAGCGAGCAAGCGCAGTGGCTTCGGGCCAGTCTCAAGGCCGTGACGCTGAAACCCACGTCGATCCTCAGCAGCTGGATGCCGGTCGGTATCAAGCTGAGCGACAGTGGCGGCTTCGTCTGCTGCTACGACAACCAGCACATGAGCTGGATCAGCAGCAAGAGGCTGACCGGTGACTTCGAGGCTGTCCTGCCCCTCGACACCATGCGCAGTGTCATCGACGTGTTCCACGAAGCCGACTTCACCATCGAGCAGGGCAAGAGCTACATCCGCGTGCGGAACAAGATGGCGGTCGTCATCTTGGCTGTTCCGAACAACGACGACATCCAGTCGCTGTCCAGCGTGCGATCCAAGATCAAGGAGGCGATGGCAATCAAGGGATCGACCTTCACGGTCACCCAGAAGGACGTGTCGACCTTCATCTCCAACGCGCGGGCTGTAGTCGGCAAGGAACGGGCCGAGATCAGCGTGAAGAGTGGCCAGGGCAAGAGCGGGTCGGCCATCGAGCTTCTCGTCAAGACGGGCCAAGGTACGGTGAAGGGGCTGATCAAGGGGAAGGGCCCCAAGGGCGACAAGGGCTTCCGCGTCGACATGGAGTACGTGCAGGAGCTGCTGTCCAAGTCGACCGACGAGCTGGCCCTCAATGTGGTGGCCGAAGCTTTCCTCAGCCTGAAGCTCGATGGGAGCCACGCGATCGTGGCCCTGAACCAATGATCGGAGGTCACGTGAAGACACTGATCGACTGGGAGCCCGGGGCCTTCTACCGCCTGGGCAACGGCCATGCCATCGTCACCGAAGCACAGGCGCCGGGTACCTACGAGCTCGGCATCCGCTTCAATCTCATCTGCATGTTCGAGATGTGGACCCTGCTCCGTGATGGAAAGCAGGTCGGCCACTTCTTCATGTCAGGCATGAGAGTCGAGACCAAGGGCTCGTACATCGTGACGTACATGGCGTCGAAGCGTGGCAAGGCCACCGAGTCACAGTTGGTGATCCGGTGCCCTGAGTTCGTACTGTTCGACCTTCCTGGATGCGGGGCCATGGCCATCAGCACCAAGATTAGTGCCCACATGCAGAAGATTTTGGAGGGTCAATGACTGGAAGTTTGATTGCTGAAATCCGCGAGGACGACCAGTTCGCCCTCTTCACCCGTGTCCTGCTGCGCACCAAGAAGGCAGTGGATGTCGAAGCATTCACTAACGAAGTGCTGGGTCTCCATGCCGGTCGCACCAGTCGTCGGCTCTACGGCGACAAGAGGTACAGCCCGAAGGCGTTGCTCGATGCAGACTCGAACGACCTGGCGGCACGCGCCCGCATGGCCGAGATCCGGGTCAAGGCTGACCTGCGGTTGTCGACCCTGCGCGATGCCGTGGCCGCGATGAGGCGTCACATCCTCACCGCCTACGCGGACGACCTGAAGGAGTTCGCTGGTGTGACCGCCAAGAAAGCAGTGGCCGACCGCGTCATGAAGAGCGCCATCACGTACTTGGCTGAGGGCGAAGCCTTACTGAAGACGGTGGACACGCTGCTCAAGGACCTCGATCAGGCAGGGCACAGTCTGCACCGCATGGGTGTCATGGTCACGTTGGTCACAAACGCCAAGGGGAGACAAGGATGACGAAACGAGTGGCACGGCTCAAGAGCCGTAAAGAAGGGTACAAGTCCAAGGCGTACTGGCGATATCTGAAGAGTCGTGAGATCTTGATGGCTTACTCAATAGCCAATATCTACGGACTGGACGGATTTTTGACCAGGATCCTCGCCTCTACAGACTACTGGTCTGGACATGTCGCAAAGCGGGCTATGGTAGCCAATGGCGACCGAGATCCATGCTCGAAGTCTAGCTATGAGGATCTTCACGTACCGGCGGCACGTCCCTACAACCATCGCCTACGAGTCTATGCGCTTGACGCACAGGAACGTCGGCTCGTTGCCATCGCTAACCGTCTGGTCAGGCCGGTTGCCCTGCGGTTGCGCGACCCCACCAATATGTACTATCTCACCTCCGACATCTATTGGTTCGACGAGGTGATCGATCTGTCCAACGAACCAGACCCCGAATGACCGCCATCACCCTTACCAAGCGCGAAGGTGTCTTCATCCCGATCAAGGACCTGACACCAAAGGTCAAGTCCGCCATAGCGCGCAAACTAAGTTTCAAATTCTACAACGAGAAACTATGCAAGAACTGCGAGTTCCTGGACCAGAGACACTCTGATCTCTGCGAGGCGTGCCCTGGTTTCGTGGCTGGCTACCAGTTGTCACCCATCGTCAAGGTCGGCAAGGGCTCGTACATGAAAGTCCCGGTCGGCTCGCACGATCAGATCGTCGACCTGCTGGAGAACAAGGGCTACGACGTGACGGTGCGGGACAAAAGCCCTAGCATCCCCATCCGGCCCATCAAGTTCCTCGGCAAGTTCCGTGAGGGCCAAGAGGCTGCTATCAAGACCATGCGGGTCAAGCGTCGTGGTGTGTTGAAGGCACCGCCTAGAGTCGGGAAGACGGTGATGGCGACAGCGCTGGTATGTCAGAAGGGGGTTAAGACTCTGATCATTGCTGGACAGGTCGACTGGTTGAATGGCTTTCGCGAGACGTTCATAGGTAGCAAGATCCAACCAGACGGGAGCCAGAGCCAGAAGGCGCTGACCAACCTGAATCCGAAGCGCATCAAGCTCTGCAAGACCATCAAGGACTTCGAGACCCACGACGTCTGTCTAGCCACCATCCAGTCCTTCTACAGCCCCGGTGGTGAGAAGATGTTGGATGCCATCCGTGACATGTTTGAGATTGTTATAGGCGACGAGATTCATCAGGGTGCGGCGGACAAGTTCCTCCGCATCCTGTCGAAGCTCAACGCCCGGTACCTCATCGGTCTCAGCGCCACCCCGAGCCGCAAGGATGCGAAGTTCGTACTGGTGCGCCACGTCGTCGGCCCCGTCATCCACGAGGTAAAGGTCGAGCAGATGCGACCGCAGGTCAAGATCGTGCCGACCAAGTACCACAAGGCGTACAAAGGCAACGTCATGTGGGCGCGTATGGTTAGCGCCATCGAGAACGACCCAGCACGTCTCAAGCTCATCGCGAAATACGCACTGAAGGATGTGGAAGCTGGCCACATGATCCTCATACCATTCTCCCAAGTTAAGCCGGTTCAGAAGCTGATCAAGCTGATCAACGACATGGCAGGTGAGGTGATCGCGCATCCATTCCTAGGAGGGATGAAGAAGCGAGAGGAGACTGTCTTAGCGGCTCGCAACTACGACATCAAGATCCTAGTCGGCACAATGAAGATCTTGAGCACGGGTCTCAACATCCCGCGCGCCAGTGCACTGTACGAAGTGGCGATGAGCAGCAACATCGAGAACGCCGAGCAGCGTATGACTCGTGTGCTAACCGCCTACAAGGGGAAGCCCCAGCCCATCCTGCGCTTCTTCCTCGACCAGTCCAACGTGCGGAAGAACTGCATGAGGACCGAATTCAACAAAATGCTGAAGCCGAAGCTGAAGCCCATCATCTCCGACCGGGACGAGCAGATCCTCGAGGCTTACTTCCGAACCACCGTCAAGGCCCCCAATGAAAAGTTCGAACTGTGATCCGGACGCTGTGCGTCGCGCTACCGCTCTGATCGAAGAGGCGAAAGCAATCCTTGAGCTCGAGGTGGCGAAGACCGAGTCAATGCTGACCCATAAGCAGAAGGAGTGGCTGTGGTCGTGCATCGATGACAAGGGATTTTGGTACGCCTTCAGGCACTACTCGGACTACCGCGACATCACAGACCCCAAGTTCAGGGAACTGAAGGATACCTTCGTTGATGCCGGTGAAGCATTGAACGAGTACATCGACGGAGATGACCGTGACCCAGCGTAACGCTGAGACCGTGGCCAGCGGCAAGACCTGGCTCAAGGTCAGCAAGGACACGGTGGACACGCTGCCTGACTCGTTCGCCATGCGGCAGCGGCGACTGCTCTGGGACCCCACAGGCTTCGTCATCGAGAACGATCGGCTCGAGAACAAGATCATCGAGGCCGAGGTGCAGACCAAGAGCTTGGAGCGCTGGGTCAAGAACCCCAAGATGCCCGTCACGTACATTGTGGCCGGCTCGACCAACGACGAGAAGGCGAAGTACTTCGCAGCTCACCTAGTGGACATCCATCGCCAGCGGCTGGGCGTCAACGCCGAGGTCTGGTGGGAGCCGATCTACAACGGCTACGAGAACAAGCTGATCCAGCGTGAGACCAGCCCCAGTCTCATCGTGCTGACCAACCTCACCACGGTCAGCAACTACCTGAAGTACGACAAGGCCAGGGATGTGATCGAGCGCTTCCCGTCGGTGCCCAAGATAATCGTGGTGGCAGGCGAGGACCCGATTTCCTTTGCTGCCGTCCGCCTCCACGTGGCGTGCCACGCCCTTGCCTACTTCGGGTCGAGCCTGAAGAAGAACTACTCCGAGGTCGTGTAGTGCCAAACGGTAAAGAACTAGTGAACAACAAGGAGCACACGTGAGCCGTGTCAAGACGGTCTCGCCCAGGGCCGAGCTACTCGTACTCAGGGCGATGACTCATCGCAATAAATCCATCGCTGGCTCAATCCTAGCAACGGTCGACGAGTCGTACTTCGACTCACCCGAGTCCAAGGAAATCCTGGAGTCGATCAAGAAGCAGATGGTCCACACCGGCGAGCCCCCGCTCTACAAGCTGGTGATCTCCGACCCCGACATCAGCGAGGATGCCCGATCTTTCTTGCGTGACAGCGAGGCCAGTATCCAGACCATGGAGGATGCCAAGTCCGCGGTCAAGATCCTAAACCGATACCGGCAGAACCGCGGGATGCACGAGCTGGCTCTGGCCATCGACACGGCGATGCAGGGTGGCAAGGTCGACATCGACGCACTGATGGAGGACGCGAGCCAACGCATCGCCTCGGCTCGCAGTAGCAAGAGCAGCAAGAACGAGTTCGCCCACTTCGGCCTCAACAACAGCTCTATGGCCCTGGTGAAGGACCTGCTGTTCGGGGACAAGAGCGAGAACGTGATCCCGACCGGCATTCCAGCCCTCGACGAGAAGATGGGCGGGTTCCTTAGAGGAGGTCTCGTCACTATAGGGGCTTCATCCGGTGGTGGCAAGTCCCTTATGGCTTGCCAACTGGCGATCAACCAAGCCCAGCTCGGATACAAGGTCGTCATCGTCCCACTGGAAATGACCAAGGAGGAGATGACGGCGCGGATCATTGCCAACCTGTGCAAGATCGACGTCACCAAGATCCTCACCGGCAAGCTGTCGAAGGCCGAGATGGACGCGTGCTGGGCCCGCTACAAGCGTTGGGTCAAGCACATCAAGAAGCGCGGAGGCAGGCTCACCATCTACAAGCCGGAAGCCGACGTCACCATCGACGACGTGTTCGCCGCCATCAACGCGTACGATGCCGACGTCCGCATCATCGACTACATCTCGCTGCTCAAGGGCGCGGATGGCGACGATAGCTGGCAGGCCCTGGGCACCATCGCTCGCGTCGCGAAGATCAACGCGGGCTCCAGTAACAGCGTGAACGTGCTGCTCTGCCAGGTGAACGACGAGGGCAAGATCCGCTACGCCCGAGCGATCAGCGAGCACAGCAACAACAGCCTGATCTGGAACACCAAGAAGGAAGAACGCGAAAAGGAAATCGGCCGCATCCGCATCGAGCAGCCGAAGAGCCGGAACAGCGCCAGCTTCCCGTTCGAGGTAGGCTTCCACTGGGCGTGGATGAAGGTCGTCGCGGTGACGCAGATGCCCGACACGAGCGCCGATGGCACCAAGGAACCAATGGCCAATCTGGCCGATGTTTGAACACAAGGAACCACAATGACCGACAAGGAAATCACCGCAGCACAGACCAGGGCCTACGTCACCACGCCAGGCAACGAGGTCTACACCTTCGCATCGGTGCAGGAGGGGCCGTTCCGAGGCCGCATCCCGTCCCGCGTCATGAAGGGGAAGGTCCGGCCTCTGGCGGAGGGCAAGGAGCCCTACACGGTGGTGGTCGAGCTGGACATCGAGGGTGAAGACCAGCCCATCTCGATCCAGACAGAGTTCCTGTACCCCACTATCTACGACGCGATCACAGCCGGAAGCTACATCTACGACACGCTGACGGCCGACCTGAAGCACAATCTTCAGGCGTTTCAGCTGAGCTGTGGTGCCCCTACCAGAGGAGGAACATGAGCGCAGTCCCAGCCGAAGACTGGACTGAGCCACGCCAGCCTCGGATGAAGGTAGCACCTCACCACTTCCTTTGCATCGTCCGCGATCGCAATGAAAAGACGGTAGCACAATACGAGCTGGTGCTGCCGCTTCAAGGCCAACGCGGGCACGCCACACAGAGTCAGGCCTTCAACCAATTCCGTGACATGGAGACGGCCCGTAGTCAAGGCTCTCCGCTCCGGCGTTGCACCTTCACCCCGTGGGAGTGGGCTCAGGAGATCAAGCTGGTGCGCACCGAGTGCCGGCCTGTGAAGTCTATCTGGGCCTTGTTCAAATCCATCGACTATGACCCCAAGACGGGAACCTACAAATGACCGATCCGACCCAGGCAGCGTCAGCTGCGTCCTCGATCTCGACCCTGCTCCACAATCCGAGCGGCCTTGGCCTCACAGCTCTACTCGCTGTGTCCGGGACCATCCTGGCCGGCGTGGCCGCGGGATGGCAGCGTGTCAAGTCCTTCGGCTCCTACTTGATGAGCATCCTTGTGATCCAGCGGGACATCCACGGCTACGGCATCACCGACCCGTTGATCGAGCACATCCGCGGTCACTACAAGACGATGCCGAGTGGTACGTCCCACGTTACTAGCATCCAGCTCATGGTCGACGATCGGTCCATGTCGTCGGCCGTTCCATTCCGCCTGCCGACGAAATTCGGCATCTGGCGCGGCAAGCGCGGCTGGTTCATGGTCAATGCTGACGCGGGCTCGCAAGTCAAGCTCTCGTCCCTGCGCTGGGTATCCGACCCAGAGGGTCTAATGATCGATGCGCTGGAGCAGTGCGAGCATCGCAAGGTCCGCGAGATGGACAACACGAGCGCCGGCAACTACCGCGTGATCCCCGTGATGGGGACCGTGGGCCAGAACCGACACGAGTGGGGTGACGACCACGGGGCCGGCAACAAGGCAGCTGATTCGGGGTCCAAGCCCACAGCGCTCGGTGCCCACACGAACGAGTTCGGGTCCGACAGTCGTGCCTGGAACGATCCGAACCCGCGTGTCGACAAGAGCTTCATGTACGAGTCGCACCGCTACCTGCGAGATGCGAAGCGCCATGATCCGTTGCGTGGTCTTTTCTATCCAGACGATGCGTTGGCTATGTTGGATGGGCTGAAGCACTGGTACAAGAGGCGGGATTGGTATCAGGAACGAGGCATCCCCTGGCGTACCGGCGTCATGATGTGGGGGCCTGGTGGCACCGGCAAGAGTTCGATGGCTAAGGTCATCGCGCAGACTCTGGGTCTCCCGCTCTATCAGTACTACCTGAATACGCTGAACGACCGTGACTTCGTACGTCGCTGGTCCAGCATGGACACGCCGTGCGTCGTCGCGTTGGAGGACTTCGACACCGTGTTCCACGGACGTGAGTCGACCACCGTCCACAAGAGCCTGAGCTTCGAGTGCGTGCTGAATCAGATCTCCGGCATCAACAGCCTGAACGGCGTGCTGCTCGTGGTGACGACCAACCACCTGGACAAGATCGACGCGGCGCTGGGCCAGATCGATGACAACGGCCGCCCGACCAGGCCCGGTCGCATCGACCATATCCTCCACATGGGATCCACGACCGAGAAGCAGAGACAACAGATCGCTGACTACACGCTGAGCGATCTGGCACCTGACATGGTGGACCGCCTCGTGCTCGAGAATCCGGAGACCACGGCCGCGCAGTTCCAGTCGCTGTGCATCCAGACGGCGCTGGACAGGATGGCGGAGCAGACGGTGAGGTCCAAAACTCGTCATCAAAAAGAGGACCTTCCGGAGATGATCAAACAGGACGAAGTTCCGGAAGTTGAGCCCATCCTCATGGTGGGCCATGGATCGGTTTTGGATCATCATCCCGAGCAGTTCCATTGATCGTTTCGTCCTGCGTTTTGGAGTCATTCTCCAAACGGAGGCGCCAATGCAAAGAGGGCCTACGGAAGTGATTCCGTAGGCCCTCTTTTCGTTTGGGTGGCAAAAAGGTGCTGGGATCCTTTGACAGCCGGTGTGAATGGCCAAGATCCCAGCGAACACCACACACCGCGAGAGCCGTTGGGCGCACCCTCGCGGATTCGTTCCCATCAGCCGTGCTTGTGCTGATGGTGGATCCACGCCTCGTTCCAGGCTTCGCCGACCGTGCCGCACGTGTCGTGGTCCTGGAAGTCTTGGCCGTTGACCCATCGGTACTGGCCGTGGAAGCCAGGTCCGTAGACCTTGCCCATGTCCTCGACCTCGTAGCCCAGATCCTTGAGCTGGTCGACCTGGGGCTCGGATATGGCGCTGGCCTTGAGTCGGGTCTTTGCTTGCAGATCCATCTTGATCTCCTAGAAGTCGGGATGGTCGAGCTTGATGTTGCGCACGACCTGATCCATAGCGTCACGGTTCTTCAGGAGCTTCTGGTCACTGCGGTTGAAGCCGTAAGCGGGATCGTCGTTCGCGTCGACCTTCGCCTGGTACTGCTTCTGGAACTCCATCGCCTTGTGGTAGAACTCCTTGAGCGAAGCGTTGGGAGACAGCTTCTTCAGCACTGCCTCGGCCATCGCCTTCGTGTAGGGGTTCTGGTACAGCTCGGCGAAGCTCTCCGCCGCGGGAAGGGATTCGCGCTCCTTGGCCCGCTTCATGTAGGCTTCCGAGCCGACGTCCGACTCCTCGAACCCGAACTTCTTGTCGACGCGACCGTAGCCCTTCGGCTTCTCCGCTTCGCGGGCCTGCTCGGCCTTCTCGCTGTTCGGATGGTCCTTCAGGTACTGCTTCTGGGCTTCCGGGGACATGGACGTCCACCACTCGTCGCCCGCGCGCAGCCGGGTCTTTGCTTGCAGATCCATCTTGATCTCCTGTTGGTGGATGTGAGAGCGGGGCCCGTACCGAAGGCCCCGCCAGAGATCAGCCAAACGTGGTTTCGTTTGTCTGTCGAACGAGATCGGCTGCATAGTCCGGAGCAAAGCCAAAGAGCAGGCGCCAGTACGCGTTCGCGTCGTTCTTCTCCTCCTGACTCAGACTGGCCTGGACCGTCTGGTGCAGGTTGGCCGGGATCGTAGTCGGGTAAATCGAGACCACTGAATCGTACTCGACCGTCAGCGGCATGCGACGGTTGAACGAGAAGACGCGGACCTTCGCATCGGTGGTGCCCATGGCGAAACCGTGGTCCACGTCGCCTTCGTCGTCCACGAACGCCACGAGCTCGTGCGGTGCCGCCTTGGCGATGGTGAGCTGGGCCAGGCGCGGGATGTCGGTGCGATGCAGCTTCACGCTGGCGACGAGAGCGCTCAGGTCTTCCTGGCCGTGACGAGCCAGGTACTTCTTGCCGCCGGCGCCGGACTTGACTTCCCACAACGACTTGTCGCCGTCGTCCATCAGGATGTTCGAAGCGCCGATCTTGCGGTACGCCTTGATCTGCTTGTCGTCCACCACACGGATGGTACGGTTGGCCTTGACGAAGCCGACGGCCACGCCGTCCTTGATCTTCTTGAAGCTGGACTTGATCGGCTGCGCCTGTTCGTCGAACTTGGCGAGCAGCGCCTCGTGCAGGAACTGGCGGTTGACGTCGCCGGTGTAGGAGATGATGACCTTCGCGAGCTGCGGGCTCTTCATGCGGAAGTCGGTGATCGAGACGGTGGTGGTTTGCATTGCAGTGAACTCCATTGTGAACGTCGAAGCGTGAGGATGTAGCTACCCTGGGTGGTGGGTTCGCTGGTGAAATCAGGTCGGAGTCTTGGGGTCGAGCGGGCCGCCCCTCATGGTCCGGATCATGCCCCCTCCGGGGGGATTGGCCATGCACCGGTCGACGAATATCTTGGTCCGCTTGGGACCCAGCCTGGCGCCGAACCAGTGGTCGTTGATCTTGTTGTCCGTGGTGGTCTCGACCAGGGACCGGCCTTTGAGGCCCCAGGTATGCTGATGCCAGCCTTGGAAGTTGTGGGCATAGCCGATGACGATGCCGTCGATGATGCCACTGCGGAAGAGCTTGGCCACGTTCCAGTGACACTGCGTGTCGGTGCCGTTGTAGAGGATACCAATCTTGGTCCAGTCACGACCCGTGACCGCGATCAGCGCCTTGTCGGGATCGTTCTCGAACTGATGGGCGCCTACCAGACGGCCGTCACCAGCGATCTGCTTCAGGATGGCCCGGAGGTCAGGCGCAGCCAGGAGGCGGTACTTGGCTTGAAGCTGCAACATGAGGTCCTTTGATGCAATCAAACTGTGGGCCGCAGATCAGCCCTTCGGTAGGACGAGTTGAGTCTTGTCGTGGAATTTGGTACCAGGCCACTTCTTGCGGTAGGCATCGCGCTCTGGACCTGTCAGGCTCTGGTACCAGCGCTCGGTGCGACCCGCTTTGTCTCTCGGCTCCGACACCAGCCCAGCCTTCATCTCGTGAGGTTCGTGGCTGTAGTCGATTTGGAGGCCGAGCTTCTTCGCCGCAGCGTAGAACAGAGCCAAGAGCAGAGACGCAGCGTCGCCGCTATGGGAGCCGAGAAACTTCAACAGGGCTTCGACTCGGCCGACGCCGTATCCAGTAAGGCCCACGCCTCCGGTGGCCAGACCGAAGATCAGCACGGCGATGTCCTTCACGCCCTGCTTCGAGGCGAACATATCCGCCAGATCGTAGTCGCCGTGGATGGCGTTGAGCACCGAGTCGACCAGACCGAGGTCGTAGTCGGCGTGGCCGGTGCTCGACGCATGAAGGTACGACCAGATGAGAAAGCCGGCAACAGCCATGCCGGTGAGCTTGGTCAGCACGGGATGGCGGTGCACCACCTCGTTCAGCTTGGCGACGCGCTCGTGCACGTCCATGGCCTGCATGATCTTGGAGCTGCCGAAGGTTTCGATCAGCTCGTCGATGGCGATGAACAGGGCCTGGGCCGGGATCGACGCCGCCTTCTTCACCGCCTTGATCAGCTTGGTGACGGCGAAGCCAACGCCCTTCAGGAGCCGGAATACCGACTTCTCCTGGAACGCCTTGATCACGGCTTCCCAGCTGACGCCGCCAGCCTCGCGCAGCAGGTTGCCTACCTCCTTCAGCTCCGACCACAGCTTGGACAGACCGCCCGGGAGCTTGAAGTCGAAGGCCAGCACCTCGTGCGGATCACGATTCAGTGTCGCAACGAGCGCGCTGTACTGCTCGTAGGACACGTCCTGTGCCTCCGAGTAGAGGAGGCGTTCAGCGGCTTGAAGCTTCATGGTCTATTCCAGGTCATCTACATGACCACGCCTGGATTGCTCAGTGTGGTCGACTGGGCGTCCTTTGCTTGGCGGGGATTTTGAAAGGGGTGCGCCGCCAGGTTTTCCGTGCTTGACCATTTTGGTACGGAAGCCAGGTCGCGGCTTCTCAGCGGCGAGGAGGCGAGCTTTGGCTTGGAGTTGAAGCTTCACGATGGGATCCTTGGTGGGTACTGACGGTTGCCGTCGAGGTCGTCACTGAGGACTCCGTTCTGAAGCCATCCGTGGTACTGTGGGACGACGATGCTAGGGCTCGCGGTTATGAACGGCGCTTCACCGGTGATGGTCCACCCGCTGTGGCCGCCACCGTCACTGGTCGGTGCGTCGACAACCCAGTGACTGCCACCGGGAAGCATGACGCAGATGGGATCGCGCTTGCCCCACCAGTCTCGTGCGTACCGGCTTGACATGAAGGCGCTCTTGCCTTGGATCACCTTCTCGTAGTCACCACGCTCGATGATCCAAGGACAGAACCACATGGCTCCGTAGCCGGCGATGGTGTGCGGCTGGGCTGCCTCGTCACCCGTCTTCGGGTTGCGGAACTTGTGGGTCGAGCTCGAACCCCAGAGGGACGAGGTCTCGCGCTTGAACAGCAGACCGCACTGACAGGCAACGCGGTTACCTGCCCACACGAAGTAGCCGTCGCTGTCGACTACCACTTCATGGAGGTCAGTACCGTAGGGTACGCTCATCTCCAAGCGGTGAGGCCTGGTCGTGGTGGGACAGATGTCGGTGTGGTCCTTGAGGTGAAAGCCGATGTACGAGCTACGGGCCTCCACTGTTTCCAGCATGTAGCAGTCCCACGTCATGGCTCACCTTCCAGGTATAGCAGGCAGACCATGGCGGCGACGCTCGTCGTTCGAGGCCGTGCCATCGTCGTACCAGTCGTTGTCAGGGCTCGTGTCCTCGTCCCGCTCTTCCGGGGTCCGGTCGTCGTACCAGTCGTGGGGCTCGGGCGACGCGGCAGCGAAGAAGCCGTGAGGCACCGTGTCCATCAGGCGGTAGCAGGCTTCCATTCCAGCACCGAGGTCAGTGCCCATGCCTTCAGCCGGCTCCTGCGTGTCCTTGCGGCTCGGCGTCGCGACCTGGCCCTCGGTGTCCTCCGTCATGCCCATGAAGGCACCGGAGAGGCGGTGCTTGGCTTGGATCTGCATGTCAGGCTTTCGAGAGCTCAGTGATCCGTGCCTTGTTCTCGGCCAGTTGCTTTCGCATTTCTGCGATCCGCTTGTCATACCCGCCGGTGGTGTTCCAGTCCTTGTACTTCCAGATGTTGTCCTGGATCTTCTTGTTGCGTGTCTTCAAGCGCTGGATCTCACTTTCGGGGCTGGCACGGAGGCGTTGCTTGGCTTGGAGTTCCATGATAGATCCTTGGTTAGAATGTCTGGCCGTCGTTGAGATAGTCGAAGCTGAATGAAACGTTCAGGTCAACCACCGCGCCTTGTGCACCATCGAACTGCACGTCAGCGATGTCGGTCAGGAAGGCGCCAACCAGGATGATCGTCTGGCTCACGTTTCCCTGGTTGTCATACAGATCGAGTTCCAGGTTGATCTTGTAGGCTGCGCTGTCGCTGCCGGTGTTGTTCTTCCAGCTGCGCATGTAGTCACGCCAGCCGCGGAGTGCCAGGTAGTCGCTGTAATCGACGGTCGCCATGATGACGGCCGAGAACTGGTGGTCGTACATTGCACGTCCTGCCTCCTGCTTCTTGACGCCGTGCAGTTCGATGGGAACGGGCTCGATCTTGGAGCTGGGCAGAGTGGTGGTCTTGCACTTGTAGGTGAGAGACTGCGCCACACCGGTGGATCCGGGAATCGTGGGGAAGAAGAGGTCGAAATTCCATTGCTGTGCCGCATCGGGCAGAGCAACGACGTTGGCGAGACTGGTGCGTGCCATATCAGGGTTCCTTTAGCTCCCATCGGGTTTTACCGAGGGTGTTGATGGTCCGAAGACCGATGAATTCACAGTTCTGCTTTTCCGTCAGGGAGGGGTTGAAGAACTTAGGCCAATTCGCCGCCAATGACTTGAGACTATAAAACTGCTTCGATCTCACGTCAAGACCCCCAGCCCACGCCATGTAATCTCCATGCGTGACGCGTGTCTTGGTGAAGCCAAGCGCGGTGTACATCTGGCCGTCAAAGATAGTGTTATCACTGTAGCTGACTATGGACTCTGGATTGCACTCACGTTTGAATGCAGCGAGGAGCTTGGAGGCACCACCTGGTATGTGGAGACTGGTGGCAAAACGAGTCAGCTCGTGTATACCCGCGGTCTTTCGGCTACCACGGTTACTGGTCGTGTGATTGAAGACCATGACCCCAACCATCTTGTCCTCGTGGTAGAGACAGTAGGCGTTACCAGTGAGCGGAGCGCCCTGAATGTGGTAGGTATTTAGGAAGGCCTTCACGTCCGTGATCTTGTGCTTGACAACCACGCACTTGCGACCGAAGACAGTCTTGTTGTTCAAACCGGCTAAATTCTGTACATAGTTCCTGGTGGCCACTGTCCTAAGCCTGAGGTAGTGCTCGTGTACGAACACCATCCTCAAGCCGCGTTCCTCCGCCTTCTGCTTGCGTTTCAGCATGGAACTGCTGGTGCTCGGCCAGTACAGAGGAACAAACACCACTACGGTGGACCCGATGCGCACCATGTCGTTCTTGACCTTGGAGCCAGGAACCCACGAAGCGATCTTCTCAACGTAGGGCTTTATGTACGCGTCAAACCCTTGAGGCTCGTGAAAACGCTGTTGAACCACATGATCGACATTAGGCGTAGCCCACCAGTCTGCGGGTAAGACCACGGTCCTGGTGCAGCGAGCTGTCTTATGGACAACAACCCATACGACCCCTGGACTGGACTCCGCTTTCTTACGATTGCGTTCCAGATGGCCCGATCCTGTGAGAGTCCAAGTAGACTTGCACTCGAAATAGCCCTTGCCGCGAACCCAGAAGTCAGGAGTCCAGCTCAAGTCTCTTGGGAAGTCGGGATCGAACTGCGTCAGGACCCGACCAGCTCCGTATTTTGCGACTAGCTTACGCAGCAGGATCTCTTCGTAGGTCCCTTGGAACTTAAAGACCCGTCCCTCGATCTCAACATCATGGGTCTTTGAACTGGAGCGAAGGCCCTTTAGCGCCTGCTCCGGGTTCTTGTTCGGACTCTCATGACCGTAGATTCTAAACCAGGTGGCCTTGCACTTGGCCATTATCAATGGATTGGAGGTTGCCACCTCGTGCCCGTACCGCTCCATGTTTGTGGCTTCAATACGCCTCCGTACCTTTGCGGAACCCTTGCCCATGCCGCCATGGCGTAGCATGTTGGTTTCTACAACGCGAGCCTTGACCTCAAGGCGCTTCATAGGGTGATCAACCCCATATTTCTTGGTATGAGCTTGCCCACGTTCCTCCACGTGCAGAGGGTTGCGCATGTTGTGATCAAACCCAGTACGCTTCCTGTAGGTCTCTGCGGATTTCACTCGGATCTCAGGATTCTGGCGCGGACTCGAGAAGCCAGTGCGTTTCCTGTAAGTGGATGCCCGCTGCTCAGTTATGCGTGCCATCTCTACAGGATCGGAGAATCTTTTCTTCAGTCCACGGCTAGTCTTAACCGCGACCTCTTTGCACTTCATAGGGTTGGCAACACCGTAGCGATCCAGGCTCGTAGCCCGACGCTTGGCTACTACGTCTTTGATGTCGTTGTTAGAGACAAAAGAGCTGCGAGTCTTTGCCTTGACGTCTGGGTTACGCGCATGGTGCTCAGTTCCGTATCGCTTGAGATTGGTTGCCCTTGTCTTCGCACGTATGGCTTCAGCCGCAAAACCATCGGGGCCAAAATTAGACCTCAGGGTCACGACAGACTTGGCATTGCGGCTTGCGAAGTCAGCCGCGTGGGCAGCTTCTGGGTCTTTAGTGCGGCATCCTAGGCAAACGGCTCTCAGAGTTGTGAACCTTGAGCACATGGAACAACGCTGGTCATTGCGGATCGCCGCCACCATCATTGTCACACGCTTCGTAGCTTCGAACCTGAACGTGTACCAGAAAGCAGACCACAGAGTATGGCGCTTGAACAGTTGGTCCATGAAGTCGCGGGCACCGCCACGATCAGCTGGAAACTTCTCAAGCAGGCGTACAACGAGTGCAGCCTGCTTGTCAGAGAGGAGTGCCCGTCCAGTGATTTTAGCGATTTCTGCTGCGATCTTGGACGGGTCTTTGGATGTGTCAACGAAACGACTTATGGAGCCCTTGCTGGAACTGTTCACTGGATTCTCCTGTGAGGATTTCCAGCTATTTACAGTGCCAGACGGCAGGGCTCCTGGTCGTTACAGTCATTGTGTGTTTCCGTTGACTTGTGCGAGGACTTCGTTAAACGCCACACCCTGTTTCGAGATCACGATTTGGAGTTGGATCTCATGAATCGGGATCATCGGCACCAGGACCACGGTAACCACCAAGATGCCGGCGTTTGCCGTCGTCGGGGTGTTGTTCCCGTTGTCGCACTCGACCGTGTAGTCAGACAGACCATTCGACGCCTTGACGTTGTCGAGGTAGGCACTGCAACTGTTGATGATCTGACGCCGGACCGCGTCGGTATCCATTTCCTGCAGCGAATACAGCAGGAACTGATACAGGGCGACCTTGATCACGTTGGTGATCCGTCGCACAGACAGCCACGACAGAGCCGAGTACTGGGCAGCCAGTGTTTGCTGCTCCCACAGGGCAATGCCCTGGCCGACGAAGGTGCGGGTGTAGTTCACCTGCGCCTGGAACAGATCGGTCGCTTCCCCGTCGTCGTAGGCGTAGCGCTGCTTCAGCACGTTGAGCAGGCCGCGGTTCAGACCAGCGATCGAGTACGCCTGATTGGCAACGCGATCGGTCCGAGCACAGAGGGCGGCGGCCCAGCCGCTTGGCGGGTTGTAGACCTGCTTGCCATTGATCAGGTCCGCCTGGAGCAGGTCCGGGCAGAACAGAGCACTGTACGTCGAGTTGAGGTTCAGGTTCAGGTTGCGATAGTCGATGGCCGATTGGAATTGCTGGCTCGACGACGGAACGTCGATCAACGAGACGGCGTCACCACGACCCTGCACCAGCGTGTCGAGCGACAGCTGGTAGACCGGATCTGCGATGCCAGCATTGACGAAGGTGTTGGTGTTGTACAGGCTCTTGTTGGCGAAGATCTGCATCGCCAGCGCAATCTGGTAGCTGGTCGGTGTGGTACCGCTGTTACCACCAGTCATCGCCGTCTCGACGACAGCATTGATCGTCGGCACGCTTGGCAGCGCCGGCACGTTCGACAGCACCTGGATGTAGGACGAGAACGGGTTGATCCGATCTTCGAGCTCCGTCTGGGTACCCGACGAGTCGACGTTTGGCAACAGGGTGCAGGTCCAGGTTTCGAGCGCGCCTTGGTTCGGCTGCGTGTTATCGAACACCGAGACAACGAATGTGTCACTGCCAACGACCTGACCTGCGTCTGTGATCGGCTGCTGCGTGGGATTCGGCGTGATGGTGTTGGTGTCGACGAACGACACGGCGGCTGCACCAACGGTCGTGATCAGACCGAAGGTACCACCGGTCACGCGTCCGTACACATTGTAGCCGATCGCGTTGGGAACCGCGGTCCAGTTCACCGTGATCGATGCCACAGGGATCGACAGGCCGCTGGTGATGACCGTGGCCGGGCTGGAGGCCAGACCTTCACCATTCGGTCCCAGGGCCGACACCATGTAGGTGTAGGTGGCGCTGGGGATCGAGCCGCCCGAACCCGTGTTCGCAGTGGCGGTTGCGGTCGGAGAGGTAAGAGCAGCCGTGCTTATCTGGATGCTTGTGTTATCTCCATACGAACCCTGGCCATGGATCGGGTAGAATAGCGAGATCGCTTCTTGCCCCGGGGACACGTAGGTGCTGATGTCCAGATTGACTGGGTTGGCGAAGGACTGGCCACGGAGCTTGGTGGTTCCGTCGGTGTCCGCGTACATGAGTACACCGGCGTAGAGGGCGCCAGAGCCGACAACGCGCAGACCCCAGGCTTGCTGACCTTCGGTGAAGTAGTTGAGGCCGGCCTGGATCGTCATGGAGACCGATGGATCCGGATTGCCGTACTCGCCCAGCCAGTCTTGCGCGTTCGTGAACAGCATCGGGTTCGTCGAGCCTTGCACCGACACGATGGGGAACGCAGCGACGGTGACACTGGTGCTGGTGATGACCGACGACAGGTTGATTTCGGTGACGCGAACGTCACTAGCGCGGGAAACGATTTGCGTCATTTCAGTTCGCCTTCACTTCAGGGGTGGGGGCCGGAGCCGGAGCCGGAGCAACTGCCGGCAGCGGGATCGGCCTCAACGTGAAGGTGGAGCCGTCGTCGTTGTAAACCCGGATGTTGACTTGGACCGACAACCAGTTCGTATCGACCGTGAAGCCCGGAGGCAGACTAGCCCGGCGCTTCGGTTGGATCATTGCGTGGTCAACCGAACCGTTGGGTGCTGTCAACTGCACCGAGACGGGGTGGGAATTCATGTTCAGAACGTCCATGATGGATCCTCTTTAGAAAGGGAAGAACTGCTGTCCGGGTTTGAGGGCGGGACCGTCTTGTAAGACGATCTGATTGATGCGGCCCCGCGTCCCGAGCGCAGGTTCCGATACGTATCCGTGGATCGTGATGTTGGACACCACTTGGTAGACCGACTCGGTATCGGCCGGATTCTCGCGCTTCGGGATCGAGATGCTGTCACTCAACGTGACCCCGATTGTGAGCCGGGACAGCCCGTAGTCGATCTGGAAATTGATGGCGCCGTTGCGTCGGGTGAAGAGCCAACGCCGCATGTACTGGTTCACGGCCTCTGGGCCCATGCCATCCATCTTGTTCGTGACGTAGGTTGCCTCGATCTCGAAGTTGGTTGGCAGTACCTTCGCCATCTGGAACTGTTTGTTGTCGTTGCTCAGAGTGACGGGAATGCCATGCCTGGCCATTCGGTTCGTCGTGTAGCCATCCGTATTGGGGCTAGACGTCTGATGCCAGAGGAAGATGTACGGGTACTCGGGCTGCTTGTTTCCAAGCATGGCCTTCAGATTGGTCAGCGCGTCTGGACTGGTGACGAAGATAGTCGGAGCACGGAACTGCTCGATCATGTAGTGGCAGAAGCCGGCGCGAACAAAGTCGTCTACCGGCTTGATCTCCGTCTGGGGCTTTGGATCAGGGATTGCGTTGGTCATTCAAGCCTCCGGTTCCCATAAAATTAACGAGCAGGGACCGCTTGGTAGTCACTGATCTAGGCCCCATAAAAGAAAAGGGAGCACGCGGCTCCCTTTTGGATCGAACGAGCACCGACGTGCGCTCGATGCGATTACTTGCCGGTCTTGACCTTGGCTTGCGGACGGGCCGACGCGGTGACGCGCGGCGCATTCAGGCGGGACAGGACTGCGGCCATCTGCTTGGCGGTCGAAGCGACGGCCGGAACCATCTCTTCTTCCTCGGCCACCGGCTCGTCGGCGACTTCGTCGAGCGGATCTTCACCGAACTCGGCGACCACCGGCTCTTCGCACGGTTCTTCGGCCACGGGCTCGAGCTCGGCCTTGACCTTGGCTGCGGCCACAACCTGGCCGTGTGCGTAGCGGTTGGTGGCTTCGATCGTGCGGATGGCGTCGTTGACGTCACCCTCTTGGCCTGCCTTGGCGAACAGGCGAGCGGCCAGGACGGGATTCTTGTTGGCGACCAGCTCGTTCAGAGCCAGTGCCACCCAATCCATCGCCCGGTTGTACTTCATCGGCTTCATGGTGTGTTCCTTCAGTGTTGCGTTTGGGAATTCAGACTGTGAGACTCAAACTGAGGCACCACCGCTAAGACTACGCCAGCTTGGAAGATGACGAACCCGAGTAAACCTGCCTCTTGCGAAGCAGAACACACGGAAGTCATCGAATTCAGCTAGCGCGGCCTTGAACTTGGCGCGGTTCTCTTTGAGAGCGTGTTCCTGCGGCATCCAGTGATAATGCTGCAGACCTAATGAAGACCTATCTTTGACCTCGATCAGCGTGCTGCCAATCTTGAAATCTGGACGATAGCCACGGATGTCTCCGTAGATGGGATGCCTGTACTTCACCTCGCAGTTGCTGGGTTCGTACTCGATCTGGCTTGGATCGACACCCTTCTCGTTGACTAGAAGCTCAACAAACTGCCGTTCCACCAATGAACGTGTTTTGAAGGCAACACCACCTACGGTGAACTCATGCCAGCACGCGGAGGGCTGACACACGGTGCAGCGAACATTGTACCTAGACTTGCTTGGAGCAGTCACCTTGTAGGTCAGGAGCTTGAACTCATGACCACACTCAGTGTCCGTAACAAGGACTGTACTTGGAACATACTGGCTGACCTTCGAACAACGCAGATTTGAATTGCGACTTCTGAGCTTCTTCACAAACTCTTCATGAGTGACGTACCTGAATCGGTCGTATGCATCCTGTCTGCATTTGACACACGGGTACTGGATCGTTGGTGTGAAGAAGACTGAAGCCACGGCGTGAAACTTGTGGTCACACGTCAGGCACTTAAACAGATGCTTGTCGGTAGCGTAATGTCCACCAACCTTCAGGCATCTATACTTGTCTTTCCACCCCAGCTCGGCTAGCTGTTCGTTGGTGTTGGTGACAGTGCGCTCGTAAGCTTGAAACTTACGCACCATCTGACACCGACAACGCTGAACACGGGCTGATCCACGATTGACGACACGCTTGGTACCACAAAGAGTGCACTTGACCTGACCTTCCAGCTCGTTCAACATGCGCACCATTGTGAAGGACTGACGTTCAGCGTATCTGACAATCAACTCACGACTTGATTTGGGTTTTGGTCCGGTCTTCATTTCTATCTTCCAGCTGGGCAAACAGCTAGTTGAATGTTGGTGACGGTAGCTCAGCCTTTTGCCGACTGAGCAGTGGTGCCCCACGTTCCCGCCGTAACTATCAAAGAGAACCGCGCCGAAGCACGGTGAAGGGAGCCGAAGCTCCCGGGTGCCTCAAAAAGAGGCACTCATAGACGGTAGCCCTTAGCGAAACTGCGAGAATTCGCCACCGAGACGGCGAGCGATTCATGCAGGACGAAGCCGCGGCCCGGGATCTTCTCGATCGAGATGTCGATCGGGGTGGACTGGAGGCCGCCGCGGTCGCTGTACGCTCCGTGGTTCATGGCGTCCGAGATCACGAAGAACTCGCCCTGGCCCAGGACCTTGTGTTCCGGGTGACGGAACGCGTCCGACGTGATGGTCATGCCGTACAGCGTGCCCAGTTCGCCGGTCAGCAGCAGCTCGTGACGCGCGACCGGGTCGATGGCGGTGAAGAAGTCGGAGTTGCCGACCACGTCTTGCCACAGGTCCGTCGCCATCAGCAGGTGAGCGCCCTTCAGGCCCCAGCGCGTCACATTCGTGACCACGGTCATCAGGCTGTACGGGGTCAGCTGACCCGACACGATGGTCAGGTTATTGTCGACGCCGACGAGCTGTTGGAGCTGGTTGTAGTACAGGCGGTCTTCGGCGACCATCGTCGCTTCCACTGCCTCGATGTACTTCTCTTGCAGCACGTCGCCGCTCGATTGGTTCAGCTCGACCTGGGGAATGAACGGACGGGCCACGACCACCAGTTCCGGCGGGGTGAACCACTTGTCGCGCGTGATCTGCGACTCGACCTTCGTCGGGCTGGTCGACCAGACCGCGGTCACGTTCTTGGTGCGCAGCGGGAAGCGCGGCACCGAGCCTTGCTGGACGTCGATCTTGGCCAGGTACTTGCGCATGAAGCCCTGGCGATTCGCGGTGATGTACAGCGCGTCGCTGATCTTCTCGCCGAGCAGGCGGTGGGCTTCTTGGTCGTTGAAGGCGGCTTGCACCAGCTCCTTCGACTGCGCGCTGTCGATGGCCAGCATGTTGCCTTGGGAGGCAGCGGTCAGGAAGCGACGTTGCTGTTCGAGCAGGTCCTTCTTGGACGAGGCGTTCAGTTCGCCTTTGCCGGAGCCAGCGTACTGGCCGACCGCGTACTCGTTCGAGCCGGCGACCTTGATTTCGTGTGCCAGGACGGGGGCCTTGGCGGCACGGACTTGAGCTTGGGTTCGCATGTTGGAAATCTCCTAATGAGGGTTGGGTCAGTACCGCGGATTAGGCGGCGCTGAATTCGAGGCCCAGGAAGGGGACTTCCTGCGTCGGGATGGCGACGATGTAGGCGCTGGCCAGAGCCGGAGCCGAACCGCCGATCACCAGGATGCCGCCGGCGCCCGTGTTGATGGTGGAGGGCGACAGCCAGTTGGCCGACGCGTCGAACTGGTCGGTGTAGACCGTGCCACGCTTGATCAGGCCGACTTGACCAACGTAGGCGCCGACGTAGCCGCCCGGTTGCACGTCACCTTGGAGGGCGCGGGCTTGCGTCACGGTCAGGTTGTACTTGTACGTGATGTTGACCGAGTCACCCGAGGCCAGGCCCGAGACGGTGGAGCCGACGACGGTGACACCGCCGGTGATGGGGACAGCAGCGCTGATCGTGGTGTCGTAGATGAACGCTTGGCCCGAGATGGGAGCGAACGCGAGCGACACGATACCCGAGGACGGGACGGTGAACTGCTCGACCTTGGTCGCGGTGGACGCAGGGTACGGAGCAGCCGAGACGCCGGCGAACGAGAAGCCGACGAAGAGCTCGCCAGCCGAACCTTGCGACGGGGTGACACCGGTCGAGGTGGCGCCCGCAGCGCGGACCAGAGCTTGGCCTTCGGCCGTGATGGAAGCGCCAGCAGCGACGTTCGTTTCCGAGCTGTCGACGATCTTGGTGAGGGGCAGGTACAGCATGTGGTATCTCCTGGAGTTCCTGGCCTTAAGCCAGGGGTTGATCGGATTGCAGGAAGGACAGGGCGGACGACAGGACCGGGGTGCTGGAACGGCTGCGACGGAAGGACGGCGAACCCAGAGCCGCCGTGACGGTGGCCGCCACGGGGTTGAACTCGTCTTCCTCTTCGTCGACGCTCGATTCGACCTCGTCGCCCGCATCTTCCTCGAAGTCTTCGTCGGACGTCATGTCCAGCGAGTCAGCGTGGTTGTTGCGGACTTCCTCCGGCATGGCCGCGATGCGGTTGGCCAGGGACAGGATCGAACGTGCGTAGGCGACGCCGTGTTCGGCGAAGCAGGAGGCGACCAACTGGGACGCACCCTTGACACCAGCACGCTTCAGCTCTTCGACCAGGCTGGCCTTGAGCGAGTTGTCCGCATCCTTGAAGTAGCGCTTGTTGATGCCGACGGCAGCGATGGCGAGGGACTGGTCCAGCGCCTTGTTCTGCTTGGCGACAGCGTCCATGCGACTGGCGATGCCGGCCTCGACCTTGGCCTTGATGACCTTGGCGTTAGCTTGGCTGGCCGTCATCTTGACCTTGGCGAGGGTCAGACCCTGCTGGATCAGACCCTTGCGCAGACCCTTGGTGTCGATCGCGTGAGCGAGGACGTCCTGGAACTGATCGCTCAGGTAGATGTCGGACATGCCGAGCTTGCGCGCCTTGGCGGGGCCCATGCTGGCGATGATGCGGTTGCTGCGAATCACGTGCAGGCTGTTCCGAACCGTAGCGAACACGATGTCCTCGCTGCCTTCGGTGTCCGGCACCTGGTCGGCATCGACCAGCGGAACCTGCTCGTCGGTGACGGGAGCGGCTTCGAAGTCAGCGACTTCTTCGACCGGTTCTTCCATCATCGGCTCCGCGCCTTCGGCGACGGGAGCAGCCGCGGGTTCGACTGCACCGAAGTCCTCGAACTCCTCGCCGTCTTCGTCAGCCAGCGGGGCCGCTTCAGCCATCGGGGCCGCGGGTTCGTTCGACATGGAGGGCAGGTCGTCGAACTCGTCGCCCTCCTCGTTCTCGAGTTCAGCGCCGACTTCAGCTTCGAAGCCGGGAGCCGCGTCGGTTGGACCATCCGGATCTTCAGCCGATTCGAACTCGTCGGCATCGAGGCCTTCGAGACTGGCGTTGTTGATCACGGGCAGACCGGCTTCCTTCTCCAGGTAGCCAGCAGCCGGATCGGTCTCGTTGTCGATCAGCGCGACGTTGACGCCGTCACCGGAAGGAGCGCCGGCAGGCAATTCCTTGTCGACGAGTTGTTGCTGTTGCATCCCGTTGGCCTTGACGGGCTTCGCAGCCGCCCTGGCCTTGACAGCTGGCTTGATCGCTGGCTTCGTGGCGGCTGTGGTCGGGGCCTTGGTTGCGCCTGGCATCGTGGGCTTGTCCTGCGAGTGGGTGAGGCCACTCTCGAAATCATCAGCATCGATGAGCATCATCGGCGCCTGCGAATTCTCCAGCCCGCTGTCCCCGTCTTCCACCTTCAGCTTGAGGTCGTTACCCTCGTGCGTGAACGCGGAAGCTGCGTTGACTTTGTCGGTCATGAGCACTCCTTCTGTGAATGGGTTGTTCGAGTCGGCTAGGTACAGAGCACTAGTTCGCTGGACCTAACCTTCTCTGCGATGGAACCTTTCGGTGCCTGAAATAAAAATGTCGTCTGCAGGTTTAGGGTGTTTTGCACCCTCCGTCTAGTCAGTGCCCCGACATGATTCCAATTTCGTGTCGTACCGTCGCCAAGTGAAGATGGAAAGGCCAAAGAAAAGGCTGCATCGGTGAAGATGCAGCCTTCGCTACTGATCATTGGTTGTCAATCATGGACACGACGACGGAGTAGCAGCTTCGGTCCGTCAAGACCGAGTTCGACACCGGAGATCAAGTCTCTGACGTGGATGCGTAGGAGAACTACGCCACGTCGGAGTCTGTCACGGTGATACCACCATTCATAGAACTGTCCACTGATCTTGCAGATGCGGTTGCTGTCGGCCAGACGCTGCCCATTCCGATGACGGAGCAGACAATGCACCGGCATAGGATCAGAGAACGAATCACCAATCAGCACAACGAACGCATCGCTGTCAGGATAGCGCAGAATGAACCGTGCTACCTCTGACTTGCAGTCACTGGTCATCGGGATCAGGCCGGCGATCAGTGCTCTAAGTTCCGCCAGGTACTGTCGCCGGGCGGGATTCTCCTGCCTCAGTCGAGTCATACCTGCTCCTTCTTCGTTCTGTCTCTTCTCTGAGGAACGGGGACCCTTAACCACGTCCCATGGGTAGGAGTTCACTTCACCCCTAGTTCTTCGTTGCGTGAATGGACTGCGACTCGCTTCCGCTGTTCAGGAGTCGGGCTTTGGCGCCCTTGCTCGTGTCAGGGACCTGCATGTAGGCGCCAGGATCCACGTTGATGGAGCTGGATTGACCCACGCTATTTGGCTGCAAGAGGCGAGCCTTTGACTTGGTGACAACGGGTTTGGTCATTCGTAGTCGTCAGGATTAACACCAGCCTTCTTGCACGCGGCAGAGAAGATCTTGTCGCTGCAGAACTCCTGCAACTTGTCGTAGGCCTCGTCGTCGAGGTCAGCGACCGGATCTGTGATGCCTAGGACCTCGCCAACGATGACGACTATATCGTCGAATTCGTAGTCGCGGCCAGTGTGCTTCTTCAGGTAGGCAGCGACCTTGTCTACGGCCTTCGCTGTCTGTTCCGGAGTGAACTTCGGCAGATCAGAACTTGGCGCAAATGTCGTCGCGAGCTTGGCACTGGTCTCCAAAGCCGTCAACGGAATCCATATGATGTCACTTGTGTTCACGACCTTCGTTCCTGGGTTGGCCGGGAAATACTGGTGCTCAACTGGAGCCGGGGTCGTCAGCATCCGATTTGCCTTGGCGACCGGAGTCGGAACATCCTTCATGCCTCCTGCGATGCCAGGAGTCGAGATGTAGGCCTTACCCATGGATGCGAGACCCGGTTTCATGACCACGATTTTGAGACTTCTCTTTCCTTGCATGTCCCAGACCTGCTTGATACAGCCCTGGATCGGTTTCGTGATCTCGATCTGGAATTTGTGACTGTTCGCACCATTGAGTTTTGACGTCGCCTTCTTCACGAAGTCCGGTGTCAGCGCTTGACCGGCGGGAGCGGCGAGGAGGCGTTGCTTGGCTTGCAGATTGAGTGTCATTTTGTTCACCATGTCATTACGTGATCGGAAAGGGCTGGAACCCAGGCTGGGTCTCGAACGAGTGATAGTTCGATCGGACTCAAACCGTGAGCCCTCAAGAAAGCAATGTGCTGACGTCCCATGTAGTCCACGATCTGCCAGTTCACATCCTTTGTCCCACCGACGTGACTGCAGTTAGCGAATTGGTTGTCCCCGACTTCACGACCGCAGACACTGCAAGAGAACGAGTCAGCAAGCGCACCCATTGACACGGTGTTGATCTTGCCGTCCAATACTTCCTGCGCGATGTCAGGGTGCTTGTTCTTGTCGATGCCGGCCAGACCCATGACCTTGTAGTGTCGGCCCTGTCCGTAGTTCTGGATCCTGGTCAATGCCGTGTCAAAGACCACACCGTAGGCTTTCGTGCAGTCTTCGTTGTCGTGTTCCAAGTGCATTGGACACCCTCGCCACGCCTCGAATACCTGTCGGTTCATCGGAGGTGGCTGGAACTTGATCAACTCCTGCAGAGGGAAGCCGATGCCGTTGCGATTGGGGAAATCGCTCGGGCAGATCGGGACGTTCTTGAAGATGTAGTCTTCGATGTGAGGGCTTATGTGGTACGTCTTCGCCGCGAACGGGAGCCAGTGCTCAAAATCCAGTTTTGCAACCAGCTCCGGTTCTTTCTCCGCGTCGTAAGCCTGTTCCTGGCTCACACCTACGCCCTTGACCAGTGTGCTTGCCATCAGCAGCTCGCGCCGCAGGTCTTGATCGTGGTACTGCTGAGGGAAGCGCATGGTGTCAAGCTCCTGCGATGTGGACGATGCCGCCGGCGGAGCCGAACGTGATGCGCAGAGCTGAGGCCAGTGGATGGGTCAGCTTCTTGACACCATCCGTCACAGCGAACGTATCGTCGGTCGGCCCCCAGATGCCGGACGTCTGGTTCGGATTCACAGCAAGGTCAGCCGGCGCCAACGTCACGCCGATTGAGCACGCCCCACTCGTCACCTGAGCGAACAGACCCTGGTTGGCCACCCCTTTCAGGTACAGGCCCTCGGTGTCTAGGTACGCTACCTCGTTGGCAGCACCGCAGACGGTGATCGAGCCGAAGGAGGTCCGGCGCTGGACCACGCCGCTGCCGTTACCCCTGCTGTTCGGGCCTCCAGCACTGTTGTTGATTATCTGCGCCATGCCTTACTCCTTGGCCACAGGAGGAGTCGGAGCCGCGGTGGTCGTCGGTTCGATCAGCTTCTTGGCTTCCGCCTCGGCTGCTGCTGCATCTGCCTCCAGCTTGGCCTTCACGGCAGCAGCGGCAGCTTCAGCTTCCGCCGCCGCTTCGTCAGCGAGCTTCTTGGCTTCTGCCTCGGCAGCGGCGACCTCTGCTTTTGCCTTGGCTTCCGTTTCTGCAGCCAAGTCAGCGGCGGCTGCATCGGCCACCTTCTTGGCTTCTGCCTCGGCAGCGGCGACCTCTGCTTTTGCCTTGGCTTCCGTTTCTGCAGCCAAGTCAGCGGCGGCTGCATCGGCCACCTTCTTGGCGTCGGCTTCTGTGGTGTCGACCACGACTGCGGACTGACTCGTGACCTTGGCCTCCACCTTCCCGGTCAGAGCATTGACCTCGGTCTCCACCCCGTTCTTCACCAGACCCGCCAGATGTGCGGCTTCCGCCGTCAGCTTCGGGGCCAGATCGTGTGCTCCTTGAGCCACGGCGTGCTCGAAGCGGTGCCACTCGTCGCCGATGTGCTGGAGACCGACGGATGACAGGAAACTCCGGACAAGGCCGAACTCGTGGATCAGGAAGCCCTCGCCTTCGGACAGGACGTGACCGGCCTTGGTCATGGCTGCCTTGAGCGCGCTGTAACCGACCAGAGTCGGATCCGGCGTCTGCGGCTTCGCGTTGTCCGGATTCACAGCAACCGCGGGATTCGGGTTCGAATCGCTGACGGTGCCAGCCGGCGGCGACGTGGGTTCGGGAGTCGAGACGGGGGTCGAGACTTGATCGGTCATGATGGTTCCTTGATAAGTGTGGGCACACAAAGGGCTGGTACTGAGCCGGCCCCGCATGCGATTAAATTGCCATCGGCCGATGGCTTACTTCTTTGCCTTCTTCTTAACGACGGGTGCTTCGTCGTCAGCAGCTTCCTTCTTCAGTGGGACGAGTTCGTCGTTCTGATTTTTCACCATCGAGACCTTCCGAACCTGGGCTGCGTCGGCCTTCAGTTCGTCGAGATTCTCGACGTTGATACCAGCGTCGATCAGCGCCTTCGTTGCCTTCACCGCCCCTGCCACATTGTTGACAAAGAGCGACATAGCTGGTTCGCTCACCATCCACTTTGACGACGGGGCCTTGAGCGCCGGATTTACCGCGTTCTTGGCACCCGGATGACCCGGTCCGTATGGGAGGCAGAGGTACGCTGCTCCATAGTGCGGATTCTGGCCATCTTTCGCGTAGTCCGCCAGCGCAGCCGGGTCGGTGTCACCACCGTCGGTCACGAGAGCGAAGATCTGCAGCAGCTTCGGATCAGCCGTGGCTTTGAATTCACCACGCAAGTAGTTCTTGAAGCCGGCGCCGCCGATCAGGCGATCGTAGTGCTTCGGGGTGAGGATGCCCCCACCTTTCAGCTCCTGTGCGAGGATCGACATCGTATCGCCGTAGAACTTCGAGTCGAACTTGAAGCCAGCGGCCTGCCACTTCTTACACTGAGTCATCAAGTGCAGGTAATGCCGGATGCGGGTCTTCCAGTACATCGGGTCGTGCGTGAAACCCATAGCCTGCAAAGCCTTGACAGCACGAGCGTCCTTGCCGACCTTGTAACTCAGCCTCATGTAGCCGTTGACCAGCTCGAGTTCGAGGCCGATCGTGATGGCCTTGTTGACCTTTTCCACCACCTGCTCTTCCTGCAGGCGCTTCTTCTTGAGCTTCGGATTCTTGGCTTCTTCCTCGGCTTGACGACGATCGGCCTCTTCTTGCTCACGGCGGGTGATCTTGCGCTGCACCGTGTTGAACGACGGTACCGTGATCGGGGCAGTGACAGCGAGACCAGCCGCTTCAGCCAGCTTGTTCCGCATGTCAACTCCGTTGGTCTCCGTGCGCGTGACGATGAACACGTTGGTGACGCGGAGATTGCGACCAACAGTCCCGTCGTCGAACCGCACAACCAGACGCATGATGAAGTTGCCCTTCTTTGCCGCACCCGTCGCCGCGATGTAGCCGTCGCCGAGTTCGGTGTGAACCTTGCGGCCCATCACCATCTCGGTCTGCTGCTTGATGGCGAGGCGGCGCGCTTCGGCTGCTGCGCTGTGATCGCTCTCGTCTTCGCTCGACTCATCATCGTCGTTATCGTCACCCTCCTCGTCGGCTTCACGGCTCAGTTCGAGGCCGATGAAGTTGTCGACCCGGACCAAGCCGAGTTCACTCGCCTTGTAGAGCTCGGTGCCTGGCGCGTACGGGACACGCTGCAGCAACGCGGCGGCCGCAGGAGTCGGAGCCGGCTTCACCTGCGTGAGATGGAATCCACCAGCCGCCTCCATCTCCTTTCGGTACGCCTCGTTCTCGGCCTTCATGACGTCGTTCAGGGCGACCAGCGAGCGCTGATACTTAGCCAGGTTGGAGCCAAAGTCGTTCATGGTCTGGATGTTTTCCAGATTCATGGACAGCACAGGAATCGACGGGATGGTCTGATAGTTCGGGTCGTTCGGGTTCTCGAACTTGGCGACCGCCACGATCTTGGCACGCAGACGCGCCGCCTTCGTGATGTCGATCGTGCGGTTGGCTACGATGGTGTCGAACTTCAGCACCTTCCGCTTGGCCACGCCAGGACGGAAGTCAGGACGTGCGATGCGGGAATCCCCCTGCTCCTGCTCACCCGGCGTCCACACCCCCTCGACGCGGATCATGTAGTCCGCGTCCTGGAGATTGAGGCCCACCTCCAGGCTGTGGCGGATGCCGATCATCCAGCGGATCTTCTTGTCGGTCTTGAACCGGTTGACCATCTCGGTCTTGAAGCCGGTCTTGTAGAGAATGCCGCAGTCCTGCAGCTCCTTCGGCATGGCGGCGAACAGCGTGTCGGTCGACTCGTTGTAGTTCGTGAAGACCAGCACCTTGGCATCGCTGGTTGCCAGATGCTCAGTCAGCAGCTTCTGCAGCTCCACTGCCTTCGGGCTCTTCAGGTCGTCACCTGTCAGAGGAGCGATGTGTTCGCCCTTGTCGTTGACGAAGCCATTGCGCGCGTAGGGGTGGCCGGCCGGATTGGTCACGAACCGTTCGATGTCAGCGAGGTACGGCTGGAGGCCCGGACCGACGTCGCCGCCGTCGTCCTCTTCACCTTCTTCGCCCTCTTCGGTTTCGGTCTCATTCTCGACCTTCGGGGCATCACCCAGGTCACCGAACTGATCTTCGTCTTCCGGCGTCGCGCTCTTGCCCGTCAGTTGGTCCAGCAGCTTCTGGGCCTTCTTGTTGGTCTTCGCCTTCTCGCGGATCTGACTCACCATGTCGTCGAAGATCGCGTCGTACATGATCTTCTGGCGCTCGGACAACGACACAGAGAGGAAACGGTCGATGCGCTCTGGGAGGGCGCAGGCCCATTCCTTGCGCTTGGCCGGCGCCCAGACGATGGTACGTTGCAACGTCGGCAGCACGGTCGACACGGCGTTCGGGCCCGTGTCCTGCCACGTGATGACGCGACCACCCTTGACTTCCTTGCCGTACTTCTCGTTGAAGTCGGCGCGCGAACCGAAGATCGTCGGGTCCAGGATCGCCATCTGACCGGGCAGATCGGACGGGCTGTCCGGGTTCATGGTACCGGAGGCGATGCGCTTCTTCTTGATGTCGGCAACCAGGCCCATCACGGCCTTGAAGCGGGCACGACCAGCATTGCGCAGGAAGTGGGACTCGTCCATCATGACGTAGCCGGGCTTGAACTGGCGGAGCATGTCCACCACCGGGAACACGTTGACGAGCGACGTGCCGTACACCGTCTTGTAGTTGCCGTATTTCAGCGCGTCGTAGTCGACAACCAGGATCGTGTTGATCGGAGCTGCACGCAGGATCTCCTCGAAACGCTTGACACCCGTGGTCTTGACGTTATAAGAGGTGACCGGGATTACGTTGACCTTGCCGTCGGTGAACTCGACGATCTCGGACACGTAGTTCGCCACCAGATGGGAGGGGCACATCACGAGGTAGGGCGCGCTCTCACCCTCCTTGATTTCGTATAGGATATCCGTGATCGTGAGCATCGACTTTCCGCCGCCGGCGTCGATAGGCCATGCCGCGTTGTCGGGCCGGCTGCGCATGATGTTGCGCACCTTGTTTTGGTGAGGCAGCAGTCCTGCTCCGTCGACGCTGAACTTGCCGGTCAGGAGTGGGCAGTCAGGCGGCGTCCAGTTCGGATCCACACCCTGGTTCGTGGCCGGCTGGTTGATCGTGTTGGCGGCAGCCGTGGTCGTAGCCAGATCGCCACCGTACGACGACAGGACGGTCAGCATGCCGAGGTTGTCCACCATTGTCGACACGGCGTACTTGACGAACAGGGCCTCGATATTGGCGACCATCGCCGGTTGCAGCGTCTTCACGAAGCGCGCGATGGGAGCGAAGTTGGCCAGCTCCTCGTCCGTACCCTTCGTGTCCAACGACTGCATGATGTCGTAGTAGCGCAGATCCTGCTTGCCGGTCACTTCGTGGAACATCTGGATCGCCTTCTGGGCCCAGGCCACGATGTTGTTCGGCACGCGAAGCTTCGCCGGATCAGCACCGTAATCCGTTGCGAGGACGCTGGTCTTGCACTCGGTGGCGTAGAAGCTGAGCTTCTTCACGTACTCGGTCGGCAGCGGGCGCTTCAGCACGTTCATGGCCATGGAGGCGTTGAACTTACGCATGTGCGCCAGGTCCAGAACCACAGGCTTGCCGACGGTCGAGCTGTACACGAATTTGTTGTTCACCCAGTCCGTGAGGATGGGGATGTTGACGGGGAGCTTCGGTTCATTGATCGAGCCAACCTGGCGCAGGGCGAACTCACCGTTGTCCTTAGTGCCGGCGCTGTTGTACGACGACTCGTAGCGCTGCGTGTTGTCGCACTCCTTGGGGATCCAGAGCGGCTCACCGTCCATGTTGACGGTCAGGTTGTGCTCATCGACCCGCTCGTCACCCTTGATGTAGGGAGGGAGCGTGGACGCGATCTTGGAGATGGCTAGGCTGGTCTTCCCGTACAGTGCAGGCACGTACTCGGCTTCTGACCAGGCAGTGAACAGCGGGTACAGGTCGAGGGCACGGATCTCTAGCCAGTCAGTGCTGGTCAGGTACTCGGCCTCATCCTTCATCACCTTGAACTCGACGAACACGGTGATGAAGTTGCCGGTCTGGCGGTAGACGACGCCGAAGCACGCCTGGGTTAACAGGGTCATCGCATCCGGGCGCAGTCCTGCGTTTGACAGGATCTTGGCCGCCGCGTAGTTGGTCTGCTTCAGCTCGTCACGCTGCGCCGTAGGAAGCGATGCTTCTGCCTGTTCGGTCAGTGACACGCCGTCGAACATGGTCAGGATGTTCGAGAGCTCGATGCCAGAGGAGAACTGCACGACAGGAACTGCGAGCAGGAAGTGAGACAGGTCGCCGTCATTGACCTTCTTCAGCGTTGTGTACTGTGCCAGATGCTGATCCAGGCGCTTGGATTCCCACTCGGCGATCGTTTTGGAGCGAGCGCGCTTGGAGCTACGCTCCTCTGGTGTGCGAGCAGCCGATCCAGCCGCGGTCCCCATGCTGCTCATGTTCATGAGCGGAGCCACAGCGACCTTGAGGAGGGTCTTGCGCGCGTCGCCAGCGTACTTCTTGTTGAAGACGCCCAGGAAACCGGAGGCCTTCTTCTGCTTCGGCAGAGCGAACTTGACGTCCGGGACCAGATTGGACCGGGGGCGCTTGACCTCCGCCGCCATCGTTCGGTGCTTCTTAGCGCTCGGGGAAATGGTGTTCATTGTGCACCTCCTTGGACTGGATAATCGATTGGAATTGGCGGAGATCAGCTTGGCCCTCAGCATTGATCTCACCTTGTTGGAAGCCCCTGTACAGAGCCAGGAAGCGATTGAAGGACTCGACGTTGAGCTTGAGGCGGAATGGCGAGTCGTGCAGGTTCTGCATCTCAGCCTTGAAGTTCCGACTCTGGGGCCCGATGTTGTGCTGACGGAGCCATGCGACCTTGGCACGCTCGACAGCTTGGGCGAACGACACGGCGGTCACCTCTCCGCTGTCGCCCCGGAAACTCCACTCAAACCCGATCCACTTCTTCTCAACCGGGGTTTGGACAGGTCGGGAACGTAGGTCGCTCTGGACACGCATTCTGCACCTCCTCTACGATTGGACAAGCGCCAAAAGGCCAGCCTGGACCGGTGCCATCTGGTAGGATGGACACTGATCACAGAGCTGACCTGGTGGTCACGTTCATGGCTTCTTTACAGTCCTCAACGGAGGAGGACGAGGGGACTGATCCATGACAGAGTCCTCAGATGGAATCGGGGCCTTGCGGGAGATCATCGCGGAGGAGGTTCTGGTCACTGGGCTCTTCGGTGCCGCCGTCGTTCGTGGTCAGCTCCTGGACCACCGGCTCCTCTTGTGAGGGATCACCGTCGATCAGCATGTCGAATGCGTCGCCGCTGCTCACGTCGTCGATGAAGCTGGCCTCAGCCTTTTTGTCGTCGGCTGACTTCGACTTCTTGCCGCTGTTCTTCCACTTCTCGTAGTCGAACGGCTCCTCGTTGGGGCCGGCGTCAGTGTCTTGTTCTGCGATCAGCATGGCAACCACTTCCTCGCTTGTCAGGCTGCGGCCATGCTCGGCTTCCTTGGCTGCCTTGACTTCAGCGAAGGCAGCCAGCGCCTCGGCCTTGGTGAAGTAGCGAGGGCTGGCGTTCATCGTCATGTCGCCTTCCGGATTCAGGACCGTGTTCGGGTGCTCGTTCTCGTCCAACGTTTCGGACGGGCAAGCCGCGGATTCCACGGTATCAGCAGCCTGTGCATCGGCCTTGCCCTTCGTCATATCAGCGGTGTTGGCGACCGGCAATTCTTCAAAGTCGAACGTGTCGTTGGCCAGCAGAGTTTCGATCATGCGGGCTTCGAGGGCACGCGTCGTCTCGTCCACCACCTTCAGGGCCTGCTCACGCGTCTCTTCCAGCGCGGCAACCGAGTCGCTGTCCGCATTGGCGAAAAAGGCATTCGGATTCGGTGTCGCGCCGGCACCAGGCTCGTCAGCTGTGTCAATGGGATCGATCGGCTCCTCGGTCGCCACGAGTTCAGGGACCTGGCTGGCGATAAGACGTTGCTTGGCTTGGAGCTTCAGAAGATCTTGAGTCATTTGTGCTTCCACTTTCGTGCGCTTTCTGCGAAGGAGGCCATCTTAGCGGGATGACCGCCAGCGGCCTTGCCCTTCGCAATGTCAGCGTCGGTGATTGGTTCAGACGGATCCTTGCCTAACCAGGCATGAAATCCGCCTTTCTTGATCGGTCCGATCGAAGCAGCGTCCACATGGACGAAACCTTGATCAGCCTGGAGCCTAGCTTTTGCTTTCAGAGCGAGGGTCATCACGTACTCCTTCAGGGGACATATGGCTTGAGCTTTGGCTTCCGACCCCAAGGGTTGTTGGTCTTGGGCTTAGGACCACCTAGGCGGACCGTGTTTTCGGGTCTGCGGATCGTGTGACCGGCGTGTCTTGCATCGTGACAGGGGCCACACAACGTGATGAGATTCCCGTGTGTTGTCGTACCTCCACGACTAAGCGGGATGATGTGATGAACCTCCCGTCCGGGCGCTCCGCATCGGAAGCCGAGGTTGTTTCGGCTCTGGCAGCACCCGTCATCACGCTTGAAGACCTGATCACGAATGGTCCACCAATCGGTCTGCGCGTTCGAGTATCCGTCCCGCTTGATCCTCGCCGTTCCGTCAGCCCGACGAGTGGTTTTCGTACTTCGCTTCATGGACTAAAATTGCTTGATTCAAATTGAGGCCGGAAACTCAGCTCTAAGAATCAGGCACCATCGCGTTCGAAGTACCACTTGATGACCGCTGTCTGCAGAGCCATGATCGGTACGTTAATCGCGGCAAGGACAGCCGCAATGTCTGTACCAGGACGAGCAGCCTGAGTCGTAGCGTAGCCCATGGACCAGCGCACGACACCGAATGTCACCAGGAGAGTGGCAATGGCGACGATGTGCTTATCAACCTGTCTCTCGTCAAACCAGTCCCAGAAGGCCGACATGGTCGCCAGGATCACATTGACCTGGTGCGGTGGTTCAACCGTGACAGTTGTGGTGTGGGAGACGGTCTCGCTAGCCGTGGTCTTGTCTGCTAGAGGATCGGTAACGGGATCAGCCATAATGGCCTCCTGTGTGGTATCAGTACAGGTCTTCAGAGAAGAGCTCGTCGCTGTCTGAGTTCCCGCTCTTGCCTTCCGGCTTGATTTGGTTCTGACGACGCGCGATAATAAGCGCGTCTTTGCGGTCGTAGAAGGTCCCGAATTGGTCGACGAAACCCTGTTTATCTTCCTTCCAACTGGTCGACACCCTGAAGGCATGCTGAATCAGAGCCCACTGCGAGTGCATCGTCTCGTCCCAGTGTCTTGGTGCCACCAACTTGACGGTCTCACCACCAGGCTCTGTCATCAGCACAGCCGCGCAGACGATCCGTCGCTTGTCAGGATCTGGTTGCCATCCGGCGGTCACGACGCCACCGCCAGTTCTTCGATCGACATCTTGTGGCCCGGTTTCGACAGGGTCGGCGTGTAGGTCGACAGATCGTTGTGTAGGCTGGCTGCCGACAAGTACTCGAGACCGCCGTCTTCCTGCGGAGCCGCCTGCATCTTGTTCGCGCCCTCGG